>JAEEGI010007100.1_pt1 | contig 25158 bp, 25 predicted proteins | sample 8958751 | NCBI WGS metagenome assembly JAEEGI01 (sample SAMN16246545, study PRJNA631951) | gut metagenome | biome: gut microbiome; feature: rumen; material: KS-attached | host: Bos | place: Iran: Karaj | collected 2018-10
AAAGTGATTGCCATGATGCATCACCCGCTGATACCGCATTTTACAGGTGTGGACAATTTTGTGGAAACGGCTGTGGTGGCTAATTATGAGACTGTGCGTAATGCGTTGGCTGATGCTGGAGTCAAAGTGGTGTTTACAGGCCATTTCCATACGTCGGATATAGCCATGGATAAGAACGCTGACCTGTCGCGTGATATCTATGATGTCAACACGGGTTCGCTGATTTCATATCCTTGTGACTATCGCGTGGTTACACTATCCAATGATTTGTCGGAACTGAGCATCACAACAGGGCATATTTCTGATGTACTGCCTAAGCAAATCAATGTGACAGATGGAACGCACAGTGTGACCTTTGAGCTGAATGAGACAAGCGCTGCACAGTCGCTATATGGTATGCTGCCCATTACAAAGGAGGTGCAGAACTATAGTACCAACGAAAAGATTTTCTATCCAGAAACGGCCATAAGCTATGGCTCTGACTGCATAGAGGATGATTGTCCGGCAGGTACATTGGCTTTATTCTCACCATGGGGTAACGTGGTGATGTACTATGGTGATGCTAACAAATATACGGGATTGTATGTTCTTGGACATGCTATTGAAGGAGAAGATCAAATCAGCGAACTGACGGGTAATATCACCGTTACTCAAGTGGGTTTGGCAAAAGAACGTCTGAAGACAGCTGTAAAGAATACGATTTCGGCAAAAGGTGCTGCATATTCAATGATAGCACCTACGGCTGCGGAGACATTTATCATTCACGCAGAAGGAAATGAGCCTGAGAATGTAAATGCAGCTACGTTGTTGTCTCAACTGGTATCGGCAGCCAATGCGGGTGCCTTTCTTATTGGCGCTGATAAGGCTCAGGCTTTGAAAGATATGGCCAATAGTATGTTGCAAGACAAGAGCCAGTATGGTGTGGAAGGTCGTGAAAATGTGACAAACGATCTGACACTCAATATTGGATTGACTGTAATTACCAGCCTGAAAGCGAACGAGGGAGAAACTGGTGAGTTCTGGGCAACCTATTACGATGGCGCGAATAGTTGTATCGTTGATGCGAACACGACGGTCTATACGGGTAAGGTGAGTGGCGACAAGATTGCCTTAACAGAAATTGTTGACAAGACCATTCCCGCAGGCAATGCTGTAATCTTGAAATCGACTGCAACCGACGTAGAGCTGACAGAGACAACGGCAACGGGAACGCTGGCCAACAACGACCTGAAGGGCGTGGATGTGACAACGGCTAAGACCGACGTTTATTGTTTGAGCAAGAGCGGAACCACAGTGGGATTCTATAAATATACTGGTGATGTACCTGCCCATCGTGCTTATATCGAATCGATTTCAGGTGCCCGTATGTTCAGCTTGGACGGTGGTGATGCAACAGGAATTGTCTCGATGGAAGATGAAAGAGGTATAAGGGATGATAGAGCTGACATGTGGTACTCGCTCGATGGTTGCCAACTCAATGGCCAGCCTACTCGCAAGGGCATCTATGTGAAGGATGGAAAGAAAGTAGTGATCAAGTAAAATATAGGAGGATATCGTTATGACACAGAATAAGATAAAGAAAACATACGAGAAGCCTTCTATGAAGGTTCATCTACTGAACGGTTCTCCCTCTATCCTCGCCGGCTCACCGGATTTGCCCACAAGTCCAAGTTGGCCCGGCGGCAATCCGTGGTAAGATTCTATCTGTTTGTTCCCCTGTGGTGCCCATCCACCGCCATCAGAAGAGTTCGGAAACTGTGGTTTGCCTGAGAGGGCGAGTAGTGGAGGAGTTTTTCAATTCGCATGAAGAAGTATGGAAGTACAATTGATAAATGAGGAGCTCTTGAAGGAGCTACATGATAAGGCTCTGGTTAATGAGAGACTGCGTCAGAATTTTGATTTGCGGACGACGCCAGAGGACACTTCGCAACGCATGCTTAATGCTTTGGAGGTTGGGACGCGGGTTCCGATACATCGGCACGAGGATACTGATGAAACAGTGATTTGTCTATAAGGAAGGTTGGATATGATATTCTTTGCTGAACTACCCAATATGGATGCAGGCGGGCCGGGGAGAGAGTTCCAAGAGACCTTCAGAACGGAGCTATGTCCTGCGAAGGGGCGGTATGGCGTGCAGATACCGAAGGGTGTGTGGCATACGATAGAGGTTTTTGAGGAAAGTACGATTTTTGAGAGTAAAGATGGCAAGTATATGCCGTGAAGATAAAAACGTATTATCGCGAGGGTGTGGTAATACGTTTTTGCGTTTATTAAAGGGCGTTGCCCTTTTAAAACCTATATTGCAGAGTGAACTCTGCATGGTCACAACTACCTCATCCTCCTTTTTCAGACTCGCTGCTCTCGAATTAGCGGCAAAGCCGAGCGTTGGTATGTTTCACGAAACCTGTGCCCTAAAGGGTGAAACATGAGTTTTTTATTGGGATGCGCGAAGAAACGGAGGGAACAAGTAGAATTAAGATACCTATCGGGGATATGTAGAGAGTTTTATTAGATGTATATATAATATGGATAAGAAAAAGTTATATGAAATTGACTGGGGCAAATATCTGAAGCCAGATAGAAGAAGGCCATCAGGCACTCATGCTTCTACAGGATGGGATAGTAGGAATCAGTTTGAGAGTGATTTGGGTAGAGTTATCTTCTGTCCTGCTATCAGAAGAATGCATGACAAGACTCAGGTGATACCTTTGACGAGTGGCGATACAATTCTGACTCGTCTTACCCACTCTATGCAAGTGATGAGTGTGGCAGAGTCGCTTGCCCACTATTATACGAGGAGTGAGAGTTTCAAAAAGACGTATGGAGATAAAGCATATGCCTATGATGCAAGTATCTCGGCTATCTTAAGAACTGCAGCATTGTTGCATGATATTGGTAACCCTCCTTTCGGACACTTCGGAGAGATAACCATTCAGAATTATTTCAAGAAATATCTGGAGGATCATCATATTATTACTGAAAGGCAGGCTTTGGACTTTACTCAGTTTGACGGTAATGCGATGGGATTGAGAATTGTTTCGATGTTGCAATATACAGGAACTTTGGATGGATTGAACCTGACATATCCAACGCTTGGTGCGTATTTGAAATATCCGAATAGTGGAAAAGCAAACGGAGAAGGGTACGTGGGCGAGCATAAGCACGGTATATTCTCAACAGAGGAATCTTTGTTTGATGAGATAGTGAAATGTTGCAACATGAAGAAAGATAAGAAAGACATGGTAAAAGTGAAGAACAAGATAAAACGTCATCCATTATCTTTCTTGGTAGAGGCCGCTGACAGTATATGCTATGGTACTATGGATATGGAAGATGGTTATAATATCCAATGGTACAGTTTTAACGATATGGTCAAGGCACTTAATAGATACATTTATCAGAGAGCGGTCAAGAGTGAGAAGGTTGATGCTCTGAAGAAATATTCAACCGATCCCAAGAATCCTGAAACTTTTTCTATCGAGAGTCTGATTGGTTTTAAACGACATTGGGCTGATAATACGGAAAAGGACAAAAGAAGGTTAATATTGGATTTCCGCGTATATTTGATAGGCTATCTAACGAAACTGGCTATTGATAATTTTGAGAAGAATTTAGAAGAGATAGATAAAGGCGAGTATTCGAATGAACTTCTGAAGGATGATGATTTCCAAGTGTTCGGTGCGCTAAGTGATTTTGCCCAGCACAAAATTATCTCACGAAGAGACATCCAGGAGTTGGAATTAACGGGTAATTCTGTTATAAACGGCTTGCTGAAAATTCTTATGAATTATGCTTTCAGTGAAGATAAGAAGTTCCGAAGGAAGATTAAAGCTGTCATCTCCAAGAGCAGGATGGAGGCTATGATACATGAGTATAGTTATAAAGAAGTGAAGTTCAAGAAGTTTGACGAAGAAGACTTATGGGACTTCGATATCGAGGCACTGGATAATTATAACAAACTGAGGCTGATCGTGGATTTCGTGGCGAGTATGACTGACAAGTATTCGGTGGAACTCTATCAGAAGTTTGCGGGGATGAAGATGTAAATAAACGATTGCCGTAGCCTGAAAGGGAACCCCAATTTGTGCTACCAACACAAATGAAATGAGAATATTACAATATGTTATTTATTAGTAGAATTCTTTTTTTGATTTGACTCAAAACGATAATTATAAGTGTGACTGAAAGATGGATTCAATTTCGTTAAAGGAATTATTCAGAAAAAAAGACCAGTTCGTGATACCTGCGTATCAGCGAGCATACTCTTGGCAGAGGCCTCAGAGAATTCAACTGATAGAAGATATCAAAGAATCAAAAGGTCATTACTATCTCGGACATTATCTGTTTGAGATGAATGCTGAGAACCCTGATGAGTATAGTATCATAGACGGACAGCAGCGTATGACCACAATGGTCATCTTTTTCAGTTGCATGGTTCATGAGCTGCAGACGAGAAAAGATGCTAAAACGAATGTGAATTCCCTTAAACGGGTCTATTTGCATAATGACAATGATGAACAACGATTCAAGACAGTGGAGTACGATGATCCTTTGTTCCGTGGCATTATCATTGACAGAGATGAGGATTCAAAGATAGAATTGTCTGATAGTGTCAGGAAAAGCATTGATTCGTTCTCGCAGAAGAATATCATTGAATGTAGAGACTATTTTGATGAAGAGTTAAAAAAACAGGAAACTGAGGTGCTGGAGCAATGGATAAAGATAGTGGAGCAAGCAAGGGTGACATTCTTTGAGGTTGACTCGAAAATAGATGCTGCCCAAATCTTCGCTTTCCAAAATGACCGCGGTAAAGCACTTACCAATCTGGAAGTGCTGAAATCATACATTATGCTCCAAATATATGTAAGAGGTGAAAAGAAACAGAAAGAACTGATAAATAGTTTGGAGGAGGCTTTCCGGGTGATTTATCGAGTAATAGTGAAGCTAAAGACCCCCGAGGATTTTGTTTTGCGCTATTTCTGGATGGCATACGGGCAGCGTGGCTTTCACACAGAAGATCCGATGGCAGAGATGAAAGCACTCTTGAAAACGAAGGACATCAAAAAGTATCCGGAGTTTCTGATGACATTATCGAAAGCCTACGAACAAGTACAAGCTATAGAAGAGTCGAAAGATGCTGTAATAGTGAATCTGCGCAGGGAGAATAATATGGCGTGGAGTTTGCCTGTATTAATAAAAGCATCAGTTATAGCCAACGTGAAGGAAGATACACTAAAATGCCTGTATGCCCTCTTGGAAAACTTTACATTCAGAGCAATGGTAAGAGGCGGAAGAGCATCGGAGGAAAGCCGACTGAATAAGTTGATAGAAGGTGCTAAAGATGATAGTAGCTTCATTGACAGAATATGGCTTTTTATTGCGGACATGAAAACAGGGTATTGGAACGATGGTCAGTTCTTACAGGCATTAAGTAATGGCCAGTTATATGGCCGAAATAAGGCCTGCAGCTATTTACTGTGGAGATATGAAGAAACATTATTTGGCCAAGGCTATACGGCAACGCTATATTCGATACCAGACGAGACGCTGGAACACATAGCACCTCAAACAGAGCGGAATGAAAAAATTGCAAGTGGCTATGGTGTATATAATGATCCTGTAGATAGTAATAACGGTATAGAGTCGGGCGAGTGGTTGAACAGTATCGGTAATCTGATGCTTGCATCGAGAAGTCATAATAGTAGTCTTGGAAACAAACCCTTCAAAGATAAGTTGAAGAGCTATCATGAAGCGAGTCTGTTGATGCAGCAAAAGGAGGTGTGCGATATGTTTCCGAGTGGTGAGGAAAATCCAATTTGGGACAAAGATAAGATTGAACAGCGTGGTAAAAAGATAATCAAGGCTGCCCAGGAGATTTGGAGAATCAAGAGAATAGAAGATCTGGTACCAGACAAGGAAGAGGCCCTATTTTGAAATAAGCTTATAAGGTAACAATGTTCACGTCTATAATTTTTGCAGCGACAATAACAGAATAAAGAATTAAATCTGGCTCAGATCGAAAATGACGTTTTGATTTGGTATTAGAGTGGGTAGAGTGAATCCGCCCCTGTGACTCAGGATGGAGTTGCAGGGGCGGATTTTTTATTGCTCGGATGGTTGCTGCATTTGCTCCCTATATGTATCCAACTTCTTTTTCCATTGTTCTTGTGTAGGGTACTCTGGCAAGCATCCAAATGAATCATTGAGATAAGCATTAACTATACTAATGTTCTTATGATACTTCTTCATATCTATTTTCTTGCATGAAGTTATACCGGTTATCCTATCTTTATCAAAGAACTTAACTGTATCTCGTCTGAATCCATCCATTTCCATAATTGACACTTGTTGTGATGCCATTAATACTTGGATATTTGATGATACAGATAAGAAGAATTGGATAATTCTTCCAAATGTCTGCTGATGTATACCAATGGCACATTCATCTATGGCTATTGGTGACTGATGTTTACATGCATCATAAAGAAGAATTATTAATCTAATCATATTTAGTGTGCCATACGATTCTTCAGACTCACTCAACCAAGCCACTTCATTAGGGGTATCCGTGTTATGGGAAAATCTGACTGATGGCTCTTTGCGTTTGCCATTTGGATATTGCTCATTGAAAATCTTTTCTCCTAAAGCACTCTTTATTATATTTATTTCCTGTTCTGACAATTGGTAATAATTATAATCGACATGATAACCAGTAATGTTGGAACCAAGTTCTTGTAACAAAGGTATTAATATCTTCTCAAGGTCCTCTCCATCCTTTCTATTAGCAAACATATAAGGTAAGTGTATATTTCCAATTTGATATATAACAACTGCATTATTGAAATATGTAAAGACGTTCCTAAAGTCAGTTGATTCTATATTTTTATCGTCGTATATGGAAATCACCGAAGTGTTTCTGATAACATTCTCACGCAAAATCGCCTGTGTTTCCTTTTTAATTATATCTTTTGGGAATTCAATCTCGGAGACATCTCTTATGCTGTCGTATTTTCTATCGAAAATAGTTTCTTCCTTTTTAGGTTTGGTGTTTTTAATTAGCGTTTCCTGAAATATTTTTTCTTCATCATATTTCACGATATAATGATATCTAATACCACGAGTATGAAATGTGATGTTTATATAAGTCGGTTTACCGATAGTTTCTGATGATAACTTGAAGTAAGTATCAGGAAGTTTTGAATCGACAGATGATTTGCTGGTTCGTTTAGTACATACAATATCTTTTACCGCAGATATGATCGATAGAAAGTTTGATTTTCCTGTAGCATTGTTTCCAAAAAGGAACTGGGCCTTCAGGATTTTCTTACGATTTACCTCTTCATACCACTTCATATACTCAAATCCCTTCTTTGGTTTCTCCATAGAGGCAGTTAAGTCGAAGGTCTCCTTGTTTTTGAAGGAGAGAAAATTCTGGATTATAATTTGCTCGATCATATTTACTGTTATACTTTATTTTTGCGCAAAATTAATAATAAATTTGCTTATAAATGGTGTCGCAGCGTAAAATACTACCATATTTTATATTATTTTATAAATATACTAATATATATATATAAATATTAATAATATATTATATAGTATTAATAATAATATTGTTTTTGACTATATTAAGTCTTATTTTGCATCAAGGTGGTAGATAACTTCGCCGTTAAGATAAATTAACTATTTATTTTGTTTGGATATGAAATATTAGTTATACCTTTGCGGTCGAAAATTTTATTAAAGAAAGAATAGAAGAAAATGAGCAAAGTAAAAAGCTTTTCGGTTGGCAATGGAGACATGTTCTACATCAACCACAATTCTGACAATTTTACAACTATTGACTGCTGTTTGACAGACGATGTTGAGGATGATATTCTGGAAGAAATTAAAGACGAGTCATCCGGAAAGGGTATTACACGATTCATATCAACTCACCCTGACGATGATCATATTAAAGGTCTAGTAGATTTCGAAGATGAAATAGGAATTTGGAACTTTTATCGAGTTGACAATGACACGACCAAGAAGGGTACCGAGACGGATGACTTCAAGAGGTATAAGAAGCTTAGAGACGATAATGACAAGAAATTTGCTTTAGAGAAAGGTTGTACCCGAAGATGGATGAACCTTGAAAGTCCAGAGCGAGGCTCGTCTGGGTTAATTTGCTTGTGGCCCATTACGGATAATGAACTATATCAAGAAGCATTAGATACAGCTGCCGATGGTGGAAGTCCTAACAATATCTCACCAGCTATTAAGTATATGGTTGGCGATTTTTCGTTCTTGTGGATGGGAGATATGGAAACCGATATGCAAGAGGAATTCGATAAGAAGGTGACCAACAAACATATTACGATTGTGTTTGCTCCGCACCACGGAAGAAAGAGTGGCCATATTCCATCGTCGCTGATGGATAAGTTGACACCGAAATTGATCGTTGTAGGCGAGGCTCCGAGCGATGAGTTGGATTATTATAGCGATCATGATACGATAACACAGAACACGGCAGGGGACATCCTGTTCGAAACGAATGGCGACTATTTGGACATCTTTGTATCGGAGTCGGATTATAAGAAAACTGACGGCATGGTGCAGAACAGCAACCACGGTAGTCATGAAGGCTTGAAGTATTTGGGTAGTGTAAAAGAAGATTGAAAAGTATGAAGAAAGACGAAAAGAAAATTGGATTAGCTCTCTCTGGAGGAGGATATAGGGCCGCAGCGTATCATATTGGAGCGCTGCGCGCTCTGCATAAGTTGGGTGTCCTCGACAAGGTGGATGTCATTTCATCGGTGTCCGGTGGTTCTATTATTGCTGCTTACTATGCGCTATTTGATGGTGGGTACGAAAAGTTTGAAGAGTCATTTAGACAGAAGATTCAAAAAGGCGTCTTAACCTGGTCGCTAGTAAACCTTGTTGTTATTTTGGCAATTGTGGGATTAGTCTCGTGGTTTCTTGGCGGGTGGGGCTTCTTTGGATTGTTGGTAATTCTGTGGTTCGCTTGGTATAAGGTTATTCCAGTAAGTTGTATTATTGCATGGGAATATGACAAATTGTTCTTCCATGGTAAAAAACTCAGTGATTTGCCTAAGGAACCGCTTGTCACCATTAATGCGACTGACTATCCGACTGTATCGCAATTTACCTTCTCACGTGAGATGATATACAACTATTATTATGGTAAGGGTGCATTTTACCATGATAAGTTTCCTGTATCGAAAGCTGTTATGGCATCCTCATGCGTCCCGTTTGCATTCTGTCCCATACGTGTACCAAGGACATTTTGGACAGGGAAGATGAAACGAAAGGAACCACCCATGCTGCTAGATGGTGGATTGTACGACAATCAAGGAACACATGTGCTGACAGATAAGATGAGCCCTTACAAATGTACGTACGTTATCGTCAGTGATGCCGGTAATGGCGAGGTCTCAGACAAACGAGTATATAATCCTTTGGTTACACTGAAGAGAACATCGGAAGTGTTTATGCAGAGAATCAAAAAAATACAAGTGCAGCAGAATTTATATCTAAAATCTTATCCGAATAAGCGATTTGCATATGCACAGTTAGAGTGGGATGTGGATGACAGAATGCTTCAGGGCTTTGTGGATAATTTGGCGGATGACAACATATACCCCGATGTGATTGCTGCTCATCAGATATCGCCAATGGATATCATACAATTGAAGAACAGTGATACAACGGATGCTGCACGAGATAGAATAGTGAATCAACTTAAGAAAAATGTGCGATGGGAAGAACTTGAGTCAATCAGACCGTCGGAGGAAGATCATAAAAAGGCCTATGTCACGGGAACGTGGTTGTTTGGTCTCAATAAAGAGAAAATAGATCTGCTGGCCAAGGAAGCAGAGTGGAAAACTGCCCTGCAGGTCAGACTGTATTTGCCGAATTTATGTCAAATTTAAATATAATATAAGCTTATGGTAAAACATTATGTAAAATTCTATCCAGTCGACAACGGCGACTGTGCGCTGATTAAGCTCAGCAATGGAAAAACTGTAATTATCGATACTCAGATTCGAGAAATTACGGATGCTAACAAGAACGATGTCTATGACGTGAAGGCTGATTTGCTAAAGGAGTTGAAGAAAGACTCTGAGGGTAGACCTTTCGTTGATTTGTTTATCAGTACCCATCCACACTCAGACCACTGTTTAGGTTTCGAAGAGAATTTCTATCATGGAAAGCTGGAGGACTACGATAACAAAAAGGATAAGGACAAAATTGTCGTCGGTGAGTTATGGATAACCCCCATGGGACTGAACGATGACATTGACGCTTCTGCCGTAGCCATCAGGAAAGAGGCCAAGAGGAGAAGAAAACTCTATGATGATGACGAGGATTACAAGGGTGAATACGGATCGTATCTGAGAATAGTCGGTTACGATAAGGACAAGGAGTATGATTCCCGATACGGTTATGTGCCTGGAACAGAAGTTACCAAGGTAAATGGCGGGAACCTGAAGTATTTAAAGATGTTCATTCATGCTCCGTTTAAAGAGAGTGTGGAAGAAGGAAAAGATACCAATAAGAAGAACAAGGTGTCGATTGTGGTACAGCATTCTTTTAAGAAAGAAGATGGTACGGTGGTGTGTAAGTTGCTGACCGGTGGAGATGCTGAGCATGATGTCTGGGAGAAAATACTTGAAAACAACCAAGTTGGTTCTAACTTGGATTGGAATATCTTCGAGGCCCCTCACCATTGTTCGTGGACATTCTTTAATGACAGTGGCAAGGACGAGGTATGTCAGGCCGCGAAGGATGTTCTTAACCATCAGATAGGGTACATGGCCGATGTTGTGTCTTCGTGCCAGAGTATTGAACCTGATGACAAGCAGGCACCGCCCCCCAGTTATAAGGCTATGAAGGAGTATAAAAAGAGGTTGAAAGGTGGTAGTGAGCATTTCCGTAATACCTCTGATGAATTCAAAAGCAGTAAAGAGCCGTTGGTCTATGAGATAAATGACTATGGGAAGGTCAAGAAGATCTACGTAAAATCGACGGTTCAGACTGTTGTGCAGAAACCAGCACCCCGTGCAGGCATGAAATAAATACAATGAGGCCTATGAGTAAAAACCGATATAAGATACTAGAAGGTCGGCAGATTCGACCAGAGGATCTGCTGACTCCCAAAGGGAAGGCCATCTATCAGGTGGCCCTTCACCATCCTTGTGTGTCGGACCTAACATGTGTCAAATCAACACAAGGTGATGATGTGATAATGATGACCCTTTTATTGGAGGTTCCAGATAATCCTCTGTACCCAATACAGGAAAGGGAGTCCGTTGCTATCAAGTGTTGCAAGGCGGACAAAATGTTACCAGAGGTGTACGCCACTCGCCTTGACTTCCCTTTGGATTTACCACACAGGAATGTAATGCCCTTTGACCGACCTGTATCTCTTTGTGTTTCAGATGTTGTCTATGATGACATCCGCACCAGTTTTAATGCCTTTGAATTTATAGAGAGTATTAGGAGATGGTTTCAGTTGAATGCCATTGGTGAACTGCATGAGAAAGACCGGCCGTTGGAGGTGTTCTTTATAGCCCCTGAATTTTCCTACTTGACAGCGTATCAGCCAGGAAAGGAGTATGTGCCGGTTAAATATACGAGTAAGACACCGTTTACTTCGGTAATTGAAGAAGTAAGAAAAGACAAGTCTGACTATAGCCTTGTGTCGGTTATGACGCAAGCCAATATTTCTGGTGCTATCAGGCGAGTACCCAAATGCATGGGAGACCTGCGTGGGATTAAAGGGTATAATGGAATGCCGCTTACAGATTACATATTGGCTGTGATCATGTCGAAAGAAGGACTATTGAAGAGTACCAAGCCACTCATGGTTTGCCTTGTGATGCCAATGAAGAGGGATGAACGAAGTGATTTGGAAAACGTGAACCTTTTTGCTTTGCGATTTGACAAGCCTGCTCATGATATTGTTCATGCCGTGGAAAGACTTGGAAATTACGCTACTGCCTATGTCGATCAGTTGGAGGTAAAAACATCTGTTCTGCTGACACCTGTTGATTTAAGGGAGTTGGCCTTTAGAAACGGACATTTGTTTAAAGAGCGAGAACTCACTATCATCGGCACTGGTTCGTTGGGGTCTCAGGTATTGGATCATTTTGTGAGATGCGGTGTGGTCTCAGTTGTAAATGTTGTTGATAATGATGTGTTTGCGCCTCATAATATGGCTCGGCATACATTGGAGGCGAAAGACATCATGAATTATAAGGTTGATGCTCTGAAAGAAAAGTACAAGGGACTTTATGGGCTAAAGGTTAATGTGTTCAGGGAGAATTACCTGCATACGGATAAAAATACCAATGACCGGATTATGACTACCAGCCAACTCGTAATTGACGCTAGTACATCAGTGAGCGTAGAACGGAAACTGGCATTGGATATGGCGACATACCCTGTCAGGCGTTGTTCGGTGTTTCTGAATCCCAAAGGAACAGATGTTGTCATGATGATGGAGGATAAGGCTCGTGTGCATAGGCTGGACTTGCTGGAGATGGACTATTATAGGAATATTATCAGTAATGAGGCTCTGGTTGGGCATTTGGATTTGTCTGAGAAGCATCCAACCAATGTTTTTAGCTGTCGGTCGGAATCGGTTGTAATGGGATTTGACGGGATAGGGACATTGGGGTCTATCGTCAGTAGTCAGATTAAGATTCACTCTACAGCAGATGAGGCCAAGCTGGCGATATGGCGGCTTCAGTCGGAAAGTGGTGAGGTGAAGAGATGTGAGTTAGACATCACTGAATGGATTGAGTTTAAGCAAGGCAAGAACACTGTCTATATCACGAAGGCCGTGCTTGAAGAGATGTATGAGTTGAGAAGGCAGAAACTGGATTTACCAGAACCTGTGGAAACAGGAGGTACTTTTATAGGCACATATGACAGAGACAGAAACATTGTATATGTGGTGTATATGATATCTGCACCCGATGACAGTGTGGCTACTGGGACATCATATATCAGGGGCGTAAAGGGACTGGCCGAGGAAGTTGAGAGAATTATAAAGCTGACGGGTTATCAGATGGTGTATATAGGAGAGTGGCACTCACATCCCCATGGTTGTTCGAATGCGCCTAGTGCGAAAGACAAGAAACTATATGCTGAGATGAGTGAGGAGTTGGGCAAGAATGACTATCCGTTTGTGATGGGGATATTGGCGGATGAAGGGTTGAGAGTTGAGGTGTCGATGTAGATGGTGGTATTCTTTCCGAATATTATGATCGGTATACTTTGGATTACTATTTGGGCGATTATATCAGATTTTATGATGATTTGCGTAAGAATTATAAAAAATATAGCTAAGAAGCTAGCAATATTGAATAAAAATGCATATATTCGCAGCATGAAATAATAATGGGACGTATATGACACAGGATGAGAAGTGGATGGCGAAGTATCAGGAAGTGGTGGATTTCATCAAGACGAATAAACGAAATCCATCGAAGCATCGGATTGAGGAGCATAATATGCTGAACTGGCTGAAGGCGAGTCGCAAATTGATTAATGCGGAGAAGATGAAACCGGAGAGGGTGAAGATGTTTGAGAAGTTGCAAGAACTCGTTGAACAATATAAACGTATAAATCAGTATCAATAGTGACAATAGAAAGATTAATATGACAAAGCATAATAAAGAAGTATTAGATTGCCTTAATGACTATATGAAGGTCGATAAGCCTGGCTATGCAGTGCTTATTAAAGGCTCGTGGGGTTGCGGAAAAACCTACTTTATTAATAAGTGGTTAGCGATACAGAAAGAAGAAAAAGATAATAGCGAAGAGTTTTATACATTGGACCCTATCTATGTATCGCTATATGGCATCTCAACAACTAAGCAGATAGATGAAGAAATAAAAAGGGTAGTGAGTCCGTTCTTACATAGCAAGGCTATGAGGACCGCCGGGAAGGTGCTTAAACTGGCTATTTCTGCAGCCGTAAGGTATGATGTAGATTTGTATAAAGATGGAGATGATGATATGAGAATGACTTGTACCATTGACCCTAAGGCATTACTGGGTAGCAATGACCCTCACATAAAAGGAAACAGACTGCTGGTTTTTGATGACATTGAGCGTAGTAAAATGGACATCAAGGAGGTGATGGGGTACATCAACTATTATGTAGAGCATATAGGATGTAATGTTATCGTAGTGGGAGATGACGATAAACTTGCGAATAAGAATGATTATAAACAGATAAAGGAGAAGACTATAGGCAGGGAGTTCTTATTGGAACCCGACGTAGACTCGGCAGTGGACGATTTCATAGAAAAAGCAAAAAGCAGCAGCAAGGAATATTTAAAGGATAAAAAGGATGTGGTTAAGGCATGTTTCTTGGCTTCTAGAACATGCAACCTAAGGATATTAAAACAAAGCCTGGACGATTTTGGCTTGATGACAGATAGAATTCCTAACAAGTTGAAAGAGAATAAAGCTTTTGAGAAAGTAAAACAGAGGCTGCTTGCCAACTTTGTGACAGTGTATGCTGAGGATAAAGGGCGGCCCGGTAGTATGGAAAACTTTAAAGACCGGTTTGGAGAAGAGATTGCTGATCAGATGGCTATTGACTTTACGGGAGAAGGTGAGCCGTCATCTAGAGAAGCAACCAAAATGCACGAGAAATATGATAGGGCAGGTTTAACTGAGAATTATTATGTTATGGAGCCCAATTATATAGATTATGTTTTAGATTATCTCAAAAAAGGTAGAGTGGATTTAGCATTTATTGAGAGCGAAATCAAAAAGGATGATAAAAAACCTTGGGAGATACTTCAAAATAGTAGGAGTCTTGAAAATGATGTGCTAACAAAGAATATAGACCTAAACGCAGGATATTTGGAACGTGGCGAGTTTGATAGTGTTGACGAAATGCTGAAATCAGCTCTCGTTATGCTGATGGCGATACATAGGAATCTGACAGTGAAGTACAATGCAAAAATGGTGAATAATTGGGGAACAAAGACGATGAGAGACAGATTCTATGGTGGATGTAAGAGTCAAAACGATCTTTCTGATATGAGGCAGCACGTTATCACCTGTGTCAGTTATTATTATGGAGGGGATAAAATCACCGAGATAAGCGATTTCCTCAATGAATTGGGGATGGTTTATAATGAAATTGAAAGCACGCTGAAAAACGACATGTCGGTAATGCTTGAAACGCTTAACAACGATACAATTGATAGTTTATATAATGTGTATTGTGGTGTTATGCCAGACCATTCTACTACCTATTCATCATCAGCAATTTTTTCTAAAGTGGACCCCGAGAAGTTTGTGAATAACTTTGTGAAGCTCAATAATGAAGCAAAGTCAAAAGTAGTTTCATTCGTTATTGGTCATTATAGCGAGGCGCTAAATATTAAGAATCCGGAGGATATGGTGTATCACTATGTGGATGATTTGAAGACACTACCCGAAATTATTAGGCTGCTTGGTGAGAAAGCAAATGAATATCAACTGGCTGACAAGTTAAATATTGAAACTTTGAAAACACAACTAGAAAAGAGTGCTGAGAAGATCAGAAAGGCTTATGAGAAGAGAAGGGGAGTCGTAAATAGTTAAAAAGAATGTGATATTTTATAGATATTAAAAATGAAATACAAAAAAGATATGTATAGGAATAGGCCAAGAGCCGAAATAAAGGAGCCCAGAGCGCCTTTTCATCGTTGTTTTCGACCTGTAGTATCCGGACTCTCTGAGAGGGACTACCTGAATGATGATGACTATGCCCAAAAGCCTTATTCTTTTACAAAAGCTTTCCTGACGCTTCAGAAAGAAATAGAAGAATTGTTCTTGTTTGTTGAGCCTGCTGATGATAATAGGAAAACTTATTCGTACAGGATACAGCAACTGTTTATAAAGGTGTGCATAGAGTTGGAAGCAAACTTTAAGGCCATCATGAGTGAGAATACGTATTCGAAGGATAGTAACTGGTGGGACATCAACGACTATTGGAAGATTAATGTGTCGCACAAACTTAGCGAATACAAGGTCTATATGCCAAATTGGGAGGGGAAGAACAAAGAGTTCGCTCCTTTTGCAGACTGGGAGAAATCGCCTAAATTGAAATGGTATAGGGCTTTCCAACGCACAAAGCACAATAGAGCATCACGACTTTGCGAAGCGAATCTTGGGAATTTAATGAATGCCTTCTGTGGGTTGTTCGTGGTACTAACAGCTCAATTTGGGGAGGAAGATTATTCAACAGGACCTGTACTTGTGGCAGTTAGTGGTAGTGATTCTTATTATGGCTGTGATTTTGGAATCGGTGAAATGTTAAAGCCGATATATCCAGAATGGAATGATGAGGATAAATATATGATTGACTGGGCAGAGGTGTGTGAGAGTCCTGATAGATTCAGGAAGTTTGACTATGATGCGGTAGAGGATTATAATGAGAAAAAATAGGTTCGCATTCGGGAAGTTGGAAAGGCTAAGCGTGGTGTATGATTTGCAGAATTCGACATAATAGAACCAAAGAAGAAAGACTTATACAATAGAGATTATGAAAAAAACAGAGAGAGAATCGCAGTTTAGGGCGTATTTTGAAACTTGTATTAGTAATCCCGATAATCTCGAGATGGTCGGGATGGGGAATCCTTATGCCAAGATACTTATTGTTGGCCAGGAGTCTGCGGAGATGGCAATTCGAAGGAATATTGAGGATGTCTCTTCTTGTCTGAATAAGGGCAATTCTCATCATTTGTACTATCAGCCTCGTTTCTATGATAATAGAATAGGAAAGAATGGGAAAAGGATTCTTCTTCTGGCAGACATACAAACCAATACTCAAGGTCGATGTGGTTTGATGTTTATCATAGCGCAGATGGCAAGAGGCTTGTTATACATACGAGGCAATTAAGCCAGTATAGTGATGAGTTGCTGAAGGGGATGGCGGATGTGATAAAAGGGCATTTTAGGAAAAGAGAGGAGGAGTATAGGGCGGAATGGTATGACTAGCCTCGCTGCCTATCGTGGCGGCCAGGCTGGATGTAATTACGCAGTCTGCAGATTAAGCATAAATATTTTTGCTTAACCTGCAAATGTTTTATAACGCACTGATTTTTAGGTACATAAAAGTGGTTGCTTAGTGTTGAGAGATTCTTCTTATGTCGAATTAAGGTGTTTGTTTATTGGCTAATATGCTAATATTATGCAAAATAAGCATAAAAAAATTTGCTTAATTTGCAGAACGTAAAGGATACTACCATTTTTTGGCATGATCACGATATTCCATTTAAAAGTGCTGTAGATATTGAACGGTTTAATGAGTATTTCATTGATTACATCAACTATGGCGGTTATCCTGAAGTGGTTTTTTCTGAAACAATTAGAGAGGATCCTGGACAGTTCATCAGGCATGATATCATTGATAAGGTGCTTTTGCGTGACTTGCCTAGTATATATGGTATATCTGACGTGCAGGAATTAAATTCCCTTTTCACGATGATTGCATATCATTCAGGGAAACAATTCTCGTATGAAGGTTTGTCAAAAGAATCGGGCGTTCGGAAAGACCTTTTGAAGAAGTATATTGAATACCTAGAGGCTGCATTCCTTATTAAGGTTATTCACAGGACTGATGACACTGCTAAGCAATATCAGCGGGAAACCAGTTTTAAGATATATCTGACAAACCCGTCACTTCGCTGTGCGCTGTTCCAGCCAATTAAGGACTCTGACGAGGAAATGGGGGATATTGTTGAGACAGCAGTTTATGCACAATGGATTCCGAGAACAGGGACAAATATAAGCTATGCTAATTGGAAGAACGGAAGAAAGGATCAGGGAGAAGTTGATATTGTAGGAATTAATCCTGCCAAACTTAAGCCAGAATGGGCAGTGGAGATTAAATGGACGGATGCTTTCTTCCATAATCCACAGAATCTGCTCTCGCTTAAAACATATATGGAAAAAAATGAGATGGATTATGCCATGGTAACTACCAAAACAGAAACAGGTATGAAGGATATGCCCTTTGGCAAACTTCAGTTTATTCCTGTGGCTTGTTATGCCTATACTGTGGGGAGAAATACTTTGTCATTGATGAAAAACTCTTTTGGTATATGATAGAAAATGGATAAAGAGGGGGGGCAGGTGCTGATGAAAAAATAATGGCTCATGCGTGAAATTTAAAATACTCGAGGGTATATTGAATATAGAGGGGGGAAATTCCTTTTTCGGGAGAAGTAATATACCTATTTATAATTTTAAAATTTTACGACTATGAGTACAAATGCAAGATTTGATGAGCGTTCTGGTAACAAAGTGTTACAGGACATGTGTGATGAGGTATTTGGCGAAGGTGCCGTGAACATCGAAAAGTGGTGGGGATGGAACGATGTAACCATTCTACTGAGTTTCCCGGTTGATTTCGCAAGCTTCATCAAGAATTTTAAAGCTCGCCTGGAGCGTCTGAGGAACCGCTTTGAGCACAAGGAATCGTATGGCAATGTGCTGGCGACAGTGGCACAGTTGGCTGAGAAAAAGCGCTGCTGGAAGGCTTATGCTAAGTTGGCTGCATGGGACATTATGTGGAACAACTACCTGATGTTGGGCATGGAAGTGAATGAGCAGGGCCGAGGCCACCTGACGGATTTCGGCATGTATTTTGACGTGGGCTTGTTAGCTAATATCCTGGACGGTGCCGAACTGAAGCGTACGATGAAGGATGGCTTGTATGTGCAGGTGCTGGTGAACCCCTCCTGCTACATGTATAAAAAGGAGCAATTCGCCAAGATGAAAACTTCCTTCTACGAGATGCTTGCTCATCATACCTTCATTGAGAACAAAAAGGCGATGAAGAATCTGGCAGGCTTCATTATCATTGATGACGGCTTGGACAGAGACTGGAATGAGTGCCGCATATATATGAACCCGAATGCGAACCGCAAGAGCGAGCTGGCAGACTTCTATCTGGAAACGCTGAACTGCGGACGTGATGACCTTGGTATTTTAGGGTCGTTTCTTGACTATATGAGCGGAGCACTATAGCGGATAATTGGTTAAAAAGATTTAAATATAGCGTATTTCTAACTCAATTTATTAAGTATGCGGGTATATTATGGGTGTAGGGGGAAATTCCGACATGAGATAAATAACAAATAAATATTGACTTAACACCTGATAGGAGTATGAAAGAAGTGATATTACCAGATGAAGGTGGACCTGCGAAGGCAGAAGCCAACGCAGGTCGTAAGAAACCAGATCCGCTGACCGCTGAACAAATTATGGCGCAGCGTGCCCGTTTAAAGAATATGCCAGAGGAAGAAAAAGATGCGGCAATGAAGTATCTTGCCAACTATATCGTCGGGACAGTTCTAAAATGGGGTTTTGACTTCAAGAGTGCGCCTTTCTCTTATGAAGAGATGCAGGGCGATCCTGTTGAGGTTATCTCCTGGGACTGCTATTGTTCCATCTATTACGGCGAACGCCGCTGGCCTGAGGATGTGGACTTTTGTACGGTGATGGTAGGCATTGCTGGGTCGAAGATAGACCATATCATTAAGAAGTTTATTGTTCGCAAGAGTCATCCCACATACTCGACCGATGACGAGAATATGTCTCGCAAGCTGGAAGAGGAGATAGACAAAGCGGCAGGCTACAGTATTGAGATGGGCATGAGAGGCTTGGGCATTGATATTGCCATCAAAGCAGTCGGCAACAATGAAGTGTTTAAACGTTATATTGAAGCCCTGCTAGAGTCGAACGACTACAATGAGATGTCAATAAAGATGGATATTTCGGTGAGAAAGGTACATAAGATAGAAAGAGAATTGCTGATTTACCTGAGTTACCGCTAAAACTTTCAGGAGGGCCCGGTTCGGGTTTTTAGATTGACCAACGGTCGAGATCATGATGCGCGGAGCGGGTTCTCTTTAAAAAACAAATGTCAAATCAAAATGCAGAACGGAATGAAGTTAATCGAGAAAATCAATGAGATCACGGCTAACAGTGTAACACCGGAAGAATTCAAGAAAGCTACGGGGCACTCGATAGACGAACATGTTGCAAACATGATGGATCGCATTCATAGGTTGGAAGGAAAGAACCAGAAGGTTGTAAATATTTCCATTAAGTCCGCGGATAGACCTGCAGCAAGACCAGCAGCAAAGTCTATTGCAGCAAAGCCTGCTGACGCTGCTAAATTGGAGAAAGAAGTGACGGGGAGAGTAGCTAAAGTACTTGAAGCAGCTGGTTTGACTCTGCCTAAAACAAAGGACGGCGTAGTTACAATAACGATTAAAAGTGGCAAGAAAAGCTTGGTCGATAGTGCTGCTGCCAAGAAAGGAGGTAAATGGATGAAAGTTATACCAACTAAAGAAATTGAAGGAGTTGGAATAGAGTGTATCAAACTAGTAGAAAGCCCCCAAAAGGGCATGTTGGCTGGCCGAAAGTCAACAAAAGGACCAAAGGGGCCGGAAGGTGGTGGTGGTCCCATCGGCGGTGGTCCGAAGTGATAATTAACTTAATTGTTTAACCCTTAATGTGAAGAAGGTCTTGGCAGACATGCTGAGGCCTTCTTTTTTTTTATGAGCCATAAATATTTAATGAGAATTAGTCGAATTTCAGAAAAGTCGCGGGTATATTAAGTATAGAGGAGAAATAATATATATAAACAACTTAAATTATAGGAGGTACAAAGATGAACAATTTTTCGATCAAACAGTTTGCTTGCCGCTGCTGGTGTAAGATGCCAGACGTAGTGAGGGAGAACCTTGAGGCTCTAGTAGCCAATATCCTTGACCCTGTTTTTGAGAAGTTCTCGAAACTGGTTGGCTTTGACGAGTTGCCTGAGGAGGAGCGTAGAAGTCCGATTAAGATCAACGCTGGCTACATTTGCAGAAAGCATCTTGCTGAGCTTGGCTTGTCGAACCGCTTGCAATACGACAAGGGCGAGGCTGCTGACATCAGTGCTGAGCCAAAGTATTACTCGAACATGATGGAATGGCGCGCAGCTAACCGCCAGCTGGCTGGGATGGTAATCAAGAACGGTAAGTTTGATACCATCATCCTTGTGAATGTGGGTGAGGATAACTTGAATCCCCAGTGGTTGCATGTAACCTATTCGCGTACGGTAAACCGTGGTATTGTGAAGAAGAAATTAACTGGTCAGAACGACTACATTGACTTGACGACGGAAGAGATTGCCAGTCTGTTGGGTTCAAGTTTCAAGGTGAAGAAATAAGAGATTGTAATAAGGATAACAAATGTGCGAAGGCTGCTGCGGAAACGTAGTAGCCTTCATTTTTTTTAGAAAGGAGACAAGTTATGATTTATTTTAAGAAAACTGAATTGATTCGCTGCTTTCGCGAGAATAAGAGCGATCGCTGTGCTGAATGCCGTCTGACACAGGCTGTGAAACAGTTGGCCTACGGCATTGAAGATAACGTTGAGGCGTTGGTTAACAATGTGCTTGACCCTGTACGCCGCGCTTACAATAAGCCGATTCGCGTAACAAGCGGCTTTCGTTGCCCTATTCATAATAGTTATGTAAAAGGCGCGACAAACAGCCAACACGTCAAAGGAGAAGCTGCCGATATTCAGGCTGTTGGTCTGACTGGTAGTGATCTGGGGCTGGAGAATCTGGAAATCGCGAAGATTATTGTTAAGTTGGGTGTTTACGACCAGCTTTTGTTGGAGGATGTTCCTACTGGCAGTATCGAGCCCCGTTGGATCCACGTATCGTATAAACGTCAGGGCCCCAACCGCAAGGAGATTATTAAAAAAATCTGGGGCAAGTCCGGATATCAGAAGCTGAGCGCACTGGATATGAAACAACTGACAGATTATTAATTTAAATATAGGAGGTAAGGAGTATGAATGCGAATGATTTGAGTGGCATCATTCTGGCGGTGATCGGGATGGTGAGTGGGTGGGTGACTTGGTTTTTGGACCGGAGGAAGCATAGGCAGGAGGTGAAGAACCTGGAGGCTGAGGCTAAGGCCAAACAGGCTGAGACCGAGAAACGCTACATGGAGTTGGCCATGATGTACGTGGATGAGTTTACGAAGAACATCGTAAGGCCGCTGGAGAAACGTGTTGATGAATTGACTAATGAAGTAAAGGATTTGAAAGATGAATTGGCTGTTTTTAAAGAAAACGTGTGCTACCGGAGTGGTTGCCCTCATCGTATTAGGGTGTAGTAGCAGTAGGGTGGTGAGGGGTGAGCGGTTCGTGGTTCACGGTCACGAGACGAGGGACTCGGTCGTCGTTGGCACGATGGAGGCGGTACGGGATACCGTCAGGGAGGTAATGACGGTTACGATTCAGCTGGGCGCTGAAGGGGACACCTTGTTTCAGAGTGTCGTCAGGGATCGAGAGCGGATTTCTAGCCGCGATAACCGAGCGGCGGTTGTGACCAAGACCGAGGTTCGCGTTGATACGGTGTATGTGGAACGTAGGGACTCTGTAAATATCAGGAGTCCTGCTACGAATGGTCAAAGCGGCCGAAGCGCTTTGCAGTCTATACTGAAGAGGATCTTCTGGATCATCGTTGCACTGATAGGGCTGGTGGTGGTCCTGAGAGTCAGGAGGGTTTAATGCAGGGCAAGCCCTGCAGGTATCTCAACAACCCCAACCCCTTCTTCTTGCGTCCCTGCGGTAGCAAGCGAGCAGAGCTCGAGTCCCGTAAGAAGGGGCTTCAACCTTATCCCCAAACCCCTTAGCCCTCTCCAGGGCAGGGGCTTAATTGACTACGGGGGAAAACCGCCCTCCGTCAAGGTTTTGGTAAGGTTCGCGAAGCCTGTGCCCTACGGGCGAACCTTGAGTGTTTACATCCCTGCTGGCGCCGCCCCTTGTGAAGGGGCTCATTGAGGCGGGGGAAGGCCACCTTTTACGGGTGGGTGGGAAGCGTCGATGGATGGTCTCGGACATCCAGCAACGCGGGGTGAAAAGAGAAAAATATTATTTTTATTAACAACATTTTTATTAACAAACAAAAGAATAGGAGATTTAATTATGTCTAAAGTTAGTAGTGTATTGTTGGAAGAGCTTAGTGGTAAGCTTGGTAAGGGCGTGGTGTTTCGTCAGACGGCGAATGGAACCGTGATGGCGAAGGCTGGACGCAAGAGTAATAAGCGTTCGCAGGGACAGGCGGAGGTAAGATGCCGCATTGCGAACGCGAGTGCGAACTATCGTCTGTATGCGGGGAAGCTGAAGCAGGCGTTCGAGGGAAAGGGCTCCGGCGTGAGTGACTTTAACCAGTACGTGGGTGTGAACTTCAGTAACCCGGTGTATATTACGAAGGGTATGCGCGTGGCGGGTTGTTGTGTGCTGGCGGACTATACGTTTACGGTGGGTAGTCTGCAGCCGATTGGCATGGCGCTGAATGGCAGCGGGGTGCTGGTGAGTGACCTGGCGCTGGGCGATCTGGTGATCGACGAGAATACGACGGTGTCGGATCTGTCGCTGGCGCTGATTGCGGAGAACGAGGCCTGGGAAGAGGGTGATCAGTTGACGTTCTTCTCTGGCAGCCAGTTTGTGGATGCTCAGGGGATGCCTCGCGCGACGATGACGGCGAGGAAGGTGATACTGAGTGTGGATGACGAGACGGAGCTGTGGGATTCTGTTGGCGCAGAGGGCTTTACGACTGTCAGCGGTAAGCTGGGGATGAGCGTGGCGCTGGAGAACGCCGGTGCGGCGTGGGTGCATTCGAGGGATAAGGTATCTGGCGATACCTTGGTGAGTACGCAGAAGCTGGTGGTGGTCAGTGAGATACTGGATGATTATCGGACGTATGCGGCGATGAAGGCGAGTGCGGATAGCTATGGTGGGATTAATTCAAATAGGGTTTATTTGAATCCGAAGAGTGAGGAGAGCCAGAGCATGTATACGGCTAATGGCGGTGGCTCAGGTTCGGGCTCGGGCTCTGAGCAGAGCCAGGGTGGTTCGCAGAGCGGCAATAGCGGTGGCGGTGATGGCCAGAGTGGTGGTGACCCGGAGACGCCGGGAGGTGATGGGGGGGAAGGTCTAGATAAAGACTAGGCCCATTCCTGAGGAATTGGGAGAAGGCTTTTGAAAGAGGGCTTTCTCCCTTTTTTTGATTATTGGGGGCCGGTCCCCAAACCCCAGATTCCTTACTTTCTTTGGCGCAAAGAAAGAAGCAAAGAAACATCCACCCCCACCAAACCTCCCCCTATATTGGGAGGCTTAATTTGCTTCGGGGGAAAACCGCCCTCCGCAAAGATTTTAGTAAGATTCACAGAGCCTGTGCCCCTGCGGGGTGAATCTTGGTTTTTTACATCCTGGCTGTCGCCACCCCTTGAGAAGGGGTTCACTGAGGTGGAGGGATGCCGTGCTAGTGTATTGAGGCCTTATATAATTGTTCTTTTAGTCGCTGCGCTTGGTAAAAGCGGCAAAGCCGAGCGAACCTATAATCTTTATACTATTGAAAACACACCGGGGGTTCAAGGGGCACGGAGCCCCTGGATTAAGAAATGTTCCAACCGCTTTTCTTACGGGTGGGTGGGGGAGTGATGATGGAGAAGCAAGGACGTAGGTCTGGGTGGTTAGCACAGGACGAAGGTCTTGATTCTCCATCATCACGGGGGATAATAGACAATCCCATCTCTATGCAATAGTGATGGACACCGCTTTTGGGCTGATAAATGTGCTTGCAATGCTCTTTTATCAGGGGAGAGGGGTGGGGACTATAAATAATGTTCCAACATATTAGAAACGGAAGGGGGACAAGAAAATATAGGGTCAGACTTCGGAAATATGAGGGCTGGCTCTTTTTTTTGCAAAAAAAAGTGGGGATATGATACATGATTAAGAAAAAACACTATCTTTGCAGGGTGAACTGATGGATTCGCGATAATTGACGTATTTTGTCTGTTTTTGCAAACGAATTAGTAAAGTGATGATAAAAGTAGGAACTACTTATTAAGGACATCACGCTATATACAACGCCCAATGAAGAAAAAAACGACAAAAAAGAGTGATGTTACAGAAAAAACTACAAATTGCAGCGTTATTATGTAAAATATCGCGTTCTAAAACGCCATTTCTTGTAAAATATCGTATTCTGATGCTATGTTTTTATGTAAAATATCGCGTTTTACGTTTCTTCTTCGTATCTTTGCACCCAAAATTTCATCATTA
>JAEEGI010007102.1_pt1 | contig 25157 bp, 21 predicted proteins | sample 8958751 | NCBI WGS metagenome assembly JAEEGI01 (sample SAMN16246545, study PRJNA631951) | gut metagenome | biome: gut microbiome; feature: rumen; material: KS-attached | host: Bos | place: Iran: Karaj | collected 2018-10
AGACGAGATCAAAATAATCCTCGCAGGTCAGGGGCCTTACGAAAAGCGGCTCAGAAAGCGCGCGTCCAAGCTGGGGCTCGACGTCGAATTCCGCTTTTTCGGACGCCGCGAGCTCGCGCAGGCGCTCACCGACGCCGACCTGTACGTGCCCACTTCCACGGTGGAAATCGAAGCCGTTTCGGCGATGGAAGCCATCGCCTGCGGACTCGTCCCGGTGATATGCGATTCCGAACTCAGCGCCACGCGCAGCTTCGCGCTTGACGAAGCCAACCTGTTTCGCAAGCATTCGCCGCGCGATCTTTGCAGAAAGATAGATTTCTTCTTCGAACATCCCGAAAAGACGAAAGAATACGCGGCGCGTTACGACGAAAAGAAAAACGCGTTCCGCCTTTGCGAATGTATGGACCGTATGGAATCGATGCTCGCAGGCGCGTGCAAGCCGTCCGGAGAGGAGCCGCGTACGGAATGAAAACGTATTATTACAGCGACGAACTCAACGACGATTTCGCCGAAAACGGCATAAAGACAAAGCGCCTCCCGCGCGATTACAAATACTTTACCACTTCGCCCTTAAGGCGTGCTTTTGCGTTCGTACTCTATCATTTTATCGCTTTTCCCGTCGTGTACGTCATACAAAAGATCGCCTACCGCGAAAAGATAATAGGCAGAAATAAGCTCAAGCCGTATAAAAAAGAAGGCTTTTTCCTCTACGGCAACCACACCCGCTCTATGGGCGACGCCTACGCCCCTTCTATAGTTTCTTTCCCCAAAAAGGCGTATATCGTCGTAAGCCCGGACGCGGTGTCCATAACCGGAATAAAACGCATAGTCGAAGACCTGGGAGCCATACCCGTGCCGGACGATCCGGCGGGGATTATGAATTATTACAACGCCGTAAAAAAACACGCCGCGCTCGGTCATATCGTGACCGTTTACCCTGAATCGCACATCTGGCCGTATTATACGAAAATACGCCCGTTCGGGGATACGTCTTTCAGACTTCCCAAAGTCACCGGAAAACCCGCGTTCACATTCACCGCCACTTATAAAAAACGCCGGTTCGGCAAAGGGGTGAAGACCACGGTCTATATAGACGGGCCGTTCTTCCCGGACCCTGAACTCGACGCGCGTACCGATACCGCGCGCCTTCGCGACCTGTGCTACGGCGCTATGACGGCGCGTTCGGCAGAATCGACGTATTCCAAGAACCGCTATATAAAGGCAGAAAAACAAAACGAAAGCCGCGCCGTCCCGCAATGAGCGGAAAAGCACGGCTTTTTACCCGTTTTTTATATCCTGCGTTCTTTTTTGAGCTTGTATAATTCTTCTGCGGCGAGCCGCGCTTTTGCGACGGGCACGCTTTGGTCAAGAGGGAAACAGTAAAACTGCCGCCCTTTTTCGCCCACGCAAATCATATCGCCCAGCTCGTACCAGTAGTAATCGGCGTAAAGGCTGTGGCTTTCGGTGGGCGAGCGCCGGTATACAAGATCCCCGGCGTCGTTTTTCAGCAAGAATCCGTCGGCGTTGTGCCGAAGCCGTCCGTTACCGATCATATAGATCGCCTTGTAGTCGGTCATATATCCTATTTTGACCGGGATATCCAGCAGGTAAGTTCCGCTTTCAAGCTCTTTTTTGACTTCATCCCGCTCCCACGCGTACCACGCGGGGATATGCGAAAACTCGGTATCGCCTTTCTCGGCGTGCAGTTCGCCGTATTCGTCCATTTGCCATTTTCTGCCGCAGGAATCGCATACGAGCGACGTGCCTTTTCCCAGCGTTTTGCCTTCGGCGCCGCAATGCGGACACTTGTAAAGTATGCGCTGGAGCCCGTCCGCGCGGAAAAGCTCGTCCACTTTTATCCCGTTTTCCTTCTGCCACGCAAAATGGTCGTAAGTAAACGCTTTGTCAAGCGCGTCGTCGAGTTCGCGCACCGGCGTTTTTGCTATCTCTTCCGGGGTGAAAAGCAGATCCGCGCGCGCCGAAACGTCAACTTTGCGCTTTTGCAGCATATTGTAAAGCGGGTCGCGCTGGAACGCGCCGTAGGTACGCACCATTATCACGGGGACGTTAAGACGTTTGAGCAGCGCCCCGGTATATCGCGGCAGCGGAGTGGCCGTCCCGTCGAAAGTATAGCTCGCTTCGGGGTACATCAGCACGCTGCAGCGCTTATCCCAAAGCATTTGCTTTATAGTGACAATAAGCGAAGGATCGCTGCAGAATTTTTCGGTGGGTATACATCCAAGCCGGCGCATCAGCGCCTTCTTGCCGACGAACCCGTCGGACGTGCATATTATCGCGTACGGTATTTTTCTGAAGATACGCGATGCTATCTCGAGGTCGATAAAGCTCGAATGGTTCATCAGTATAAGATACGGCGGCTTGACGTTTTCATAAGGCCTGACCGGTTCGAGAAGGCGGAAATTGACTTTTTTCAGATCTCCCGCCGAAGCGATCCGCATCAGCGCGCGGAAAAAGACGCCCGGCTTTTTGGGCTTGACGGGCGGTATCGGCGGCAGCGAAGCCACGGCCGAATATTCAACTGTCTTCGTCTTTATTTTCATTTCATTCTGTCTCCGCACATCCTGTTTTTTATATTATATAACAAATAAACGATTCTTTCAAGGGGAATTTTGTCAAAAAGGAGTGACCTGTTTACGGAACCCGAATACGTTTTTGTCTTTTACGTCTGCGTCCTTGCCGCGGTATCTGTCGCCGCGTTCTGCATTTACGGCAGGGATAAAACGCTCGCCAAACGCGGCAGCGAACGCATTAAAGAAAAATACTTGCTTTCACTCGCCGCGTTCGGAGGCGCCGCCGGCGCTTTTGCCGCGCGCTTCGTGTTCAGGCATAAGACCGAAAAAGGCTATTTCAGCCTGGTCATCTACACGTCTCTCGCCCTGCAGCTCTGCGCGCTTTTGATTATCGCGCTTGCCTGGAAAGGGGTGTTCAAATGAAAAAACAGACTTCGCGCGCCGCCTCTCATTCCAAAGGATCCAACCGCTCGCTCACGGCGGTCTGCCTGCTCGGAGCGGTCGGCTTCGCCTGCCTCGCCGCGTTTCTTGGGCTTTCCGGATCCATATCAAAAGCGTCGTTCATCATAGGCGCGCTCATAAGCGGTTCGGCGCTTGTGATTTCAATGCTGCTTCTCACACTTTTCAAACGTTAAAAAACGCCCCGCAGTTTAAAACCTGCGGGGCATATCTTTTTGTTTTTTATTTAGTGCCGTCGTAAGTGAACGCGGGGGTGAAGTACACGTTGCCGTAGATATCGGTGATACGGAAGCAGACGCTCATTATCTCGGAAACCTTGATATTGTCGAGTCTGAGCTCCGCGCTTGCGGCAAATGAACTGCCCAGCGTGTAGCTGTCTTCGTATTCGCCGTCCTTGCCGTAATAGTCGCACAGCGGCTGAATGACATCGCCCTTGTTGATCTCTATGCATCCCTTTGCGGCGGTGTCGGTCTCGTTGCCGTATACGGGACGGGCGCCGGTGACTATGCCGTAGTTGTGCTCGGGCGTGAACAGCACTTCTATGTCCACGGTTTCGCCGTTGAGCAGCGCGGGGATATAGCCGGAAAACTCGTAATCGTCTTCGGAATAGTAATAGCTCGAGGTGAGGTAATACGCCACGGGATGTCCGTCAAGGCAGAGCCACATGCCGTCGAATTCCATGATCAGGTCGCCGTCTTCGTCGAACTCTATGGTGTTGTCGTGGCCCAGATCGATGAATCCGTTGCCGTCTTCGACGTAAACGCTTATCTCCGCGGTCTGGATCAGCGCCCACTCTTCATCGGTGAGCTTGAGCACGCGCGTGCCGTTTTTGTCGGTGGCGGTAAGGTGCGAAGGATCGAGCAGGTTCGAGGAGATGGAAGAAGCCTTAGAGGAAACGAGCTCGGTATCGACGAACTCGAGTCCGCTCGGCATGCTCTTGCCGCTGAAAGCGGAAAGCAGGCTCGTGATCGACGAAAGGTCGAGTCCAGTGCCGGCGGAAGCCGAACCAGAGCCGCCTATTATAGTGCCGAGCAGGGAAGTCAGCGGCGAGCTGCTGCTGCTCGTCGATCCGCCTGCCACGAGGTTGAGTATGCTGCCGAGCATATCGCTGCCGCCTATCGACGAGAACAGCGAAGTCGAAGCCGCGGTCTGACCTGCCGTCTCGAGACTTGCAAAGCTCTTGATGCAGTCGACATAGTCGGAATCGAGTCCCAGGTTGTTGTATACCGAAACCGCGCTGTTCATATTGGAAAGCGATTCGTACGGGAAATAGATGCTCAGACCGTAGCAGTTCGACATCGTGGTGCCGTTGTATTTTACGCATCCCTTGAGCGCGGAGGCGAGCGCGAGCGATTCGTCCGTGCCTATCTTCTGCGCGAGGTCGACGATATCGACCTGGTTGATCTTATTCTTCGCCGAAAACTGCCTTACGCTGGCGCGCGCATCGGAAACGGGCGCGTAGTTATCGGATTTCACCATCTCGGCGGTGGAAGTCGCAAAGCTGTTGAACTTTTCGGGCACCGCGCCGTGAAGTTCGGCGAGGTCGGTCACCGAAAGCGTGACTGATCTGCCGCTGTTGGAAGCGATATATGTATCGATTATTGTTTTGGCTATGTTTACGGTCGAAGTCGAGGTGTTTTTAGAGATCACGTTGAGCCAGTCGGTGTGATACCAGCCGGTGCCGGGTTCCACTTCTTCGGAGGCGATGAGGTAGTCGGCGTATTTGTCGCATACCAGCGCGGTCTCGAGCGTGGACATAAGGCAGGCGTCGAACCCTATGAGGTCAAACTTGCAGCCGCCTTTCTGAAGCGCGGCGTTCAGGTTGGTAAGAGTCATCGAACCGGAAGAGACGCGTTCGTCGTAGCCGAATCCCGAAAGCGATCCGCCGCCGTGGTCCCACATAACGAGTATGTATCTGTTTGCGGGGTAGTTTGACGTGCAGTACTGGATGAACGACGCCAGGTTGTCGGAATCGGTCATTGATTTCTTGCCGTTGTTTTCCACCAGGCATTCGAGTTTGTGGTTGCGTATGCGGTAGATCTGGTTGTGGTCGTTGGAAATACCGCTCGTGCGCCAACTCTTGCATCCGCCGGTCTCGACTATGACGTTGACTTTGTCCGAAATATTTGCGGCCTTCATTTCGTTGAGGTCGCTGGTCGCCATACCGTGCTTGGATTCAAGGTCGGTACCGCACATGTATACCATAACGGTAACAGTGTCTTTGCCGTTGCCTTTGATGACGGTATAATAATCGCGCGCCAGTTCGTCGCCGTTTTCGTCGGCCGAGACCTCGGTGCCCGAGACAGTGGTGTTGGCTGGGGGCGTCTGGCTGTTTTCGCCGCCGCATTTCTTAAAGAGGAAGAACAGCGCGAGCCCTACGAGTACGAGTATAATAATAGTTTTAAAGGAAGAACTTCCGCTCCCTTTGGAAGACGAGCCGCCGCCGGAAGAACCGCCGGAAGACGAGCCGCTCCCGAAAAGCGAACCGAGAAGTCCGCCGAGCAGATCGCTGCCGCCGGACGAGCTGCTGCTCGCCCTGCCCGAACTGCCGGTCTTTCTGCCGCCGGTGCCGAGCGGACTTCCGCCGCCTACGCTGCTGCCTTTGCCGACGTTGACGGAACCGGAAGACGTGCGTTTATCTCTGCCGTTTGGTCTTTTTTCCATATCACATTTCCTTTCGTGCATTTGATTGACAAACAGATTATACTATTGTTTTATCAAAATGTAAAGAGTTATTTTTCAAACCGCATCAAAAAAAGATCCCTGAAATACAGAGACCTTTTTATAAATACTTTGCTTTATTCCCCAATATCGTTTTTGACGCGGGTCAGATAGTACGCCACCGCTAGATCCGTCACCAGACCGTAGCTGCGTTCGCCTTCTTTGACCGACTGCGATTTCAAATACGCGTCGTTGGTCTTGGAGACCACCTGAGCCGCCGTTGATTCGCGGTAAGGTTCGAAAAACCTTGAATATGCGCTCATTTCGGCGCCGACCTGCGCAGGGTAGTGATTCTTGCGGTAATCGTTGTAAAGCTCTTTATCCGATTTATAAAGCGCCGACATCACTTCGCGCAGTACGTTGACGCAGCCGCTGTAGCGGATAAACGGATCGTCCGATGAAATGCACACCAGAAACGCCGTGAAATTCGCTTCGTCTTCGCGTGCGATACCGCGCTGATGCGACATCTCGTGCGCCACGGTAAACGGGACGACGAAATCGGGGTAGTTGAAGTTGACGTTGGCTTCGCCGGTGAAAAACGCGTAAACGCCCGATATGTGCGTGTACGTCATATAATGCGAAAGCGCCACGTATTTTACCTGACACGAGAAATGCGTTATAAAATCCTTGTCCGAAGCGTATTTTTCAAATGCGGAGTTTATCTTGTCCGTAAGCTCGTAGTACGAATAAGGCATATGCGATTCGCCGCCTGTGCCGAACGCGACCTGCGAAAGCTCGGCGTCGATCTTTTCGGTGAGCCAGAGCGCGGTCTCGTACAGCTCCTCGCCGGAAACCGGCGAATCGGCGAGCCCCAGATTCTGCGCCAGCGAGTTCCTGAAATACGCCGGACCGAAACCCACGCCGAACGTTATCACAACCGCAAGCAGCACGCAGATCAGAAAACGCATCATCCTGCCGAACCAGTCTTTGCGAGTCTTGGCGAGACGTATGGAAACGTAAATGATCGCCGCAAGCATCAGGGGTATGGTGACGAGCAGCGTTTCGGCGAGCGAAAACGGCAGCCAGCCTGTGAGCTTGGCGAAAAGCCAGCGCACCGCATGCCCGGGATAGCGGGTGACAAATTCCGCGAACGCGGGTGAGAAGCGGGAAATTATGTAAACCACTGCGGCGAGCGCGCCGAGTATTGCGAACACGGTAAAAGTCTTGTGCCTCGCGGCGCACGAAAGCGCCCGTTTAAAGACGCTTTTCTTTTCTTTTGCGGGTAAAAGATCCATTACACCCTGACCGTCCAGCCGAATTTGTCTTCCGATTTGCCCCACTGGATAGACGTGAGCTTGTCGTAGAGCATTGCCGAAACTTCGCCTATCTCAAAGTTGTTTATAGTCATCTTCTTTTTGCCCCAGTAAAGTTCGCCTACGGGCGAAACGACCGCCGCGGTGCCGGTGCCGAACATTTCTTCGAGCTTGCCGGAATCGTGCGCTTCGCTGACTTCGTCTATCGAAATGCGGCGCTCGGTCACGGTGTAGCCTTCGCTTCTGAGCAGTTCGATCGCGGAACGTCTGGTGACGCCGGGGAGTATGCTCCCTTCGAGCTTGGGGGTGATGATCTCGCCGTTTATCTTGAAGAAGACGTTCATCGCGCCAACTTCATCTATGTATTTATGATAAATGCCGTCCAGCCAGAGCACCTGAGCGTAGCCGTTTTCTTCGGCTTTCTGCTGGCCTATGAGAGACGCGGCGTAGTTGCCGCCGACTTTGGCGAATCCGGTGCCGCCGCGCACGGCGCGGACGTATTCGTCCTCGACCGCGATCTTGACGGGATTGATGCCCGCGGCGTAATAAGAGCCGGAAGGCGAGAGGATGATTATGAATTTATAAGTCTTGGAAGGATGCACTCCAAGGAATTCGTCGGTCGCTATGATGAACGGGCGGATATAAAGCGAAGTTCCCGGCAGCGAAGGCACCCAGTCTACGTCGGTGCGCACGACGGTCTTTATCGCCTCGAGCGCGAATTCGGGGTCCACTTTGGGTATGCACATACGCTCGTTGGTGTTGTTCATGCGCTCTATGTTTTTATCCGGCCTGAAAAGCAGTATCTCGCCTTTTTCGGTGCGGTACGCCTTAAGACCTTCGAACATTTCCTGTGCGTAATGGAAAACCATGCACGCCGGCGAAAGGGACAGATTGTGGAACGGGACGACGCGCGCGTCGTGCCAGCCGTGTTCGGGATCGTAATCGCATTCGAACATATGGTCTGTGAATATTTTGCCGAAACCGAGCTTGCTCCAGTCCGGTTTCTGCTTGGGCGAATCTGTGCGTTTGATCGTGATTTCCATATTGTTTGCCTCCTGATATGAATAATCTTTCACTATTCGCGGTTTGTAAGTAGATTATATACCATTCTTTCGCAAAATTCAACTGCCTTGACGCAATTTTAACGGAAAAATATAACATTTGTAAAAAAAGCAAAAAAGGGTTGAAAAACTAAGAAAAATATGTTATAATTGACACACTTATCAATATGGAGTAATTTCGACAGTTTATGAAAAGCAACTTTCCGTTAAAGGCGGCGGCGCTGATTTGCTGCGCCGTGATAATCATATCGTTCGCCGCGGCGGCGCTTCCGCTTTTGCAAAACGGTACCGTTGGTGTCTCCGAAGTGCCCGAGCACGACTACGGACCTCTGAAAGCCGAACAAAGCGCGGTCATAACGCCTGAAGCGACCGAATATGCCTGCGCTATGTACGTAGACGGCGTCCTCGCCGGCTATTACAAGGACGTAACCGCCGCAAAAGAAGAACTCGAAAAACAAAAATCGTTACTGCTCGAGCAGAGCGGAGTCGATTACATAAGCGCGTCTTTCAGCAACACTGTGACGTTCAAGAGCGAGACCTACGCAGTTTCTCAGATCAAAGCCGAAGAAGGCAGGGCGTTCCCCGAGCTTTCCGCAGAGATCCTCTACTACGACACCGTGGGATACACCCTCGAATACGAAGTCGAATACCGCGACAACGCCGAACTGTATTACGGCAGAGAAAAGACCATATCCGAAGGCAGGGACGGCTATTCCGAAACGACTTATCTCGTTGTCCTTTCGGACGGCAAAGAACTTTCGCGTACAGCCGTGGCGGAAAATATCGTCACCGAACCGGTCAACTGCGTCATCGAACGCGGCGTAAAGGCCAAAAAAGCGTCCGCCGACATCACGCCTATCTTTATTGTCCCGTACGACGGCGCCATAACTTCCGAATACGGCACGCGTTACCTTATGGGCAACTCGTTCCATAAGGGCGTAGATATTTCCGGCGTCAAGAGCTCGTCCGAATGCTACGGCGCCGAGATCCACGCGGGCGGCGACGGCGTAGTCATCCAGGCCGGCTGGATGGACGGTTTCGGCTATGTCGTAATAATCGAGCACGCAAACGGAATGCATTCATACTACGCTCATCAGAAAAAGGTCGCTTGTTCGGTGGGCGACGTCGTCAAGCAGGGCGACGTTATAGGGTATATCGGTTCCTCGGGCAGAAGCACCGGCCCCCACGTCCATTTCGAACTCCGCGTCCCCGACGAAAACGGCAAGTATTACGCTATAGATCCCGAACCTTACATAATCGATTACGATTCTTATCCGCATCGCGGCTAAACCGTCAAAACGGCTGCGTCCGGCAGGGAAAACACCCTCGCCGGGCGCTTGTTTTTTGCCTTGGGTGCGAACATATGTTCGTTTACAATAATCCGAACAAAAGTTCGGGAAAAAGTGCCGGAAAGCGTTGGAAATGCTGGAAAACGCCCTTCCCGGAGCTGGTTTACGTAATTAAAAATTTTTTTGAAAAAATGCAAAAAAACACTTGCTTTTTTCGATACTTTATATTATAATAATCTCTGGTGGGGAAAAGTGGCAAATTTATCCAAATTTTCCCATAATACTCCAAAAAAGTGTCAAGAAAGGAGCAAGGCGAATGTTCACCGGCGAATACTGGTTCAGTATGGACCAAAAGGGCAGAGTTTCGGTGCCCGCCAAATATCGCGAAGAGCTGGGCAGCGAGTTCAAGATCTGCAAGGGCTTTGACAAATGCCTCAATATTTACCCCGCCGCCGAATGGGACGCCTTCGCTCAAAAGCTCAAAGCGCTTCCCGAAGCCAGCCAGCGCCACGCAAGAAGGTATTTCTTCTCCGGCACAATAGAAGGCGTGCTCGACGGGCAGGGAAGAATAGCGGTCACGCAGTCGCTCAGGTCGTTTGCCGCGCTCGAAAAAGACGTGGTCATCATAGGCAACGAAAACCATCTCGAAATCTGGAGCGCAGCCGAATGGGCAAACGAACAGAAATATATGTCTTCCGAAGGCATAACCGAAGAACTTTCGGAATACGGCTTCTGATATGGCGTTCGAGCATTATCCCGTAATGCTTAACGAGGCGGTCGAAGGGCTGCGCGTCGTTCCCGACGGCGTGTACGCCGACTGCACGCTCGGCGGCTGCGGGCATACGAAAAAGATACTTTCGCTGCTCGGCGAAAACGGCCGGGTGCTCGGAATAGATCTCGATACCGCGGCGCTGGAAAACGCGTCTCTCACCGTAAAAGACAAGCGGCTTACCACGTGGCACGGCAATTATAAAGATCTGTCGACGGCGGCAAAGGAAAACGGTATAGAAAAGTTCAACGGCGCGCTGTTCGATTTAGGGGTTTCGTCTTATCAGATCGACACCGCGGAACGCGGGTTCTCGTATATGCGCGACGCCGCGCTCGATATGCGTATGGATAACACCAAAGGCGCGACGGCGGCGGATCTGGTCAACGGACTTACCGCAGACGAGCTCGCCCGGATATTCTTCGAATACGGCGAAGAGCGTTATTCCAGGAAGATAGCGCAAAGAATCGTCGCAGCCCGTGCGAACGGGCCGATAACCACGACCGGCGAACTCGCCACGCTCATCGCTTCAGCGTATCCCGCCAAGGAGCTCAAAAACGGCAACCCGGCAAAGAGATGCTTCCAGGCACTGCGCATAGCCGTCAACGGCGAACTCGAGGGGCTCGACAAAGCGCTGGAAGACGCGATGGATTTGCTTGTTCCCGGCGGACGTCTCGTCGTCATAACGTTCCATTCGCTGGAAGACCGCATAGTCAAAAACACTTTCAACCGTTTTGCAAATCCCTGTACCTGCCCGCCCGACCTTCCGGTCTGCGTGTGCGGAAAAACCCCTACGGCAAAGATAATCACAAAGAAACCGGTCGTTTGCTCGCTCAAAGAAAGCGAAGAAAACAGCCGTTCGCATTCGGCAAAGCTCCGCATTGCCGAAAAAATATAAAAGTTTACGTATTATTCAAACAGAGGTACCGAAATGGAAAAGAAAACTACAAACAACAATGCTATAATCAAAGGGTCGAATAATATCGCTCCGGCACGTTCCGGCTCTTCATCTGTCGTAAAAAGCGGCAAAAGCGAAAAAGTTACCGTTATCGAACATCGCAAGAAGAGCAAGACTCCGCTGCCTTTGGGCATTATCTTCACCATTTGCGCCGTAACTCTGCTTTTTGTTTTTCTGGTAATGAATTACGCTGAAGTCGACAGTTACAACGCTCAGATCGCCGAACTCCGCGATGAGCTCACCGAACTGCAGAAGACCGCTTCCAAACTGAAGGTAAGGCTCGAAAAGAAGAACGACCTCGTTGAAATAGAAGAATACGCCACCGAGGAACTCGGTATGGTCAAGGCCGCGGGGCTTACCAGGATCAACATAACCGCGCTCCCCGAAAACGGCGGCGATACGTATAAATACGACGACGGCGACGAAAACGGCATAGGCGTGCTGCTCGCCGGCTTCGGCGAGGTGTTCAGGGATTTCTTCGACTGACATCATATTTTTACTTGCCCGTCCATATTTTTATTATGTAAAAACGTGCCCGGGCATTTGTCAGGAGAAAAAACATGAATAAGCAAAACGAAAATAGTACAAGTAAAGTCATACTGGCAAGAGGGCGCTTCATGGCGGCGTTCCTCTTGCTATGTCTTTGTTATCTGATATATCGTCTCGCCATACTGCAGATAGTCGATTCCGAAAAGAACAAAAACGCGGCGACCGACCAGTATACCACCGAAATCACCATACAGGCCAAACGCGGCAATATATACGACCGCAACAACAAACTGCTCGCCACAAGCACCACGGTGCAGACCGTTTTCATCTCGCCTCAGGATATCGCGGACGACGCGCAGGCGCAGCTTATAGCCGACGGGCTTTCGCGCATACTCGGAGTCGAAAAATCCGAGATACTCGAAAAAGCGGCGCGAAAGTATTCCAAGTACCAGATCATCAAAAAGAATCTCGAAGAAGACGTCGAGATGGAAGTGCGCGAATTCATCGCCGAAAACAAGCTTTCGCTGCAGGTCTGCCTTGAAGAAGGCACCAAGCGAGTATATCCGTACGGCACGCTCGCCTCGCACGTCATTGGGTTCGTGGGCGCCGAAAACACCGGACTTGACGGAATAGAGAAGACGTATAACGAACAGCTCAGCGGCGTCAACGGCAGGGCGATCCAGGGGCAGGACGGGCAGGGCAACGACCTGCCGTTCCAGTACGAAAGCTACATAGACGCGCAGAACGGCGAACATATAATAACGACCATAGACTATACCATTCAGTCGATCCTTACCAAGTATCTCAAAGAATGCTACGAGCTTCACAAGCCGACCTTCGGATGCCGCGGGATAATAATGGACGTAAAAACCGGAGAGATACTCGCCTGCGCTTCCATAGACGAATACGATCTCAACAATTATACCGAACTCACCGGCGCTTATCTCGAAAAATACGAAGCATTCAAGGGGACTGATGAGGAAAAGGCGGCTTATCGCAGTTCGCTTCTGTACGATCTCTGGAAGAACAAAGTCGCAAGCGAGCTTTACGAGCCGGGCTCCACTTTTAAGATCATCACGACGGCAATAGGGCTCGAAGAAGGCGTGTTCACCACCGACAGCACGTTCACCTGCACCACCGAATACACGGTGCTCGGGCATACCATCCATTGCCATTCCAAAAAAGCGCACGGCGTACAGACGGTTTCCCAGGCGCTCGTCAATTCGTGCAACCCCGCTTTCGTGCAGATGGGGCTTAAGATAGGCGGCGAACTGTTTTCCAAGTATTTCAAGGCGTTCGGCTATACCGAAACCGTCAATTCCGATATCACCGGCGAAGCCAGGAGTATTTATTATTCCGACCTGAGCAATCAGCTCACGCTCGCCAACTGCAGTTTCGGACAGTCTATGTCCGTCAATATGATGCAGCATATCGCTGCGGTCAGCAGTATCGCCAACGGCGGATATATCGTGACCCCGCACCTTATAAAGGGTTATATAATGCCCGACGGCACCGTGGTGAATGACGACAGGTATACCACCAAACGTGCCGTTATCAGCAAAGAGACCGCCGATACCATTTTGAAAATGCTCGTCAATTCGACTAAAAACGCCGCCGTCTCGGGTTATAATATCTCGTCCAAGACCGGCACGTCGCAGAAGATGGCGCGCGCGGACGCCAAACCCGATGAAAAATATTACATAGGCAGCTGCGTCTCTTTCGCGCCTGCGGAAGATCCAGAGATCGCCATCCTCGTTGTGGTCGACGAACCCACCAGCGGAAAGATCTACGGCAGTCAGCTCGCCGCTCCCGTCATATCCTCGGTGCTTTCTGAAGTTTTGCCTTATCTCGAAATACTCCCGAGCAACGAAAACAACATAAAGACATTAAAAGTAGACGATTACACTTCGGCGGACATAGAAAGAGCCAGGTACGCCGTTGAAGCGGCGGGGCTCCACTGCGTCGTAAAAGGTTCGGGCTCCACCGTCGCGGATCAGCTCCCGCGTCTCGGCACCACCATCACCGAAGGCGGCACCGTGATTCTTTACACCGAAAAAGACCATTCTGTCGATAAAGTCCGCGTCAAAGACCTCGTCGGCATGACTCCTCAGCAGGTGTTCGATTGGGCGAAGAACCAGAAGGTGAACGTTATTGTCGAAGGTATATACAACAGGGAATTCGCAAACTGCTACGCTATATTGCAGTCTGTCAGAGTAGGCGAACAGGTCAACGTCGGTTCCGTGATATACGTATCATTCAACTATAAAGAGGATATACAGTAATGCTTTTGAACATAAAAGAAGCGGCCTGCGCCATGAACGGCGAATACCGCGGAAGCGGCGAAAAAACAATAGCGGGGATGTTTACCGATTCGCGCGAATCGTTCGAGGGCGGAATGTTTTTCGCGCTCCCGGGCGAGCGCGTCAACGGGCACGTTTTCGTCGCGGAAATGAACGAAAAGGGCTTTCCCTGCGTCGTTTCCGATAAAAGGTTTTTCACCGGCGAAAACATACTCGTCAAAAACACCGAGCGCGCACTCGGCGACCTTGCGAAATGGTGGCGCGAAAAGCACGCCGCCGGCACAAAAGTCGTGGCGGTCACCGGCAGCGTAGGGAAGACCACCACCAAAGATATGATCGGCGAAGTGCTTTCTTCCACGTACAACACTTACGTGCCTAAAGGGAACAAGAACAGCACCATCGGCCTGCCTACGACGGTCGCAAAGCTGGTGCCTTCGTACGAATACGCGGTGTTCGAGCTGGGCAGCTCCGATTTCGGAGAAATATCGTATCTTTCAAACATTGTGCATCCTTCCGTTTCTGTCATAACATGTATCGGCAGTTCCCACCTCGAGCATTTTCATACACGCGATAATATAAGAAAAGAAAAATACGGCATTCTGGACGGTCAGGAAAAAGGCGGATACGTCATACTCGACGGGGATTCCGACGCCGATTACGCAATGCGCGAAAAACTGACTGATTACAAGCCCGTCTACTGCGGCTTTTCCGAAAGATGCGATTTCAGGATCACGACCGATTACAAAAACGACAAACGTGACGAAAATCTTTTCCGACGCAACGATTTTAAGGTGACTTACAGGTCGCGCACTTACGACGTCCACATATACGTTCCCGGCAATCATATGGCTAAAAACGCGACTTACGCTTTTGCTGCGGGCGTGCTGAACGGAGTAGATCCCGAGATCGCGGCTACCGCGCTGGGCAGATACGTTCCGTACGGCGACCGGCTGCGCACTTATATGAAAGACGGCGTGATAGTCATAGCGGATTGCTACAACGCCTCGCCGGAATCGATGAAAGCGGCGCTGGAGGTGCTCGAAAAGTTCGGCGCGTTCAGAAGAAAGATCGCCGTGCTCGGTGATATGCTCGAACTGGGCGACAACAGTGAATCGCTGCACGAAGAGATCGCTCTTTCTGCGGAATTCCACGCCGATATCATCATTTACGTCGGGTATTACGCCAACGTTTTTTCCGACGCCTGCCGCGCAAAGAGAGTAAAGTGCTTTGATCTCGATCAAAAATCCGAAGCGGCAGAATATATTAAAGGATTGCTTGCTCCCGGCGACGTCGTGCTCTTCAAAGCGAGCCGCGGCGTGGGACTTGAAAAAATCATAAAGGAAGCTGGATTATGAACTATCTCGGATTGATACTCTCGTTTGGGATCTCGTTCGCAATATCTCTTTTACTTTACATAATCTTTATTCCCGTGCTTCGCCGCGTCAAACTCGGGCAGAAGATTCTCGAGATCGGGCCCAAGTGGCATAAGTCCAAAGAAGGCACGCCGACGATGGGCGGTCTGTTTTTCATAACCGCCATGGCGCTTACCGTCGGCGGACTTTACTTGAGCGGCACGTTCGACAAAACGGGTATATTTTTCCCAATAAACCTTTGTTTTGCAATACTTAACGCCGCTATAGGCTTTGTTGACGACTACGTAAAGCTTTTCAAAAAGCGCAACGAAGGCCTTACCGTCGTCCAAAAACTCGTGCTCCAGGTGACCGTGACCGCGGCTTATCTCGCGTCGCTGCGACTTACCGGCTGTATCAATACGGTCATTCCGCTGCCTTTTTCGGGTCAGACCGTCGATCTCGGCTGGTTCTACTACGTGCTGATCGGCGTCATAATAGTTTACATAATTAATACCGCCAACCTGACCGACGGCCTCGACGGGCTTGCCGGCAGCGTGGCGTTCGTGATCGCGGCGCTGTTCGTGATAGTCGGTATCAACGCCGAATTGATAGATCTCTATCTAACCGAGGCGGCTCTGGGCGGCGCGCTGATCGCTTTCTTGATTTTCAACTTTTTCCCCGCAAAAGTCTTTATGGGCGATACCGGATCGCTGTTTCTGGGCGCCATGCTCGTCGGCTGCGCGATGCGACTCGGCAGACCGCTCGTTATGGTATTCATCGGGCTCGTCTACGTCCTGGAAGGCCTCTCGGTGCTTATACAGGTGCTGGTATTCAAAGCCACTCACGGCAAAAAACGATTCTTCAAAATGGCGCCTATACACCATCATCTCGAACTCTGCGGACTCAGCGAAGTCAGAATAATGGCGATCTTCCTCGCGGTGACCGCCGCGGTCTGCGCGCTCGCCTATATATTCGTCTTCGCGCCGTTCGTTATTTGATAAGTTTTTCACAAAAAGGGAACCGATATGCAGAACGACAAGCTTACCAAAGTGAATAATGCAGAACTTCCCGCGCCGTCTTCCGCGCCCGAACGCGAAAAGAGCGAAAACGTGCTGATCCGCTGGATAGGCGGCATCGACAGGCCTTTTCTCTTTTTGCTCATCATTCTGCTCGCGCTCGGCACGGTAATGGTGTTCACCGCAAGCTATTCGTTCGCACAGACGCGTTACGGCGACAGTTATTACTTTTCTAAAAAGCAGATTATCTGGATAGTCGCCGGACTCGTCGTGATGATGTTCGCCATACATATCCCGGACCGCTGGGTCAAAAAATACGCGTGGCTCGTTTATCTGCTGGCGGTGGCGCTCAACGCCGCGGTGTACGTAATGGGCGTCGCCAAACACGGCGCACAGCGCTGGATAGATATCGGTCCCATACGTTTTCAGCCTTCAGAAGTGCTCAAATTCGCTACGATACTGGTCTGCGCCAAGGTCATAGCGAACAATACCGAAAAGATCAAAAAGTTCCGGTTTGGAGTACTGCCGTTCATCGCGTTTGCAATCATCGGCTGCCTTTTACTCGTTTTGCAAAGCCACCTTTCCGCAACCATAATCACGTACGTCATAATTTTCGCAATGATGTTCATCGGCGGCAGCAAGCTCTTGTGGGTGGGGGTCTTCGGCGGTATTCCGGTTGCGATCGGCATGTACGCGGTCACTAATATAGATACGATCATAAACTGGAGTTTGGTCCAGAAGTTCTTAGGGCACACTTATACGCGCCTGCTTGTTTGGACGGATCCTTTCAAATATATGCGCGACGACGCCACCGGATGGGCGGGATGGCAGCCGGCGCAGTCGATATACGCCATATCCTCGGGCGGAGTCTGGGGAGTCGGGCTCGGGCAGTCGATGCAGAAACACGGCTATCTCCCCGAACCGCAGAACGACTACATATTCGCCATACTCTGCGAAGAATTCGGCTTTGTCGGCGCAGTTGCGGTCATAGGTTTATTCGCCGCGCTCATAATACGCGGTTTCATCATAGCGCGCAACTGCCGCGACAAGTTCTGCCAGATGGTCATCTACGGCCTTATGATCAAGCTCGCGATGCAGGTCATATTCAATATCGGCGTCGTGACCGGGACGCTTCCCGCCACCGGCATAAGCCTGCCGTTCTTCAGCTACGGCGGCACCGCGCTGATAATGTCGCTTGTCGAAATGGGCATAGTCCTTTCGTTTTCAAGATATTCTTATACCGAAAGGGGAACGGATAAATGAGATATTTGCTTTGCGGAGGCGGTACGGGCGGACACATCAACCCCGCCATAGCCATTGCGCACGGAATTGAAAAGGTCGATACCGAAGCCGTTATAGAATTCGCGGGAACGTCCCGCGGTATGGAAACGCGCCTTGTCCCCGCAGCCGGCTATAAGCTGAACACCGTCGACGTTTACGGGTTCAGGCGTTCTCTTTCGCCAAAAAACATAAAAGCGCTCGTCAAGGCGTTCACCTCGGTGAAGGAAGCAAAGAAGATAATCAAGGCGTTCGATCCGGACATAGTTATCGGCACCGGCGGATACGCCAGTTGGCCCTGCGTAAAAGCGGCGGCGAAGCTCGGGGTCAAGACGCTCATCCAGGAGCAGAACGCCTATCCCGGAGTCACCACCAAAAAGCTTTCCAAATACGTCGACACGGTGTGCATAAGCTTTGACGAATCGCGCCCGCGCTTTGACGATTCGGTGCAGAACAAGCTCGTGCTCACCGGCAACCCCGTCAAGCAAAACCCGTTTACCCGCGAAGAGGCGCGCAGCACGCTCGGCATAGCAGACGACGAGATCTACGTCCTTTCGTGCGGCGGCAGTCTCGGCGCCGAAAAGGTGAACGAATACTGTCTGGACGCGATGGAGATATACAAAGACAACGCAAAGATAAAGCAGATCCATTCGGTAGGCCGCATCGGTTGGGAAGAGTTTTCGGAAGTTGCAAAGCAAAAAGGACTCGATAAGCGCGAAGGGTTCAGGATACAGGAATACATATACGATATGCCGCTTCAGCAGGCGGCGGCCGATATCGTCATCAGCCGCGCCGGCGCAATGACGTATTCGGAACTCGCCTGCCTGGGAAGGGCTGTAATATTCATCCCGTCGCCCAACGTGGCGGAAGACCACCAGTACAAAAACGCCGTCGTGCTCAAAGACGCCGGCGCCGCCGTGGTCTTCAGGGAAAGCGAACTCGACGGTAAAAAGCTCGCGTCGTGCATACTGGAACTCGCCGAAGACGGGGCCAAGAGAAACGCAATGGCGGAAAAAATGCGCTCGTTCGGCAAACCCGACGCGCTGGATAAAATAGTGTGCGAGGTAATGAAACTTGCCGGAAAATAACAGATTCAACGACGAGGAAGTAATACTCGAAAACCGCGTTATAAAAGAAGACGCGCTCAAGCGCCCGAGAGTGCGCAAGAACCGCCGCCGCGCCGTAGTCTACACGCTTATGGTAGTCGCGGCGCTCGCCGCGTTTTTCGTGCTGGTTTTCACGGTGTTCTTCAAGATCAAAAAAATAGATATCGTCGGGACCGAACGGTACGGAGTATCGGATATCGAACAGTACGGCGGTATCCGTTTCGGCGCGCCTTTATACGGGTTCGATTCGCTCGGAGCCGAAACGGCGCTCACCGAGGCGCTGCCGTATATCAAGGAAGTCGAAGTCACGCGGTCGATCCCTTCCACGGTGCGGATAACCGTCACCGAGGAAACGCCCGCTTTCGCGCTGCGCGTGGAAAACGACGATTATATACTGTCCGACGATTTCAAAGTGCTCGAACGCGTTCCCGCCGGCGAATCGCCCGACGAGCTCGTGTTCCTGAACGCCGGCACCGTTGCCGACTGTATGGTGGGCAGCGAGCTTTCTTTTGCCGAAAAAAAACTGCTGGATTCGTTCAAGACGCTCTGGCAGACGCTGCAGACGTATTCGCTCTGCGAGGATATCGATTACATAGAAGCCGCCGAGCGTTTTGACATTTATTTCGGCTATAAAGGTCGTATCCGCGTGTATTTGGGCGACGTAAAGGATTGCGACGCGAAGATAAGATTCTTTATAAAAATTATGGAACATATATACGACGAGCAGACCGGCCTGCTCGATCTGAGCGACAAAAAAGAGGCGACTTTTTCGCCTTATGACACAAATTGACGAAAAAATATAAATATTTCCGCTAAAATTTGAAAAAAACTATTGAAAAAAAGGCGAAATTGTTTTATACTACGATAAAGTAATGTGATTAAATGACTTGGAAGGGGAAAAAGCAATGGATTTTCAAACAGGAACATACAGCGGAAATGTCATAATCAAGGTCATAGGCGTTGGCGGCGGCGGCAATAACGCCGTCGACAGAATGATCGAAGACGATCTTTCCAATGTCGAGTACATAAACGTAAACACCGACGTACAGTCGCTGAGCAGGACTTCGGCTCCCATCAAAGTCGCTATCGGCGAAAAGGTGACCAGAGGTCAGGGCGCCGGCTCCAACCCGGAACTCGGCAAACGCAGCGCCGACGATTCCGCAGAACAGATCGCGGACGCGATCCGCGGCGCAAATATGCTTTTCGTCACCGCCGGTATGGGCGGCGGCACCGGTACGGGAGCTGCTCCCGTCGTGGCGCGCATAGCAAAAGAGATGGGCGTGCTCACCGTGGCTATCGTCACCAAGCCTTTCAATTTCGAAGGCAAGCACCGCATGGCGCAGGCCGAAGCCGGTATCGAACTGCTTTCGCAGTACGTCGATTCGCTCATAGTCATACCCAACGAACGCCTTAAACTCCTCACCGACAAAAAAATAACCTTCCTCAACGCTTTCCAGGAAGCCGACGATATCCTTCGCAAGGGCGTGCGTTCTATTTCCGAACTTATTCTTAACGAAGGTTATATCAACCTCGATTTCGCCGACATTTCCACCGTTATGACAAACGCCGGCCTCGCTCATATGGGCGTCGGCGCCGCCAAAGGCAAGGACAAGGCCGAACAGGCTGCCAAGATGGCAATGTCTTCTCCTCTGCTCGAGACCAACATCAGCGGTGCAAAAGGCATTATCGTCAACATCACCTCTTCGCCCGACATCAGTCTCGACGAAGTCGACCAGGCGGCCACCATCATCACCGACGAGGCTCATCCCGACGCGACCGTTATCTTCGGTTCCGTTATCGATCCCACGCTCGAGGATGAAATGCGCATAACCCTCATCGCCGCCGGGTTCGAAAAGAACAACGCCAAAAAGCCCGCCTCTTCCTACGCGGTGTCCGAACCTTCTGCTCCCGCGGTTTCGGCTACCGAGCAGAACAGGCAGGAATTCAACGAGATCTTTGATCTTTTGAACAGAAAATAATACTACGGAGGATATAACATGCCTAACGAAAACGAATTCAGCACCAACGTAAAAATCAAGGTCATAGGTGTAGGCGGCGGCGGCGGCAATGCGGTAAACCGTATGGTCAGCCTGAACATAAATCCCGAAAGTGTCGATTACATCAATATCAATACCGATAATCAGATCCTTGTAAAATCCCTCGCTCCCACCAAGATCCAGATCGGCGAAAAGGTCACCAAAGGCCACGGTGCCGGTTCCAACCCCGAACTCGGCGAAAAAGCCGCCGAAGAATCCATCGAGCAGATCACCGACGTCATCAAAGGCGCCAATATGGTGTTCATCACCGCCGGTATGGGCGGCGGCACCGGCACGGGCGCGGCTCCCGTCGTTGCAAAGGTCGCTAAATCTTTGGGCGTTCTCACCGTTGCCATCGTCACCAAACCTTTCAAATTCGAAGGCCGCAACAGAATGATCCACGCCGAAGAAGGCATAGACAAGCTTTCGCAGTTCGTAGATTCGCTGCTCGTTATCCCTAATGAACGCCTCAAACTCCTCACCGACAAAAAGATCACCTTCCTGAACGCGTTCCAGGAGGCCGACGATATACTTCGCAAGGGCGTTCAGTCCATTTGCGAACTCATAACCACCAACGGCTATATCAACCTCGACTTCGCCGACGTTTCCGCCGTTATGTCCAACGCGGGCCTCGCTCAGATGGGCGTGGGCAACGCCAAGGGCAAGGACAAAGCTCAGCAGGCGGCCAGGATGGCAATGTCTTCGCCTCTGCTCGAGACCACTATCGAAGGCGCCAAGGGCGTGCTCATCAATATCGTCTCTTCGCCCGATATCGGACTCGACGAGATCGACGAAGCCGTCTCCCTCATCACCGATTCGGCACATCCCGACGCTACCGTTATTTTCGGTTACGCGTTCGATTCCACGCTCGAAGACGAAATGCGCATAACCCTTATCGCTACCGGTTTCGAACAGGATAAAAAATCTTACGAATTCCGCAAAGCCGTTGCCGAAAAACAGTCGACCGCCGAACCCACACCCGAACAGGTAGTAGCCGACAAGACCAACGCCAACGACGAAATAGACAATATCATCTCGCTTCTCAATTCCAACAGAAGGACCGACTATTGATATTGCGCTTTAACTTTTAACTAACGCCACCGTCCGGTCACGCCGGACGGTGTTGTTTAAATGCAGGTATACTTATGGCAGCATCAAAGTATAAACTTATAATATGGGACTGGAACGGCACGCTCTACGCCGACCGCGACATATCGCTTATGACGGTGAACTATATCCTCGACAAGCGCGGTATGCCTCCCATAACGCTCGAACAGTATTATTCATACGTTGATACGCCGATCACCCGGTTCTACGAGCACCTTTTCGATATGAGCAAGGTCTCGTTCGACGAGATCGGCAAAGACTATTATTACGCTTACGGCAAGTATTCCGAATCGCTTACAGTCAGCCCCGAAATCGCGCAGCTGCTCAGCGATCTTCACCGCGCAGGTTGCGTTCAGAAACTCGTTTCGGGTTACGAACACGGTCATCTGTGCGATTTCGTCAAAAAAAGCGGACTCGACGCCTGCTTTACGCATATCAACGGCGCCGATAACCGCCGCGCGGAATCCAAACACGACCGCATAGAAGCCGCGGTGAGCGGAAGCGGATTCGATAAGAGCGAATGCGTGATAATCGGCGATACCGAGCACGAATACCAGATCGCGTCGTCGCTCGGCGTGCCGTGCATACTCGTGGGGTGGGGACACCGACCGGGCGAAGAGCTAATAAAATGCAAATGCGGCTACGCCGGCACCGTGAGCGAACTTTACGGCCTTTTGTTCGAAAACGGTTGAATTGTTCATATGTTAAAGCTATAATATAATCAACTAATAAACGGCGACGCCGTACCATAAAAAAGGAAGACAGTATTATGAAAAGAATTATCGCATTGTTAATTTGCGCGATCTTGCTCGTTTCGGCGCTCGCATCCTGCGCCGGGAATGACGATATTGAAGAGAATTCTTCCGCGGAAGAACAGATTTCGGCCGATGAGAGCGCCGATACGTCTTCCGAAGAGCCGCAGGGCGCGCAGGCGCGCATCAAAGAACTCGATCTGCTGCTCAAAAACGAGCTTCCCGCGGATTTCGAAAAGCGCAACATCGCGTCCGGCTGCTCGTATACCTACACAAGGGAGCCGCATAAATCCTGGCAGGATAAGGGCGGCGCGCTCACCGACGACGACGTGTGCGACGCCGACAGCGAAAACTGGGTTGGATTCATAGGCAAAAAAGAAAATATAGAAGTCATACTCGATCTCGGAGGGCTCAAGACCGACCTGTGCGGCGCTTCGCTGAACGTCCTGCACAACGAGTACACCGGCAGGAACGTCCCCAAGAAATGCGAATTCTGGGTGTCTGAAGACGGCGAAAATTACGTCCTGCTCGGCATTTCCGAAAGATACCCCGCGGTTTTCAGCGGACAATTCGTATACACCCACGCGTATTATTCGCAGAAGACATTTTCCGCGTCGCACGTCAAAGTCGTGCTGACCGATTTCATTTCGCTGTGGACTTATATAGATAACCTGTGCGTTTACGACGTCCACGGCAAAGCGTACGATCCAAATGAATCAGATTCGTATTATATAAACGACCCGATGCCCGAAGTCGTCGCGCCGACGTACTGGCCCGAAAGCGACGGCTGGGATACCGAAACCAACCTCATAAAGGGTCTGGGACAGCGCATTTACTCTTACGCCGACATTTCCGAAGACCTTGCCACCGCTTATTACAACACTCCGGCGGATTCGACTCTGCTCACGAACGGCAGACGCGCCGGCAGCGATTATTCCGATAACGAATACTTCCACGTGACCCGCGCTTCCGGAAGGCGCTTCGTCTACGATCTCGGCAACGTTTCCGCGCTGACGCGCGCGACGGTGGGCCTGTTCACCCGCGATACCGCCGGCATATCCACTCCCGACGCAATAAAAGTGCTCGTTTCGGCAGACGGAAAAGACTGGCAGACAGTTGCGAAACTCGATTCGTCCGAATATCCAAGATTCAGCCAGAGCCGCGGCGAGATATCGTTCGATTTCAACGGTATCTATAAAGCGAGATTCGTAAGATTCGACCTCGACGTGTCGACGCACGTGTGGCTCGACGAATTCGAAGCGTACGGCACCAAAAAGATACCCGATAACGAAAAAGACGTCGTTCCTGACCCAGAGGAAGTGTACGTCGACTGCTACAACGATCCCGCCGACATAGGCGGCAGCGAAAACATCCTGCTCGCGTACACGTTCATACCCAATTCCGACGCCGGCCACGTCACCAAGGAAAAATACCTGCCTTACGTCGCGTACGTCGACACCGAAGGCAATATACTCGATACGTTTTTCGATTCGTATCTTTTCCTGCCCTGCGTGCGCCAGCTGTCGTCGGGCGCGTATCTGTTTTCGTCTTCGGCAGTCCCGGCGGTTATGAACGATTGGCTCGACTATCAGAACGACGTGTTTTGGGAAAACGCCAACGTCAACGCCCTTGAACAGACGGCGGAAGAAGTGAAGACGGCGCTTGGCGGCGATACCGAAAAGCTGAAAGTCTTCTTTACCATACTAAACCCCAATAGGAAAGCCGTATCGTTCGGCGACGTCGACGGCGACGGCGTCAGCGAGAATATGCAGAAGATAGAAGACCGCAAAAAAGTCGTAAAGTGGTGGATCGATTCGTATATCGAGCGTTTCAACGCCGGCGGATACGAGAATCTCGAACTCAACGGCTTCTATTGGTACGACGAAAGCGTCGGGCTCAACGACAATCTTGTAAAAGAAACGCTGGCGTTCGCCGCGGATTACGTCCATCAGCTCGGCTACTACCTTATCTGGATCCCGTACCATCAGGCGAACGGCTACGCTCAGTGGAAAGAGTTCGGCTTTGACGCCGCGAATATGCAGCCAAACTATATGTTCAACGCAAACCAGACCGTCCAGGTCGTTTACACCAACGCCGAACTCGCGAGAAGGAACGGTATGGGCGTGGAGATCGAAATGGACGGCACCGCGCTGAGGGATCCCGAATTCCGCAAGCGCTATATAGAATACTTGAAGATAGGCGTCGAGACCGGATATATGAACGCGGTCAAGATGTATTATCAGGACGGCTGCCCCGGTCTGCTTCTGCACTGCGCATACGAGACCGGCGCGAACCGCTATCTTTACGACATAACGTATAAATACGCCAAACGCACGCTCACGCTCGACGGGACCGAGATCACCGGCAACGAGATCACTATGCAGAAAGACACGGTCTACTCCGGCGAACTGGTTTCCGACGGTCAGCTTTGCAGCAAGTGCGAGATCGTTATGCACCCGCTGTACGGCGTCGCTTCCGCATCGTCCGACGGTTCGATCCGTTACACCCCGATCGAAGGGTTCACCGGAACCGACTGCTTCGATCTCGAAGTTCAGACGGGTCTGGCGCCGGTCCGCGTGAGAGTGAAAGTAACAGTCACCGACTGACGCACCGGGAGGATATTCTATGCAAGAACAACACAAAACCGTATCCTTTTGGCCGCGGCTCAAAGAGCTGGTCAAAG
>JAEEGI010007104.1_pt1 | contig 25156 bp, 28 predicted proteins | sample 8958751 | NCBI WGS metagenome assembly JAEEGI01 (sample SAMN16246545, study PRJNA631951) | gut metagenome | biome: gut microbiome; feature: rumen; material: KS-attached | host: Bos | place: Iran: Karaj | collected 2018-10
GTCCCATGAGAAATCAGAAAGGCCCCTTGAAGAGCACGAGGTGGATAGGGCGGGAGTGTAAGCGCGGCAACGCGTTCAGCCGACCGTCACTAATAGGCCGAGGGCTTAACCATTTTTGGCATTCCTTATTTGGTTTCAACTGACTCAAAGGATAAAGGATTTTTCGTTCGGTTTCGGTTTTGAGGGCACGACCCTTAAGGCATAATCCTCAATAGCTCAATGGTAGAGCACTCGGCTGTTAACCGAGTTGTTGTAGGTTCGAGCCCTACTTGGGGAGCTCACGGAAGTTTCGGAAGCGGGCGCGTAGCCCGGGAAAAGAGATCCCGCAAGGGAGACGCCGGAGCGAGAAATTAACTGGCTCCATGGTCAAGCGGTTAAGACATCGCCCTTTCACGGCGGTAACACGGGTTCGATTCCCGTTGGAGTCACTCAAAAAATATGAATTTGGTGCCATAGCCAAGTGGTAAGGCGTGGGACTGCAACTCCCTGATCGGCGGTTCAAATCCGTCTGGCACCTCTCAAAAGCCTAGGAACATTGTTCTTAGGTTTTTTTGTTGTCAAAAACGCCAAAACCATAAAGAATCAACCTGCAGTTGACAGATTGCAAGCCATGGATGGTAGAGGAAAAACCTCCTTTTTGCTATGTTTTAAGCAAAAGACAAGCGAAAAAGGAGGCTTTTATGAAACATCCATGGAAAGGAATTCTCAGAAAAACCCTTAAGATCACGGGGATCGTTTTCGGCGTGATCGCAGCGCTTTTTGTTCTTTTGATCGTCGGCATATACCTGTTCCATCGGATCAGTCTTCAAAGAGAAGCGAAGCTGATCTCTCATAAGGGACAATATGTAGAGGTTGACGGTCATAAGCTGAACCTTCTCATCGAAGGCGAGGGGGAACAAACGCTGGTATTCCTTTCAGGGTACGGAACGCCTTCTCCGATTTTGGATTTTCAGCCGCTAACGGAAAGACTGAAGGATCATTACCGGATCGTCGTCATAGAAAAGTTTGGCTATGGATACAGCGATGAGATCCCTGGGGACAGGCCCTTGGATGAGATGGCGAGGCAGGACCGCGAAGCATTAAAGCAAGCTGACATCGAAGGTCCGTACGTGATCTGCGCTCACTCGGCGTCGGGGCTCGAGGCTATCTACTGGGCGCTGAATTACCCAACTGAAGTGAATGCGATCATTGGACTAGACATGGCAGTTCCTAAGCAGTATGATTATATGGGAGTGGATCTTTCCAACGCGCGGCCTCAGGACTGGGAGGATTTCAAAAGTGAGAATGATCTGATGTGTTTATGGCTATATAAGGCGGGCCTGATGCGCCTTATGAATGCGAAGGACATTTTCCCCGCTTTGGGATCACAGTATTTGACGAAAGAAGAAAAAGAAGAATATCTTGCGATCGCATATGCTAAATACGGACAGGGGTTGGATTCGACGATCCTGCGCGAACAGTGGATGACGGAGCGCATGCTGGGAGCCTTGAGGGGGCTCTGCGACGGGCCGCTGCCGGACGTGCCGACGCTCTTTTTTGTGTCAAGTGACCCAATGATGGAAATGCAATATGGTTCGATCGAGAACTGGAAGAAAATGCATCAGGAATATCTTACCGAAGTCAGTCGCGGTGACATGATCTTGGTCGATGGCGGGCATTATTTTTATACGGAAATGCCCAAGGGGACGGCAGAGGAGATCTGCAAATTTTTGGAGGGTGAGAAATGATCTTATCTGAAAAAATCACGGAGCTTCGAAAAAGAAGCGGTCTTTCACAAGAGGAATTTGGGGCCGAGATCGGCGTCAGCAGGCAGGCTGTCTCCAAGTGGGAGATGGCGCAGACGACGCCGGACATGAATAAGATCGTAGCGATGTCGGAGTTTTTTGGCGTGCCGACGGATTTCCTTTTGAAGGATGAATATGACTTGTCTGACCTAAGCGGTGGAGCTGTTGCCAAGGCGAGTGAGGCGGACGGGGAAGCGCGTGATGAAGGCCAAGAGAGTGGCTTGGATGGCGCAAAAAGAAGTCAGGAGAGAGGTTTAGAAGGCACACGGAAAAGCCAATCAGGGTCTGGCCTTCGCATGATCGAGCTGCCAGAGATCCAGGAGTATTTCAAAGCAAGGAAGATTGCGGCGAGGAATTACGTCATTGCCAACGTGATCTTTTGGACGTCGCCCTTCGTCGGCATATACTTATCCTACAGGCAAGAAAGCCTTGCTACCGCGGGCGTTGTCGTGGAGCTTTTGATGCTGTGCGTCATGGCGGTTTTGCTTGTGGTGACGATCATGATGCTGAGAAGGCGGGAGAGGTCGTTTCGAAAGGACGCGGAGCTGGCATATGGCGTCCGCGGCGTTGCCTTGGAGGAACAAAGGAAGTTTGACCGAACGCTCCTCATCGGGATCGTGCTTGGAGTGATCAGTCTTCTTACGTTTGTCGTTCCCGTGGTCATTGTGTCGGGCGTCGCCACGGCGCACGAGCTGGCGATCATTCTTGCAGCCTATGCGATGCTACTGATTTTTGCATTTGGCATTTCATGCATTGTCTATGTCGTGACCATCAGCCGCGGATTTAGGAAGGTTTTGAAGGTCAGATAAAAAACCTTCCTGACGCTTATGCCATGGGAGGGCTTTGTCAGGAAGGCGTTTTTATCAAATATCGGAAAGGAAATCTACGGAGCCGTCTTCGATGCGATAGATGGCACCCATGACTTTTAGCCCGGCCTCCTCATCCTTTTGGATCTCGAGGCTGGATTCGATCATACGGACACTTTGCTCAACGTTCAGGACGGCAGCTTTGTAGTCGTCCTTTTCTTTTCCGATGGCACGTTTGATCTCGTCGGTGATATATTTGATAAAGCCGCTGGGGTCATGATCGATGGCGGCATGAACGGCGCCGCACTGCGTGTGGCCGAGCACGACCACAAGGTTGGTGCCAAGGTGGCCGGCGGCATATTCGATGCTTCCGAGCTGATGATCGTCGATCACGTTGCCGGCGACGCGGATGGTGAACAGGTCGCCGATGGCCGCGTGGAAGATCCTTTCAGGGATCACGCGAGAGTCGGAACAGGTAATGATAATGGCATAAGGCTCCTGCCCGTTCTTCGCAAAGTGTTCCAAAACTCTGGAGGAAATGTCAGATTGAAAGGTATCCGTTGAGATATAAAGGGCATTTCCGGCTTTCAGTCTGTTCAGTGCTTCCAATGCTGAGATCATGGCGTGTCTCCTTTCGGGGATGGTGGTTTCGCATTAATCTGCGAGGCCGTCGCGGTATATACATTCTGAATCCTATTATAGCATAGGTACCGCTGCCATGTCTTGTTTTTATTGAAAATATACGGGCGTGGAAACATGTTTGTTTTATTGAAAGTAGGCGGGCGTGGAAACGAGTTTGCGGTAGATCAAAAGGGCGGCGAGACCAAACAGGATGAGGAATCCAAGCGTGATCAGGTTCGCCAGGTGCGCAGGTGCCATAAGCAGTACGAGCATGCCGATCAGGACTACTGGTAATACCAGCATGCTAAGGCCTGCGGCCGCGCTCTGCTTTACGACTTCCGTTGCGGACATGTACTCAAATTTCGGGAACTTGAGGTTCATCCATAATCCGAAGGTGACCGATAACAGGAGGGCAGCTGCCGGCACTAAGAGTAGCCATAGGCGACCCAAAAGACTCGTCTGAATGGTAAACAGTAAAATGATTTCCGCCAGCGCATAAAAGGGTGCCACCAAGAGCAGATTGAATAAAAGCTTTGCATTTACCATGTCCTCAGAACGAACGGGAAGGCTTTTTAGGATCCACCAATTATGGCCCTCCATGGAGATGGAGGAGCAGGCGGGATTCATGAGGCAAAGGAGCATTCCCAGGATAAAGGGCAGCGCGGCTTCCATATGGAAATCCATGGGAAGGGAAACGCCGTTTGTCGAAAGGATCGTTTTCAGATCCACGAAGCCGAGGGCTATGGCGAAAAGGACTAACATGACGGGACCGATAATGGTATTGGTCACGTAGATCCCGCTGGAGAAATATCGCCTTGCCTCTTTTTGAACGAGGGCGGTAAGGATCGACTTCGACTGTAGATCCTGCATATGATATTCATGGTGCTCCGTCTGAGGAAAGAGCTTGGTTGAGATGGAAAAGAAGTTTCTTCCGATCACGAGGGCCGTGAGCGCCATGAACAAAAGGGAAGCGATGGCATATACAAGAAGAGAAGGAAGCTTGCCCGTCTGGAAAAGGGAGCGCCAGGTCGAGATCAGAGGCACTTTGCTTTCAAGTCCGTCGAAGGTCTGACGCGCCTGCGCGCCAAGCTCCCGAAGGATCTCTTCGTTTGCGGCATCTTTGGCAAACAGATTCGTGGGCTGCGTTTGCGAGATCATCTTACCGCCAGAAAAAAGTAACGGCAGGAAGAGAGCAACGAGCACGATCACTAACATAAAGATGGTCTCCGTCAGCACCTTGTGACGATTTCTGGCCACCAGCGCACTGACAAGGATCCCGAGCCACGCGGAAATCGCCGCGGGCAGGATGGGTACAACCAGGAGCGAAAGAAGGAGAGTTGCAAAAAAGGAAGCGCCGGGTTTTTCATAGGCGAAATAGATCAAAAAGGTCGGGAGGATCACTGCCGCGCCAAGGAGCGCACTTTCCACATAGAAATGCAAAAGCCTTGCAGCCACGATGGGCAGGCTCTTTACAGGGAGCGATGATAAAAGGGCCAGATCTCTGTCACGGTATAGGAAGGATTTCGCCTTGAAGGCGTTAAATACCAGGATCAGAAGGCAGGCAACCAGTGAATAAAGCGCAGGGATCCAGTCGCCGACGCCGACAAGAGTCATGGCATAAGCACTGCCGCAAAGATATCCGGCCAGGAGCAGGACCGTGAGCGCGATGACCACGAAAATGGCCGTTTTCTTTTTCTTCTCAGCAGGATCCTTGATATGCCGAAGGACGTTCAGCCCATATAGATTCAATAATTCCAATTTTGAAAAGGTAATGAAATGTTTCATATGCATACTCCTTAAGGGGCTTTGCCCTTAGTTGTTTACGGTATCCATGAAGATGGACTCGAGGGAGGATTGATCGCTCACTACTTCGCTCATGAGGCCGCTTGTGATAAGGCGTCCCTCCTTGATGATTGCAACCTTATTACAGAGCTTTTCTGCCACGTCGAGCACGTGGGTCGAGAAAAAGATGGCGCCGCCGGCAGCGGTCAGCTCCCTCATGAATTCTTTTAGGAGAAACGCTGCCTTGGGGTCAAGTCCGACGAAGGGCTCATCCATGATCAGAAGCTTCGGCGAGTGTATCAGGGCGGAGATGAGGACGAGCTTTTGCCGCATGCCATGGCTATACGAGGATATAAGATCGCCGAGCGAGGACGTGATCTCAAAACGCTCTGCATAGTTCGAGATGCGCTCCTTACGGTCCGCTGCGGAAACACCGAAGACGTCGGCGATGAAATTCAGGTACTGAATCCCGGTCATGAATTCATAGATATCAGGGTTGTCCGGCACATACGCGATGCGACGCTTGACCTCCTCGGGGTTCTTCGAAAGGTCCAGACCATCGATCAAAACGGTGCCCTTGTCGTAGGGATGGATGCCCGTGATGGCCTTGAGCAAGGTGGTCTTACCTGCGCCGTTGTGCCCGATAAAGGCGTAAATGTCGCCCTTTTCTATATGCAATGAAATGTCGGAGATTCCCTTTGTGGTTCCCTTATAATGCTTTTCCAAATGATCTATCACTAACATGTCTATTACTCCTTTCGTGACGATGCGTTGTATTATTTGTATCACTCTGTATAATACATAATAACCTGCAAAAAGAATTTTGTCAAGAGGGTGGTTATGGAATGTTGTGGACAAGTTCGGGAGAGGGGAAAAAGGAAGTTATTGAAACTAAAAAGAATGTTTTGCGTCTATATATGCAAGAAGCTAAAACACTAAAAGGGTGCGAACCGAATTTGGAGGGAGGATCACTTATGGAGAAGGAACGAGAAAACTCAAATAGTAAAGCAAGAGTCAGCAAATGGTTTATCATAGGGACCGTGCTGTTTTTGATCCTGTTATTTGTCGGGATAGGCATTCCGTGCATATACTCGCAGAATCAAAAACACTTGGAAGAGCAGAGGATAAACGGGCAATTAGACAATCAAAAGGATAAAACTGGTTTCTTTGCAAAGTCTTATGTTGAGTATTCCAAAGAAGAATTAGATGCGATCGTCGGTGTCGAATTGCGCCAAACTGAACGGGAAATGTGCGGATACTCCTGTATGGAATATTGGAATAACCAGAACACGCCTACCAGATTTGATGATCTTAGATTCTATTTGTTTGATACCCAAAAGGATGCCGAGAAAGTGCTGAAAGAGATCAAAAAGGATAGCTTCAGGGAAATCACGGATGAGGGTGAAGATTTCGTCAGGGGCTGGTTGGAAGGCGTGGTCGATGCAGACGTGGAGAGGTATTATTACCAGCACGGGAATCTGATCATAACTACAGTAACCACCAGTGTGGATGAATCCCCCAGAGACATGAATGATACCAGCCCTGCGGTCGTGGGTGGCGGACAGGAAGCAGAGGATCTGATCCGTTTGATCAGGGCGTATTTTTGAGCTAAATCAAGTTATAGTAGCGAACTGAAAGCACTGTTTTGGTGGTTTAACCGCCTAGACAGTGCTTTTTCCTTTTTTTTATCTGGATTATGTGGTATGCTAACTGATAGATGTTTGTTGAAAGAGTTTCCTGGGAAAGAGATTATTACGGAAAGTTGGGAGTATAAAAATGCCATTAGTAAAAGTTAACATGTTAAAGGGAAAAGATTCCAATTATAAAAAAACATTGTTGGATTGTATTCATAATGGAATGGTCGAAGCTCTTGGAATTGAAGACTGGGACAGATTCCAAAGAATTATAGAGTACGAAAAGAATGATTATGAGATGCCGTCTTTTAAGTCAGATGATTTTATCATTATCGAACTGACTCTATTTCCTGGCAGAACAAAAGAGCAAAAAAACAAGGCGATTGAAACTATTACCGGAAAAATCAACGAAAAGCTATCTATTGCCCCTGGAGATGTATTTATCGTAATAGAAGAACCTCCACTTGATAATTGGGGGATTGCCGGCAAACAGAAGTCTTGTGATCAATAGACATTCAGTATTACTGACGAAGGATGAAGAAAGGATTATTTATGAAAAAAATAGGATTGGTAGGAGGCACCGGGCCTGAATCTACGCTTATGTATTACAAAGAATTGAATTCCAGAATTGATAAGATCACGGATGGAAAGCACATGCCGGAGATCATTATTGAGAGTGTGGATTTCAGAAGGGCATGGGATTACGTTTCTTCGGGTAGATATGACCTTCTTGAGGAATATCTTTCCGAGAAAGTGCAGTGCCTGAAAAAAGCAGGTGCAGAAGTAATCGCTTTGACGGCAGTAACTATGCATATTGTGTTTGAAGAATTGGTTAAAGATACAGGCGTTTCATTGATCAGCATTCCTAAAGCAGTCTGCAAAGAGGCAAAGAACAAAGGATTTCAAAAGATACTTCTACTTGGAACCATTTTCACGATGGAACAAGATTATATGAAAAAGGATTTTAGGGATGCTGGCATAGAAGTATATATTCCCGATGAAAATGATCGGAACCTTGTGGCAAAGCGGATTCTTGAAGAACTGGAAATAGGGATTGTTAAGGAAAGCACTTTGGCAGAGTTTCAAAGAATAATAGAAAAAATGCGAGATCAATACGGTATTGAAGCAGTTGTACTGGGATGCACGGAACTTCCTCTTTTATTGAACTCGGCGAATTGTCCTGTTCCGTGCCTGGACAGCGTTGAAATACACATAAACGAATTGATTCATGAGGTTCTGTAAGTAACCGTGGAACTGATTATCGTATTTCGTTTTGATGGAGATGATTATGAAAGTTGTATTATGTACGGATGAGGATTGGTTGCTATCAGAGGAAGCATTCTCAATCTATGCGCATTGTATGTATCATGCAACATACGAGGGCTATAAAGCACGGATGGAAAACATTTTAATGGATTCTTCGGTGAAAGCGTTTGTATGTGAAAATCTGGGCAAGAAAACTGGCATGATGGTTCTTAAGCTTTCAGATGATGTCGCAGAGATTCTTGGAATAGCCGTATCTGACAATGGACGCTGCAAGGGAGTTGGAAAACAACTGATCCACAGTGCAATGGAATTATTGAATCTGAGAATTCTTAAGGCTCAGACGGACGAGGATTCAATTGGTTTCTACCGCAAATGTGGTTTTTCTGAGGAGAAAACAGTCATTGAATACCCTGACGGGTCAGCCGTTCGATATAACTGTATTTTAAACACTATATTTTAGTTTGTTGGTTCAAGTAGACGGAGAAAGGTAAACGATGAAACTGAAAAACATACTGATCGTAGTTAAGGATATCGAGAGATCTAGACAGTTTTATCATGACTTGTTCGGCCTCCAAATGATTCTTGATAATGATGGAAACATGATTTGGACGGAAATCTGATTGAAGTGGGGACACCGGTATAACATGCGAATTATAAGTTGCTCAATGGAAGATATATCATCTCTGGCATTAATGAATAAGCATCTGATTGAAGATGAGGGAAGTGATAATCCCATGAATGTTGAGGAATTGGCAGACAGAATGCGAGGATTTCTCAGCGGCGATTATAATGCGTATTTTTTCGCGGAAGATGGGATTACGATAGGATATGCATTGATCAAACATACATCTTCCCCATTATATCTGCGGCAGTTTTACATAGACAGAGAGTTCAGGCGTAAGCATTATGGCAAGCAGGCATTTTGTATGCTGCTGGATCATCTTAATACCACAGAGATAGATGTGGACGTACTGCCAAATAATGAAACCGGACTCAAGTTTTGGAAGAGTTTGGGATTCACGGCCCAATATATATCTATGCGATATAAGAACTCCGAGAGATAGGAAAAACGTAACGTTTATATTTCAGGTTAGCATAAAAAAAATTGGGATTTACGGAGAAGAAATTATGAGTTATCTTGATGAATATTACAACAGCTATGATGAAGAAGGCCGCCTTCTTCCCCGTCATGGGCAGGTGGAATACCTGACTACAATGAGATATGTAGAAGAGTGTTTGGACGGCATTTCAGATCCAAGCATCCTTGAAGTTGGGGCCGGCACGGGACGCTATAGTGTTACGTTGGCCAAGAAGGGGCGTCAAGTGACTGCGGTAGAGCTGGTTGAGCACAATCTGGAGATACTGCGTTCCAAATTAGATGGTACGGAACCTATCACGGCAATTCAGGGAAATGCTCTGGATCTGTCCCTGTTTCCGGACAATTCTTTTGATCTGACCATGCTGCTCGGTCCGATGTATCACCTTTACGTGAAGGAAGATAAGCTGAAAGCGCTTTCTGAAGCAGTGCGCGTGACAAAACCGGGCGGGTATATTCTGGCAGCCTATTGTATGAACGAGGCGGTAGTGATACAGTATCTTTTTGGTTCGAATCATTTGTGTGAAGTGACCGAGCGCGATATGCTTAAATCAGGCTGGCACTGGCGTCATGAACCAAAGGATCTGTTTGAGTTCGTGCGTACGGAGGATATCACGGCTCTGAATGCAGAAATACCTGTTGAGAGAATTAAATTGGTCGCCACGGATGGAGCTGCGAATTATATGCAAGAGTGCATTGACGCCATGGATGATGAGACTTTTGATAAATGGATGGATTATCATTTCACGATCTGCGAACGGCAGGATCTGATCGGAGCTTCTCATCATACGTTGGATATACTCCGAAAAGAGTGACGGATTCCAGTTTGGAGGAGTAAAAGGATGGACATTATATTTAAGGCAGACCAGGGGTATCGTAATAACATGCAAAGCTATACAAAAAAGGATTCATATATAGCTCTTGTTTTCTATTGTTTTAACATGCTCCTCCTTTATGTTACAGGAAAAATTAATTATTATACAGGTAAATATTTGGGGATAGTGCTGGCGATTGTTACCATCGCGGTTGTACTATTGATAGCAGGAGTGAGACATTCAAGTGTAGGAATTTGTGTGCGGAGAATAATTCCTGGTATAGTCACCGGATTTATCATGGGAATCATTTTCATTCTAAGTTACACGATAATTCCGGGGATAGTAGCGGGAGCAAGTTTGCTTCCGATCGGAACAATTTTATATAATGTATTCTATTACTTTATTATAATTGCGTTTGAAGAAGAATTGTCATTTCGAGGATTTATTCAGCCGAGACTGTTTCCGCTATTTAAGAAAGAATGGCTTACTTTATCGGCTGGCGGTATTCTGTTTGTGTTGATGCACTATCCATATCAGATGGCGGCTAGAGGTATGGGGATTATAGAGTACTTTCCGTTTTTTATTGCCGGTGCCCCAATTCAGTTAATGTGGCATTATGTATTTAGTTGGCTCTACAGAAGATTTGGAAACATTTTTGGCGGAACAATTTTACATGGTTTTATAGATATGAGTATGGGGATTTTTGGGTAATTAAGAAGCAAAGAGTGGCCAATAAACATTTAAAAGTAATTTGATAAATTCTTGGTTTATAATAATTCTGGTAGCGATATGGCTGGCACTTTTTTGCACAGACATATATGCAGTCGTAATTTTGAATTTTCGTAAAAATCCTCGCTGGGGTATAGCCGAACCTCAGAATACAATAGAAGTTAACCAAAGGTTTGACTGGATATTATTAAAGAATCCCTATCCCAATAAATTGCCTGAATTAAAGAGTAGTACGATGTTTGGTACGAAGATTTCAGAAGAAACACATCTTGCTGCAAGTGACCATTACGGTATAATGGTTGAAATAGAATTCTAAGGAGCAAATAACTATGGATATTTGGGAGAAATTATATAATGAAGCACTTCAGGTACAAAATGCCCGTGTGATTTCACCTTTCATTGAAGCAGGAGGAGTTGCTGCTGCTCTGCTAACAAAGGCAGGAAATATTTATGTTGGGGTCTGCATTGATACTGCAAGCACTCTCGGAATGTGTGCTGAACGGAATGCTATTGCGAATATGATTACAAACGGTGAGCATGAGATAGATAAACTTGTTGCTATTGTTGAAGATGGTAGTGTCGGTTCTCCATGTGGTGCTTGTCGTGAATATATGATGCAGCTATCAAAAGACAGCGGTGAGATTGAAATACTTACTGATTATGAGAATCGAAAGACTGTACGTCTTAAAGAGCTTATTCCTGATTGGTGGGGAACAAGCAGGTATAACTAAAAGCGTAAGCTCAATGAGAATGGCATCAGCGAGAAATAATAGGGGGGGATGAATATGGCTAAAGAAAATGAAATTGTATTATTTGAAACGGAAGATGCAAAAGTAAGGTTAATTGTACCTATCCAAGAAGATACAGTATGGCTGACGCAAGCTCAAATGACGGAATTGTTTGATACATCTAAACAAAATGTCAGCCTGCATATAAACAATTGCTTTAAAGAGGGAGAGTTGGACAAAGACTCAGTTGTCAAGGATTTCTTGACAACTGCATCTGACGGGAAGAATTATAAAACAAAGTATTATAATCTCGACGTCATCATTTCCGTCGGCTACCGCGTCAAATCCCAGAGGGGTATCGAATTCAGACGCTGGGCCAATAAAGTTTTGAAGGATTATATCATAAAAGGCTATGCCATTAACGACAAGCGTCTCGAGGCCTTACAAAAGACCGTGGAAATCCAGGCCAAGATGCTGGCTACGGCCATTGAAGGTGACTCTGATGAGGTATTAAAGGCGGTAAATCTGTATACTCAGGCGCTGACATTACTTGACAAATATGATCATCAGTCACTGGAGAAGCCTGAAGGAAATCAGCCAATATACAGGATAACTTATGCTGATTGTAAAGCAATGGTCGATCGCATGGAAGACAGTTTCAAGTCCGATGTGTTCGGAGTTGAAAAAGAACCGGGGAAGATCGAAGGAATACTGGCTGCCGTATATCAGGATGTATTTGGAGGAGAAGTTTATCCTTCTTTGGAGGAGAAAGCAGCCAATCTTTTGTATTTTATGATAAAGGATCACCCTTTTGCAGACGGCTGCAAACGAATCGCTGCTTCTTTATTCCTTGAATTTCTAAACAGAAATAATGCGCTATTCAGGGATGGACATAAGGTGATCAGTGACGGTGCTCTTGTAGCTATCACTCTCATGATAGCCGAGTCTGACCCGAAGGAAAAAGACATCATGACGACTATGGTGATGAATCTATTAAGCGTGGGGTAAAAAATGGATAAACAGATACTTTTTGATAACATAGATAGAATACATACAAGAGTATTCACACGAGCTGTTTGAAAAATACAAAGATAGTATTACGATTTAATTACAGGATTATTAACCATGAGTGAGGAATAGAAATGATTGATTTACGAGAAGCAAAAAAAGAAGATTTGAAATTATTATATTCTATGCAACTGAAAGCTTTTTCTGCTTTGTATGAAAAGTATCAGGATAAGGATACCAGCCCGGCGGCGGAATCATTTGAGCGAACGCTACAACGTTTTTCTAACACGAACGTAACATATTATCTGATTTTGGAAGACGATAATATTATTGGATCAATTCGTGTTCGTAAGCAAGATAAGATATATGTTTTAGTGCAAATATTGATATTACCGGAATATCAAAATAGGGGACTTGCACAATTGGCAATTAAAAAGGTTGAATCGCTGTATCCGGATGCAGAATACTGGCGCCTCGATACCATAGCTCAAGAAGATAAGCTTTGTCATCTATACTCGAAAATGGGTTATCAAAAGACGGGAGAGATAGAGCATATTAAAGATGGCATGGACATAGTGTTTTTTGAGAAACAAATGGTGCATTGAATCGGAAGTTAACGTATTCCAACCGTATTCTGAACAAAGCGTGAAAAGAAGGAGCGACTAAGATGGAGAACTACATTCAGAGCATTAGAAGCAAAGTGGGACATGATAAAATCATCCTTGCTTTTGCGGGAGGATGTATATTTAACGACAAAGGGGAAGTGCTCTTGCAAAGAAGAGGTGATACCGATAAGTGGGGATTCCCGGGAGGCGCCATTGAACTTGGGGAGACTCCGCAAATGGCAGCAGTAAGAGAAGCAAAGGAAGAAACCGGACTTGACGTGGAAGTAGGCAAGATCATAGGAGTTTATACGGATCTAGATATCAAATATTCAAGCGGTGATCAGGCCCAAAGTATAGTGATTGCATATGAACTTATTAAGGTTGGCGGTGAACTGTTCTGTGATCATATTGAAACGAAAGAACTAAGATATTTTTCAAGAAGCAATAAGCCACAATTATTTACCAAGTCTCACGATGATCTGTGGAATGATATTTTTCAATGATTGTCGACAACTAATCAAGGGATGATGGCAATGAAATACGATATTGACGAAGAACTGAAAAGCTTATCAATATTTAGTGGCTCGGTAGTTGGCAAACTATATCCGCTAATAAATATTGGATACATGCTTAAGAAATGTAAATCAGATAAGCATGTTAACGTAAATAAATGCACTGTGAAGGGGTATAATGATGAGAAGATTTCAACATTTGTAATTGAACCTAAACAGTGTACTGGAAATCTTCCGTGTATTCTTTTCTTTCATGGAGGCGGATTTATACTGCGTGCTTCTAAAGCACATTACCAAATTGCGAAGTGGTATGCTCAAAAGGCAAATTGCAAAGTAGTTTTGCCAGATTATAGATTATTGCCAAAGTACAAATATCCAGTTGCGGTCGAGGACTGCTATAGCACATATTTGTGGCTGCTTGAGAATGCTGAAAAAATGAATATCAACAAAGATATGATCATAGTTGCTGGCGATAGTGGTGGAGGCAATATTGCAGGTGCAGTTACGGCTATGTTAAGTGACAGAGGATTTCCGCTCCCACAAGGGATGATGCTGATTTATCCCGTGCTTGACAGAAGAATGAAAACGGAATCGATGAAAAGGTTTACGGATACACCTATTTGGGATTCGCGTTGTATGAAATTATTCTGGGATATGTATCTTGAGAAGCAGGATGCAGATCAGAAAAATTATTACTCGATTTCGGAGATTGTATCTCTTGACTCTTTTCCGCAAACATATATTGAAGTAGCAGAATATGATTGCCTTCGCGATGAAGGAATTGAGTTTGCCAAGAAACTACAGTCACAAGGAGTATCGGCTGAAATATATGAGGCTAAAAAGGCCTGTCACGGCTATGAGTCTGCACTAAAAAGCTCGATTGTTGAGAAATGCATGAACAGAAGAATTGAATGGATAAAGGAAATTTTTGGTGAACTAGAGTTTTACGTACGATGATAAGGCGGGATTGGCGGGATCGAGGGCAATCAGATTGAAATCGCAATTTGATAGATCAGTATTAGAGCATGCTAGCTTATGTGAATGAAGAGGTAGTTTAGCGATGGATCGGGTGGAAAAGCAAAACTTTAATAAAGAGCTCATGGGGCTTGCAGTGCCGTTGGCGTTGCAAAATCTCCTTACGTCTCTTGTGGGGGCATCAGATGCACTTATGCTTGGGCGGTTGACACAGGATGCCATCGCGGCAGTGTCACTTGCAAATCAGGTCGCTTTCGTGATGTCCCTGTTTTATGCCATAGCCATTATGGCGTCAAGCGTTTTAGTGTCTCAGTACTGGGGCAAAAAGGATTATCTCAACGTAAGAAGGTTCCTTGCAATGGCCATCCGATATGCCTTCGCCATTGGGATCATCTTCACGCTGACTGCCTTTTTCTTCGCGGAGCAGCTGATGAGAATATTGACGCCTGAACCGGAATTGATCCGGATCGGCGCAGGATACCTGAGGATCGTATGCTTTTCCTATACTTTTACGGCCGTATTGCGGTGCTTTTTGATGATCATGAAGATTTCAGGGCACGTGAAGCTGAGCGTCTGGATCTCCGTCATGACCGTGACGGTAGACATGGTAGCCGACTTCTTCCTGATCTATGGTTATGGAAAGATCCCTGCCCTCGGTGCAAACGGTTCTGCTTATTCAACGATCGTCGTGGAAGTCCTTGCCCTGACCTGGTGCGTTATCTGGGCCCAGAAAAACGAAATCATTCGGCTTGATAAAGATACGCTGTTTTATTTTTCCAAGGCATATGAGCGCGATCTGTGGAAGATCATCCCCGGAATGACCTTGTCCTCCTTGGCATGGGGGCTTAGCATCACAATGCACTCTTTTATTCTGGGCCATCTCGGCACGGACGCAACGGCTGCGGCATCCGTAACTACGGTTGCCCAGCAACTGATCCAGGGACTTACGCATGGCCTGTCTACTGGTATCAGTATCATGATCGGACAGCGCCTTGGACGAAATGAATTAGACACGGCGAAAGGATTCGGCGCACTTAGCTGGAAAGTGGCGTTTCTTTCAGGCATGATAAACGTTCTGTTGCTTGGCATTGCAGGTCCGTTTGTTTACTTCTTCTACGTACTGGAACCTTTGGCGAAGAAATATCTTATCGAGATGCTGATTTTCCTTGCGTTCTATATGGTCGCATACGCTTACAATACCATTATCACCTGCGGAGTCTTCCCGGCAGGCGGAGATTCCATGTATGACGGAGTGAGCGTGCTGATCGCGACCTGGTGCTTTGCGATCCCTTTGGCTCTGATCGCCTGCTTTGTATTGCATCTTCCCGTCATTGTCGTCTATGTGGTCATGTGCCTGGATGAGATCGTGAAGGTGCCATTCATCAGATGGAGATACAACAAATACATTTGGCTTAAGAACCTCACGAAAGAAACGGCCGAGTGAAATGATGGCGCTGCCGCCTGGGGCCCTTTCCAAGCGACACAGTAGACGGTTCAGGCGGAACGTGATATAATGATAAGATGAAGTAAAGTCTCCGTTCGTCAGAATTTCATGTCATCATTTTTGGGGGATGAGGTATGACTATCGATCTATTCTCGACACAGGTAGCCTTTCTGATCTTTGAAGCAGTTTTCTGTTTCCTTTCGGCATTGGTTTACTCCTTTAGCAAGGACACGCTGTATGCCAGAAAGTCTGTGGTTTTGTCGCTCAACATATCCTGCGGCCTAATGTTGATGTGTGAATATTTGTTCTATGCCTATGATGGCAGCACCGACCGAGTCGGCGTGGTGATCATGTACGTGGTGAATGCCGCGGTCTATTATTTCATCGACCTTCTTCTTTTGTTCTATGCAATGCTTGTGGCCGTGAGGCTCTTTGGAAAGTTCAATCTGCGGCGTGACATGCCCTGCAGAAAACGCTTTGTTGGCGTGTGCGCGATTGTTGTTCTGGGACTCTTTCTTGTCACCCTTTCCCAGTTTAATCACATTTATTATTCCTTTGACGAAAACAATTTCTATCAGCGTGAGCCGCTCTTTTGGCTCTCAACCGCGATCCCCATGTTGGGAGCGCTTCTTGTCGTTTCGATCATCATTCAGTACAGGCGTCAGATCAGCACGAGCCAGCTGCTGGTCATGATCTCGTACCTCGTGTTGCCGCTTATGGGCGGTCTGATCCAGATTTTCTTCTACGGTTTCTCACTCTTAAACATTTGCATCGGTTTTTCGGTCCTTATGATGTTCTTCGAAAACATGATCCACAAGGAGCAGGAGGTGATCCGGGCCTCCAAGACGGAGATCCGAACGGGCCTTGCCAACGAGCACGGATATGTCGAGTGGCTAAATTCCATGAAGGGAAAGCAGCAACTCAAGGAATATGCCGTGGTCTTCTTTGACCTGCGCAAGTTTTCGGACATCAACCGAAAATACGGGATCGAAAACGGTAACAGGATCCTGGCGGCCTTCGGAAACATATTGCAAGGCAAGATTGAGAAGGATGAGATCCTGGGAAGACAGTACGGAAATCGATTTGTTGCGATCGTAAGGCAGAAAAACCTGGTAAAGCTTCTTAACGTGCTAAAGGAGATCGACGTTCCTTTTGACGACGTCAACACGGACCAAAAGAATCATGCAACGCTTTCGGCCCGCGCCGGAGTGTATATGATCGACCGGACGGACCTTGCGGGTGAGGACATTCTGATCTTTGCAGGTCAGGCTCTCAGCGCCGCAAAATCAAAGGACAATGAGGACGTGGTCTGGCTGACGCAGGAGCTCATTGATGCGATCGCCCAGCGCAAAAAGCTGGAAAGCGACATCAGGACAGGCTTAAAGGCTGGTGAATTCAAGCCCTATTATCAGCCCAAGGTCAATATCGATACTGGAAAGCTTTGTGGCGCGGAGGCTTTGTCTCGCTGGCATCATGACGGCAAGGTCATTTTCCCGGGAGGCTACATTCCGAACATGGAGTCCAACGACACCATCTGCCTTTTGGATTTCTGCATCCTGGAGGCTGTCTGCAAGGACATTGCGGGATGGCTGGAGGCGGGTTTTGACGTGCCGCCGGTGTCCGTTAACTTCTCGCGCAGAAATCTGATCGATTCCAATCTTGCTTTACGTGTTGACAATGTGGTGACCAAAGCGGGCATCCCGAAGAATCTGATCGAGATCGAAGTGACGGAGAGCAGTGATGAATTCTCGATCGGCGTGCTTGGCAGTTTCGTGGATTCCCTTCATGAGCTGGGATATAAAGTCGCCATCGATGATTTTGGAAGTGCAAGTTCGTCCTTAATGCTCCTTCGAGAGGTTTCATTTGACACGCTCAAGATCGATAAGGGCTTTGTGGATCATGCGAAAACGAAGGACCAGACGATTCTGACACACATGGTGAAGCTTTCGGATGAGATCGGCGTGGACATTGTTGCGGAGGGCGTGGAACAGGAAAGCCAGATCAATGTTCTGCGCGATCTCGGCGTGGACGTGCTTCAGGGATTCTACTTTGACAAGCCGCTTTCGAAGGAAGACTTGACAAAGCGCCTGGGGGCGCCGGAATATACCGTTCCGGAGGAAGAGGCAACGAAAGAGCGATCCGGAGCCGTGGAGGTTTCGGATGGCGCCATGGGCGAGAAGGAAATGGATTACAAGGCCTTCTTGTCGCAGTTTCGTCGCCTTGCCTGCGTGGTGTCCGTAAACCTGGATAAAGAAGGGGAAGACCGGTATCACGTGCTGGAAGCCAATGACGAGTACAAGAAAACGGTGGTTGATAACATTGAGGACTTTGTGCCCGACGTTCCCTACACACGGTACATTCAAAAGGCAGCGAATTTTGAATCGCTGAGTGAAAACTGTGTCATGACGGAAAGGCCGATGCACAAGTATTTTGACATTGAGCTTTATAACGCGTGGATGGAAGTGTTCTATACGCCGCTTGTTTCCAGGGATCCGAACAGAAAGTTGCTTCTGTTCTCCTATGAGATGAATCCGAAGGCGGACGTTGACAAGCTCGCGGACATCTCCGCCGAGACTGCGACCCACGTGCTCAAGACATGTCTGAAGCTCCGTGAGACAAATGATTTCCAGGAAGCAATGAATGCCGTGATCGCGGACATCCGCATGCAATGCGGTGCAAAGAGATGCAGCATTCTTCTTACGGATTTCGAAAAGAGGAAGTATTCACTTCTTTGTGAGGATTATGGAAACGATCCGGACCAGCAGCCGCTTTCTGCCTATCTGAAGGAAGAATTCTACGCGGTGATCGAGACTTGGCCAAAGCTCATGAACAAGAGCGACTGCTATATCATATCCAATGAGAGTGATATGGAAGAGGCGTACAAGATCGCGCCCGACTGGATCAATTCTCTTCGGAGGGACGGAGTGCAGACTATCGTGATCTTCCCGCTGCGATCCGACAAAAAGACCATTGGCTACATTTGGGCGGGCAATTTCGATCCAGCCGATACGCTCAGGATCAAGGAGACCTTAAACCTGACGGCCTTTATCCTTTCGGCGGAGATTGCAAATGAAGAGAATGTTCGCAAAATGAAGGTGATAAGTTCGACGGATCTCCTTACGGGAGTGTTCAACCGCAATGCGATGAACAACAGGATCCTGGATGACGTGAACGGTAAAAAGGAGATCAAAAAACCGTTCGGCGTCTACTTTATCGACGTGAACGGTCTTAAGACGATCAATGATACGAAGGGGCATCTCTCAGGAGACGAGCTCCTTAAGGACGTGGCTTCGACGCTTCAAACCTTGTGTAGCAAGAATGCCGAGATCTACCGCGTGGGCGGTGATGAGTTCATGATCATTGTCAACGAGGTGACAAGCGTGGAATTCGAGGCCCTGAGCGAAACGCTTCTTAGTAATTCGGAGCGACCCGACAGGGCACATTTCGCAGTCGGCGGGTGTCATAGTGACGAGGCGGCGGACATCCGCAAGGCCATGCAGAAGGCCGATGCGAGAATGTACGAAAGAAAGGCGGAATACTACACCAGACATCCGGAATATGAATGGCACAACAAGCCTATTTAGCGCTATCCTCGCTGGATTCCGTCTTCGCGTAGCGGCGCTTTAGCTGCTGGTTTAGCACCGTGGTGTGCTTTCTGCTCAACAGGTAATGGAAGAAGCAAACGAAAACATAGATGAATACTACGGCGATAAAGGTCAGGATAAACGTCTGCGTATTGATCGTGGCCCAGCCAAACATGTTGAGCAGAAGGAGCGTCAGCGCATAGATCAACAGGAAATGGCCCACCCACAGGGCGAGGGAAAGCTTAGGACTTGGCGGGTCTATGGTAAGGAAGAGTGCGGTCGGCAGCGCGGTCAATAAACCGGCAAGCAGGACCTCCCACAGGATTTCATTCTCCACAGGTTTTCCGGATATGGAAAGGTACGCGGCAGCGACAATAATCACGGCCGTGGTGATGTCTACAAAATAATGTACCAACGAGATGAAAAAATCTTTTAGCATTAGTATTCCTCCTGGACGCCTAGCTTCGCCCTTAAATTCTGAACATATTTACGCGATATCACGAGCTTCTCACCGTTTTTCAGGTGTGCTTCAAGCTTGCCGCTAAAGAGCGGTGACAGGTAGTCGATCTTTTCCATGTTGACTACCAAGGACTTGGAGCACCGAACGAAATCAAGCGGGCTGAGGAGCTCTTCCAGTTCAAACAGCTTCTTTTTCACCTCATATACGTCCGTCGTGCAATAAGCAAAAATGTGTTCGTCGATCGATTCGAAATAAAAAATGTCTTGATATTGGATCCGGACGATCTTGTCGTCTTGGAAGGCGACGATGCCATCCTGAGCGGTCTCGAAAGAACGCAGGATGGAAACCAGTCGCGGATCGGGAGAAACACATCGGACGATGATCGTGTCCTCTTCAAAATCCTTGGGTGATTCAAATATGATTCTCATAGGCAACCTCCGAAAATGGCGAGGTTAACGGTAACATTTCTTACAGCTCTATCGAGCTGCCTTGAACGGGCTTAAGGTATGGCACGCCGAGCTCCTTTAGGTAATCTTCAAATTCCGAGGTGTCCGTATCCTTGCTAAAGGGCGGGAAGGTGTCGTCGTAATGCGTGAGCAACACGGTCTTTGGCTTTAGCTTTTCGTAGAGATCCTTCGCGAAGTCCAAAACCTTCATGGCTCCCTGATAAGGGAAGGTGACAAGGTCCGTGTTCAAAGGATAGGTGATGCCTTCTGCAACGGCAAGGCTTCCAAGGACGATGATCTGCTTGCCATAGACTTCGACGAGATAGCACACGGATTCTTTCATTTCCCTGCAGGACGTGAACTTGCGGATCTTTCGGATCACGCCTTTGCGATGATGCCATACGTAACGGTTGAAGATTGCCTTCAGACCGTCCCACAGGCTGAGCTTTACGTGGTTGCCCTTGAAAACGGTGATCTTCAGGTCACCGAAGGTCAGAACCATGCCAGGCTCGATCAGTTTTAGGTTCTTTTCACTCACGCCCATTTTGCCCAGATTCTCATAAGGCGTTTTCGTGCAGTAAACCTTCGTCTCGGGACGAACGATGTCCTTGATGCTTCCTATGTGGTCAAAGTGACCGTGCGAGATCAGGATGTCATTGCATCCGTCGTAAGCGTCCTTGGCCACTTCGATCGTACTGTCGGCAAGAGGGAAAAAGGGATCGACCAAAACCTGCGACTCGCCCGCCGTAATGCGGATTGATGCAGTACCATACCATGTAATAACAATTTTTTTCTCTTCCATGACTTGATCCATCCTTTTTCGCGTTCCCACTAGTAACCTTCTAATTCAACTTTACTTCATTCTGAGCGTTCGTTCAAGTTTTTTTTACGTTTCGCGCATCTTGGGATTTAAGTTGCATTTGCCTGCGCGGTAGAGTATGCTTAAATGGTGGGGTTGGTGCCCTTGCGGCAGAAAGGACGTTGCCATGGGATTTATGAAGTACAACATTGATTTTGAGATCATGGGCCTTTTGGTGATGCTTGTCATCGCCTATAATTTCTACATGAATTACGTATCGAGGACGCGAAGTGACAGGGCATTCATGACCTTGGTCCGATTGATCATCGCGGCGCAGGTGCTCGACATGGTGACGGCGATCACGTTTTCCATGCAGCTGCCGGAGCTGAACCTGATCAATCTGATCCTGACGACGGCATATTTCCTCTGTGCGTTTGCGACGTCATCTGCTTTTGAACGATATGTAGCGACCTATGTTTTCGTGGACAGAAAAAACCGTATTTATGACATCGTGCGAAGAAGCGTGATCGTGATCTATTGCCTTCACGGGTTGCTCAATCCTTTTACAAAGCTTGCGTTTTATTTTGATCCTGACGGTTCCTATCAGCATGGGCCCTTGTACATTCTGGGATACATCGTTCCCGGCATGTTCACCTTGATGTCGCTTTATTTCATGCTGCGCTATCGTAAGCGTTTCGCCTTTAGACAGTGGCTCTCCAGCGTAGTCTTCATTTTTGTCGTGTTTGCGGCCATGGTTTTGCAGCTGACCTTTGCCAAGGATGTTTATCTGACGTTTGGCCTTGTGCCCATCGCCCTTCTCATGATCATGTTTTCCCTCGAAACGCCTGATTACCGAAAGCTCATGAAGACGCTTGAGGAGCTTGAGAAGGCAAGGCAGGAAGCGCAGAAGGCAAACCAGGTTAAGAGCGCGTTCCTTGCGAATATGTCGCATGAGATCAGAACGCCCATCAACGCAGTGCTTGGCTTTGACGAGATGATCCTTCGGGAGAGCCAGGACGAGGCGGTGCTGGAATATGCAACCAATATCAAGACCAGTGGGCATAACCTTCTTTCAATCGTGAATGACATCCTGGACCTTTCCAAGATTGAGGCAGGAAAGATGGAGATCGTTCGCGCGGAATATGATACCGTTCCCATGCTGAGTGAGTTACTTAACATGATCGCGCCCAGGGCCAGGGAAAAAGGGCTTACGCTGAAGTGTGAGATCGACAAGGAGCTTCCGAGGAAGCTTGTTGGCGATGACGTTCGCGTTTCGCAGGTGCTCGCGAACCTGCTCACGAATGCGGTGAAATATACCCAAAAGGGAGAAGTAACGCTAAAGGTGCGCGTAGAGGAGAACAAAGGGAATCAGGCAGTTCTTTTCTTTGCAGTCGTGGACACGGGCATTGGCATTAAAGAGGAGCATCGCGAGAAGCTCTTTTCTGAATTTGGACGCGTGGAAGAGGAAAAAACGCATAAGCTCGAAGGGACCGGGCTTGGGCTCCCCATTTCCGCAAAGTGCCTAAGGCTCATGGGAAGTCAGCTGGAGATGGAGAGTACCTATGGCGTGGGATCAACGTTCCATTTTCTGATCGAGCAAGGGATAGCCGACGGTACGCCCGTGGGTGATTTTGAGGCGGCGCGCCTTGATGAGGACAAGGAGATGCCGGTATTCCGCGAGGACTTTACGGCAAAGGATGCACATGTGCTTGTCGTGGACGACGTGGAGATGAACCTGAAGGTGTTCCAGGGACTCCTGAAAAAGTCGGGCATGCAGATTGATACCGCACTCTCTGGAATGGGCGCGATCGATCTGATCCACAAGAATCGATATGACTGCGTTTTCATGGATCATCAGATGCCGGAAATGGATGGCATTGAGACGCTTGCAAAGCTTCGCGAGGATCCGGAAGCACGTCTTGACGGCGTTCCCGTGATCGCGCTTACGGCCAACGCCATTGCGGGTGCGAAAGAGACTTATTTAAGTCAGGGCTTTTCCGATTACCTTTCCAAGCCCATTGACGGGTGGGCCCTTTCTGCCATGTTACAGAAGTGGCTGCCAAAGGAGAAGATACAAATCGTGTCGGAGAATGCAGAGGACGAGGTGCTGGAGTTTTATCCGGAAGGCGAAGAGCCAAAGAAGGGTGGCGGAAGCAAGAACGCAGCTTTGCAAAAGCTTGAACAGGCAGGCTTTGACGTGCAGTCCGCACTTGTGCTTGCCATGAATGAAGAAGCCTTTTACTTGGAGCTCGTTTCGGATTTCGCAAAAGAGGCGCCGGAAATGCAGGAGTTCTTGGCAAAGAGTTTTGATAAGAGGGATTGGAAGAATTACGAGATCAAGGTGCACGCACTCAAGAGTGCGGCAAAGACCATAGGCGCAGCCGCGCTTTCCGAGGAGGCGCGCACGCTTGAACACGCCGCCAAGGAAGGCAAGGAAGACGTGATTCTTTCCGGCCACGCCCCGCTCATGGAACATTACAGAAGCGTTGTCGGGACGATCAAAAATATCTAAATGGCTTTTGCGAGGGCAGAGTCCTCGAAGAAATCATCTCTGTCAGAAACAAATTGAATAATGTCTGACGAAAGTGCTGAAGGGTTGTCCTTCAGGAAATTAAGGAGAGCGTTCTTACGCTCTTCTTTTTTTCCGGCGTATTTCAACATTGCAGCAACAAAATCATAATAAGAATCCTCAACGGAATTCAACAGTCTGGTCAGTTCTTCCATAATAGCCTCCTTTCAAATCTCAACGCGTTGATAGATGTTGTAGTGATCGAAGCCAAAGTTTTCAAAATAGTAAAAGTATGCCTTGTTGTCAATGCCATATGACATGTGGACACAATACCTTTTGCCCTCATATTTGCCATAGTTTGTGTTGATTTCGCTAATAATTTTGGCATACTCTTTGCTAGCCAGATAGAATGTCTTATATCGGTACAATTATATCCCTCCTTATCATAACCCGATTTTGATCTGTTTTCAACATGAATGAATGGAAAAAGTTGTGTAAAATAAATGGAAAACTGGCTGATGCGCCAAAATGAAGGGGGAGCGCTTGATGAAAGGCAAACTCCCGAGATGGGTAAATTATATGCTGAATGGGTCGTAATGTCAAGATATAGGATGGGCAGATTGAGAGAATTCAGAAGCAGACATCGTGACAGAAAATATGCAGTGATTCATAAAATGCCGGTGAGATTATGGATAAAACAACGGAAATACTAACCTAAGTGAGAATGAAATTAATGTGATTTAAGCTTTTCCAAAAGAGCACTCTGGAGAAGTTGGGAGCAGTTGATGTGCTGTTTTTCGGCCATATTGACCATCCAAATAGGCAAAGATACATTTTTCCTCATGGAGCGGGTATCGGTAAGGGCGCGGTAAGCGATTGTATCTGCCTTAATAAGCGAGCACAACGCATTCTTGGGGACTTTGATCCTATGCTGCGGTGTGGGTTCAGTAATCTTGATCCCTTCATCCTCGGCAACAACAAGCCATGCATTCATGGCATCTGTGATCTGGTCGACAGCGTCTGCCAAGTCCTTGCCAGTTGAGATACAGCCCGGCAAATCTGATACGCATGCGTAATACCCGCTTCCATCTTCAATGGGCGTAAATATGGCGGTATAGATATATTTCATGACGACACCTCCCAGCTTTTTGAATACTCATAGGGGTTCTTTTTTTGGATTTCGTAGTTACCTACTTATAATACACAAAAATACACAAAAAATCAATTGGGAGATTCGGTTAATGACAAAATGTAATTGTTGCATAATTATCCAGAAATCTCGAAATTGATTGAAAACAAAGCCTTTTTCAAGTATAATAATATATACATACTTACTTCCAGTTCAAGCAAAGAATCAGGGGGCCTTAAGAATGCTTTGGTGGCATTTTTATTGGACAGCATTTGATCTAGGATGAGAGTAGGCTTGGCCTAGAATGAAAAATTAAACCTGTACTTTGACAACTGAAAATCACCTAAAAAGTCTAGTTTACTGTTGCAATGGCTTCTGTTAGAGTTAACGTATCGATTGTCGTCTGCGGATTGGAGCGGACATG
>JAEEGI010007105.1_pt1 | contig 25155 bp, 19 predicted proteins | sample 8958751 | NCBI WGS metagenome assembly JAEEGI01 (sample SAMN16246545, study PRJNA631951) | gut metagenome | biome: gut microbiome; feature: rumen; material: KS-attached | host: Bos | place: Iran: Karaj | collected 2018-10
AATCTGGTTGAGCACTTGTCCTTTGAAAGGTATTCCTTTAGGCAGAACCACGTCGAAAGCAGATATCCTATCAGTGGCAACCATCACCATCAAGTCGTCATTTATGTTATAGACGTCACGAACTTTGCCGTGATATACAGATTTCAAACCAGGAAATTTAAAGTCAGTCTTTGTTAATGCTTTCATTGTTATTGTTTGTTATATGTTTTTTCTATTTCATCTTGTCTCTTGCGTTCCTCTTTTTTCAATCGTTGTTCGGATTCATACTTTTCATAAGCATTCACGATTCTGGTGACGAGTTTGTGCCGGACTATGTCACTCTCGTTCATGTAGATGAATGAAATGCCTTTGATGCCATTCAACACATTTACGGCTTCTTTCAAACCGGAATTGACTGTCTTTGGCAGGTCAATCTGGGTCATATCGCCAGTAATTATCATTTTTGTGTTGTGTCCCATACGGGTTAGGAACATCTTAATCTGCTGTGGCGTAGTGTTTTGTGCCTCATCAAGTATAACCACTGCGTCGTTCAGTGTACGTCCGCGCATGAATGCGAGAGGAGCAATCTGAATGATGTTCTGTTCCATGTATTCCGTCAGTTTCTGAGCGGGAATCATATCCTGGAGAGCATCATATAGCGGTTGGAGGTAAGGATCGATTTTCTCTTTCATGTCGCCTGGTAGGAATCCCAGTTTTTCTCCTGCCTCAACGGCAGGCCTTGACAGGATAATCTTACGAATTTCCCTGTTTTTGAGAGCTCTTACCGCTAATGCGATGCTTACATACGTTTTGCCGCTTCCTGCTGGACCAATGGCAAACATCATGTCATCTGTCTTGAAGGCATCGACCAGAAGTTTTTGATTGGCGCTCCGAGCAATGATGGCTTTTCCTGTCACACTGTAGCAGATTGCCGCGTCATCATCATTTTTTATAGTGTCACGGCCTTTGATAATGTTGAGAATGGCCTCCTCATTGAGCGAATTGTATTTTGCACAATGCTCAATCATCTTGTTGATATTTTCCTCGAAAGAACACATTTCTTCCTCATCTCCCAATACCTTCATCTGATTGCCACGGGCTATGATTCTCAGTTTGGGATAGAGGGCCTTCAGCATTTGTAGGTGTATGTTGTTCACACCATAAAATGAAACCAAATCTATATCGTCAAGCAGTATGTGCCGTTCTATCATTCTAAATATGTAAGATTGTTTGGGTTGGGAAATCTTCTTACCTGTATATATTTCTTTACAAAATTACGTTAAAAACTAAATATACGCAAATAAAACTTCTGATTTTTTCTTTTTTAGGCTGATTCAATCCTTCATACATAGATGAGCATATCATTTTGCCATGGCACATTGTCACTGCGTTTTCTTCCATATCTTAATGTCCGAGAATGTCATAAAGGCGTGATTCTCCGAATAGGTGGTTTGATAGACTCCGGCTTTTATCCTCTTCCCTTTGAAGAAACTGCAGTCAACAGGGGAGTTTGGCATTTCGGTCCATGTGATGCCATCTAAGCTTGTTCGGGCATGTATTTTTTTGCCTTTACGTTCAAGCTGGATGTAAGGGTCAAATGACCAACCTTTATTGTTTTTGTACTGAGGACGCTGGTAACCTTTAACAACCGTGAGCATATTGCCACAATTGTAGTTCGGAAACACACCTAAATGCACAAGGTTTTGGCGGTTGTCGGGCAGTTCATCAATAATGATTATTCCACCTTCATTGTAGCCTGGAGTGGAGTGGCGGTTCATGCCCGTCATGTCTGTCACTTTGCATTGCAATAAGAAGTCGCCGTCGATTTCCACCAATGACATTGGTCCATTGTGGCTTGCATCTGCATCAAGGTTCTTATTGTCGGATTCTAAAGTCAATAATCCATTATTGTCGGGCTGAATCTCCAATTTCTCAGATAATGATTGAAAATTTTTTGCCGACGGCTTGAGTTTTTTCTTCATAATGGCAGAAGAATTACCAAACAAATCTTTTACTTGGCCATACAATATTTGCTTTTTATTCAATGTGATGACTGTTTCGTTTGTGGCAGACGGTGTAAGATGCCCTTTGTCTGTGCCGAAAGCATATTCATAAAGGCTGTTGTCGGATGCACTGTTGTCGCTGTCTGCCAGATATAATTTTATAACTTCTGGGCTGAGTTGATCAAAGCATAGATTGAACTTCTTGCCCTGAATTTTGTTGATTTTTGACAATGTCTCCTTCTGATTTTCAGTAATGTCGGACTGCTGCAGATAAGCATTTGAAATTTCATCTTCATTCAAGACCCGGTCATAAAAATCAAGATTATGGAGATAACCACTGAACGGGTTGTTTCCAAATGATGAACACCCAATCGTCACTTTCCCTTCTGGTCGAAGCATCAGAAAACTGTTCTGCTCAGCCACTTTCTTACCATTGCAGTAAATCTTTTCCATGTACCCATCGTAAACCACAGACCAAAACTGCCATTCACCGGGTTTTATGGCTGAGGCGGCCCCAATATTCTCGAAAGAGGCATTGTGGGCCACTATTCCTTCTTTGGCATTCTTCCCGTTTCGTAATTCGATTGTGGCAAGGTCATTGTTTACGGGCATGAATTGGGCAATGCATTCCAGTTCGTCAACTTCTGGATTTAATATCCATGCATTGATGGTGTATGGCGCATTATATACCATTGTTTTAGGCATGCCAAAAGTGCTCTCAAGATGATGGTTGCCATCAAAACGGAAAGCATACTTATCCTTGATAGGAACAATGGCTATCCCATCCTTGCAGATGAAATCTCCCGCTATGCCTTTGTTGCCTATAGTGGTGACGATGGTGCCTGGATCATAATCAGAAGCATTGATGCTTATAATTCTGTTGCCAAGAGCATCTGACTTTCTTCTGGCTTCCGAATCCTCGTCGCGTGTGTGAATCCATGGATACCCAGCAAGGAGGGATTGCTCATCTGTCTTTACGACGGGGAGTTGCTTAAGAGGATCATCATTCGGTGTTGCATGAAAGACCTTAACATTCCAAATCGCTGGAAAATGACCGTTTTTCTGGGTTCCAGTTATTGTGATTCTGATATATCTTGCTTTTGCCTCTCCTGTGTCCACCATAGGGGAACCCTGATGGGTGTTCGACGTTTTGTCTGCAAATAATGTCCAGTTTTTTCCATCATTCGAGGTTTCTATTTTGTATTGATAGAAAAAAGTGGCATATTCAAATTGTGTGAATATTTCGTTAAAAGAAGTGGACTGGCCAAGGTCTATTGTCAGGCTTGCTGGCTGGTTGCATGCGGCAGCGCGCCACAAGGTGGCATTGTTGTCATCAATAGCATAAGATGCCTTGAACCATTCTGAATATTCGGATGATGCTTGAACTTGTGAACCTAAAGCCAGATTTTTTGAATTGTGTGACCTGCCTCGAAGGGATGAAGGGATGACGCCATCGTGAGTGGGAGTCACAGGGAGTATCTCTCCGTTGTCGGAAAAATCCATTTTGTCAATGCAAATCTGACGGTTGAATCCATGAATGGAGCGGGGGAGATTGTGCCGATGATAGATGATGTAGTAGTCGTCATTATCTTTCAAGATGGAATGATGGCCAGGACCATGAACGGTTTGGTCGGAATTGGTCTTTAAAATACATCCCTTATAGGTGTATGGTCCCATAGGACCGGTTTCTGAGATGGCATACTGAACACGGTAGGTGTCGTCATGGCAAGAACCGCTTGAATAGGTGAAATAGTATTTTCCGTCTTTCTTGAATACATACGGCGCCTCAAAGAAATCTATGATTTCGGTGTTGGGAATCAGTTTCTTATCTGAAAATGACTTTCCGTCTGCCGACAGTTTTGCCACACCGCAACCAAAACCTTTGTAGATTCCCCAAGTTCCAAAATAAAGGTACTCGCTGCCGTCGTCATCAACAAATAATTGGGGGTCGAGCGTGATGGCATTATGAACAAAGCGATCGGGAACCAATACGGCATCGGAAGCTCCAAGTCTGTTTTTCCATGGTCCGGTCGGACTGTCGCTTTCGCCAACACGTATTTCGCAAGGTGTGCAATAATAATAGCGGTAGCTTCCGTCTGGCTGTTGCACCACATCTGGAGCCCACACCACTTCTGTGGTCGGCCAGTTCATGGTCACATTTGTCCAGTTCACAAAGTCTTTAGAAATCCACACTTGTGGTGGACCATATCCATTTCCCGTTCCATCAGTTGTGGCATATAAATAGTATGTGTCACCGAATTTCCTAATAGTGGGATCTGCGAAATATCCTGGTATGATGGGGTTGCCTGCTGATGGTGTGTTCCACTCAGCCTTCTGACATCTTCCAGTTATTGAGTGAATTGCCAGAACGAAAGATAAAAATAATAATCTTGCCATGGTTTAGTCAGTTATGATTTAATAAACGCAAAGGTATGGATATTTTTTTGTTTGTGCAAAGTGCTCAGATTTTTTTCCTAGTTATTTCTTTATCTTTTCCGACACAAACAAAAACAGCCGCTCAGAAAGCGGCTGTTTTATATTACAAAATATATTTTACTTTTTATATTGTTCGTAGCGTTTGTTGAGGGCTGTGATCACCTCATCGGTCACATCATAGGATGGTTTGCTGTAAAGAACGCTTCCTGAGGCTTTTGATTTGCCGAAAATGAAATCGTAACCTTTCTCCTCTCCATAGAGTGAAAGGAAATGTTCGATTGTGTCATTGATGGCTTGGCTGTGCTCAAGAAGAAGATTCTGGTATTCTTCGCTCAATTTTGCTGCTTCTGCCTGGTAGTCTCCGCTTAATTTGGCTTCAGTCTCCTGGAGGTCCTGTTGCATTTTTGCCAATGCGTTTTGCTCTTTTTCATACTGAGCCTGGTTTGTTATCTTGTTAGATTGGAAGTCGCTCTGGAATTTTGCTGCGCGTGTCTGGAATGCACTGGCTTTTGCCTTCAAAGAGGACTGGGCGCTTGCTTCTTTGGCTTTCAGTGCGGTTTGGGCGGCACTTTCTTTTGCTTTCAACATGGCTTCCACGTCCTTGCTGAATTTATAGTTGGAATTGATGGAGTCCATGTCGATATAGGCAATTCTCAATTCTTTGGACTCTTTCACAGGAGTTTTTATCTCTTTGTCAACTCCAGATACTTCTTTGCCTTTGTTGTCAGCTCCTTCACCACATGAACTGATGAGGCCTGTTGTTAAAAGAGCGGCTAAACTCAATGCCGCCAAAAATAATTTCTTCATTTTTTGTATTGTTGTTTGTTTTTTATTTTTCTATGTATGTTCACATAAAGTAGGCTTCCTGTGACGCATTTCAAAATCTTGACTTTGTATGCAGTTGATGCCTCTGCGTCTCATCTCTTTGCTGGAGGATATGTGGGTCTGAGGGAACCTGCCATTTTTCTTGATTAGAATTTTTATGCAGAGCATTGCCATGCATAACAACAGGATAACTGCGCTGATAATGATTAGTTTTATCATTTGTTCTGAATAAACTTAATTTGAAATTGCAAATTTACAATAAAATTATGATAAAAGGAAAAAACATGTTGTTTTTTTAATTTCTACACTTAATTTATATCTGGATTCATTTATATTTATTAACTTTACAAAAAATAAATCCATTTAATTATGAAACCAGAAAAAGTATTTGAGTTTTTCAAGCAGATTAATGCTGTGCCAAGACCATCTAAGAAGGAAGAGAAGATGATGGCGTATTTAAAAGAGGTTGCAGAAAAATACAACCTTGATTATAAGGAAGATGATGCTGGAAATGTTCTGATAAGTGTACCCGCATCTCCAGGTTGTGAGAACAAACCAGGGGTGATTCTCCAAGGACACATGGACATGGTGTGTGAGAAGGAGAAATCATTGGATTTCGATTTCGACACCCAGCCTATTCAAACCTATGTTGAAGGCGACTGGATGAAAGCCAAAGGAACCACTTTGGGCGCTGATGATGGAATAGGAGTGGCTATGGCTCTGGCCTTGGCCATCGACCCTGATGTAAAGCATGGACCAATGGAATGCCTCTTCACAAAAGATGAAGAATCGGGAATGACTGGAGCTTTCGGATTGAAACCTGGATTTCTGAAAGGAAAATATCTTATCAATCTCGATTCTGAAGACGAAGGCGAGTTCTTTATTGGATGTGCTGGTGGTGAAAACACCAATGCTTCTTTTGTATATGACACACTTCCTCTTGAAAATGGTTACATACCAATTTCTGTTGAGATTGACAACTTGTCTGGGGGACATTCTGGAGATGAAATCAATAAGAAAAGAGCCAATGCCATAAAATTGCTTTCTCGTTTCTTGTATCTTACGTGGAGCAAATATGATGCGAAGCTTATTACGATATCTGGAGGGAAATTGCATAATGCCATTCCGCGTTTTGCCGAGGCTGTCATAGCAGTCCCATTTGAAAAGAAAGAGCAATTGCGTGTTGATTTTAATGTGTTTGCTGCGCAAGTGGAAGACGAATATCATGTTCAGGAAAAGAACATGCGCTTTTCCATGACTTCTTATCATGATGAGGCCAAGGATTATATTCAGCCAGATGTCGCATGGAGGCTGATATTCTGTCTGCAGTCGTTGCATAATGGAATACTCGAGATGAATCAGGACATTGACGGACTAGTGGAAACCAGCTCCAACCTTGCTGCCGTGAAACAGGAAGGTCAAGAAATAAAAATCTTAGTCAGTCAGAGGAGTTCTTCTGAAAGCGGTCTTGACAATATCAGCAACACCATTGCGGCTGCTTTCAAACTTGCTGGTGCCAATGTGGTCTTCTCTGACCGCTATCCAGGATGGAAACCAAATCCAAACACAACCATTTTAAATGTTTCTGTTGAAGCATATAAAGAACTGTTTGGCAAGTCTCCTGTCGTTAGGGCCATTCATGCAGGACTGGAGTGTGGCTTGTTCTCTACTAAATATCCAGATGTTGAAATGATAAGTTTCGGTCCAACTCTTCGTGATGTGCACTCGCCTAAAGAACGTCTCTTGATTCCTACTGTTGAAATGACTTGGGATTTGTTGGTCAAGGTGGTTGAAAAATTAAGTTGATGGCTATATTTCCTTTTTATTTGTTAAACTATTGTAAAATATTCTTGTCATAATGATAAAGATTCATATATTTGCAAATAATTTATCAATAAAAAACCTATAATTATGAAAAAGTTAATTTTTGTTCTCACGATGATCAGTGCGTTTTCTGTGAATGTGGATGCTCAGTCATTATATAAGACAGTGAGGGACGGAGCGACTAAAATCGTAAATAATCCCAATTCTTCACAAGCTAATATTGACATAGCGCAATTCGAAATCACCGCTTTGAACTATTTGGTTGCTCAGGTGACTAAACGAGGTTTGGCTAAGAGTGAGTATTTCTACGATTCACAGGCGGTCAACATGAAATCTTTTGTTGACGACTGCAGGTATTACGCTTTGAAGGGAAGCAAAATATCTGCCGCAAAGAGAAAGCAGGCTGTAGAGTGCTTTAAAAATGCTTCTCTCAACAATCCTCTCTTTAATGACGCGGATAAAAAATCAACTCAGGTATATATGAGAGATGCCAACACAGAAACTCCATTCTCACTGGATACAGATTGGGAAAAGGCTTATGATGAGGCAACAAAAAAGATTAAATATATTATCAAATAATAACTTGATGATAGGTTGAAATTCCTTAATGTTCAGGCTATTTTGCCTGAACATTTTTTTTGACATAAAGAAATTCTCAAATAAAATAATCAACACCTTAATTGATTAATATATAGTTTGTTGTGAAAGTTATCAACACCTTTGTTCATAATTGTGTTTATATCTTTGCGTAAATAAACGGCATTTTATATTACTTTTATACTAATTTTGCAAAATCATAAGAATAACCATGGCAGACAGACGATATCCCAACAGCGGCAAGAAGAATAACGACAACAGGCAATTGATGGAGATTGGTAAGGTGCAGCCGCAGGCTTTGGATTTTGAGGCTGCTGTCATTGGTGCATGCCTGATTGAGCAAGATGCTTTTGGTGTGGTGTCCGACATCTTAAAACCAGAGTCTTTTTACGACACCAAACACCAGATTATATTTGCTGCTATCAGAAAACTAGCTGCAGAAGACAAGCCTATCGACTTGCTTACCGTTACGGAGCAGTTGAAAGTCGAGGGTAATCTTGATAAGGTTGGTGGACCTTACTATATAGCTGAGTTATCTCAGAAAATCCTTTCATCTGCTCACATTGAGTACCATGCAAATATCATTGCAGGTAAGGCTTTGGCCAGACAGCTGATTGCATATACAAGTGAAATCAGAGACTTGGCTTTTGATGATGGTCAGGATATGTCCGAACTGATGCAGAAAGCGGAGGGCAAACTCTTCGAACTTTCGCAGCAGAATATGAAGAAAGAATTCACTCAGATTGACCCGGTCATTGATGAAGCATACAAATTGTTGCATGAAGCATCTAAAAGAGAAGATGGATTATCGGGTTTGAGCAGTGGATTCGCTGCATTGGACAAGGTTACAAGTGGATGGCAAAAATCTGATTTAATTGTCATTGCTGCAAGGCCGGCCATGGGAAAAACGGCGTTCGTGTTGTCAATGTGCAGGAACATCGCTATCAACAACAGGGTACCAGTAGCTATGTTTTCCTTGGAAATGTCGAATGTGCAGTTGGTGAACCGTTTGATCGTCAATGTTTGTGAAATTACTGGTGACAAGATTAAAAGCGGTCAGTTGCAGAAACATGAATGGAATCAGCTGGATTACAAGATAAAGGATTTGTATAACGCACCATTGTATGTTGATGACACCCCATCGCTCTCGGTGTTTGAGCTGAGAACTAAAGCAAGAAGGCTGGTGAGGGAATATGGAGTGCAGATCATCATCATTGACTACCTTCAGCTGATGAACGCATCTGGCATGTCGTATAATTCCAGGCAAGAGGAAGTGTCCACGATATCACGCTCTTTGAAGGGACTGGCAAAGGAGTTGAACATTCCTATCATAGCACTCTCGCAGCTGAACCGAAGTGTGGAAAACCGAGTTGGAGCTGATGCGAACGACACGAACAGCAAAAGACCGCAATTGTCCGACTTGCGTGAATCTGGAGCCATCGAGCAGGATGCTGATATGGTGTGTTTCATACATCGTCCGGAGTATTATAAGATTTATAAAGATCAATATGGTCGCGACACTCATGGGGTGGCTGAAATCATCATTGCCAAGCACAGAAATGGTGAGGTGAAAGATGTGAGGCTGAAGTTCCAAGGTGAATATGCCAGGTTTTCGGATTGGTATTCGGAGGAAGAAATGCCACCGCTGCCAGAGGATGACGGGTTGACGAGACCATCGAAGGTGAATTCGATTAATAAGGACAATGCAGATCCAGGATTTTCATCGATAACAGCTGATATGGCTCCTGCTGATTTGGGGCCTGATGGCGATATTCCGCCGTTTTAATTTGAATAACTTTTGGAAAATATATAAGAAAAGGATAACGTAAGGACTGAATGAATGTTATTTTACGCTTGTAGTCGTACGAGCGGGAGACGCCTCGAAACCGGGGCGTCTTTTTTCTTTACGCTTTATTCTATAAAAATGAATTCTAATTTATTGAGTATTTCATTTTATTTTTGTAATTTTGACAAAAAATAAGGCAATATAATTCCCTGCATTTAATAATGGGCTAATAAATAGTGAGATATGATTCTATACCCCAATGCGAAAATCAATATTGGATTGAATGTGGTTGAGAAGAGGGCTGATGGTTACCATAACCTGGAAACGGTATTCTATCCCATCAATCTTCTGGATGCTTTGGAAATTACCACTGATGAACATCAGGCTGATTCTGTCAAGCTGAAAGTCAGTGGAGAGGCTATTGCTGGCAGGCCAAGCGACAACTTGGTTATGAAAGCTTGCAATCTCATGAGGTCGATGTTTCCAGAGAAGATTGAACGCTTGTCCGTTCACTTGCACAAACATATCCCTACAGGAGCAGGGTTAGGTGGCGGTTCTTCTGATGCCGCTTTTACCATTAAGGCCCTGAATGAGAAATTCAGCCTTGGAATGTCTGTGGATCAAATGGAGCAACTGTCGGCGCAATTGGGCGCTGATTGTCCGTTTTTTATCAAAAATCAACCCGTCTTTGCTGAAGGTATTGGGGATATCTTTACTGATATAGACATTGTATTGAAAGGAAAAACACTGGTACTGGTAAAACCAGACATAAGTGTTTCGACAGCAGATGCATATAGCTTAGTGTCGCCACACAAACCTCAGCAATCGTTGAGAGAATCGCTCAGGCTCCCGGTTGAGGAATGGAAGAACCATGTTGTAAATGATTTTGAATCCAGTGTGTTCAAGAAATTTCCCGAAATAGCTGCGATTAAAGACCGTCTTTATGATTTGGGGGCTCTTTATGCCTCTATGTCAGGTAGTGGATCAGCTGTTTATGGTATATTCAATCAACCTGTTCAGTATGTTGATGAAGTCTTTGCCGGTTATTTCTGCCGTCAAAGAGAATTGGACGTCTAATTTTCAAGCATTACCTTTATGTCACCAAAAGAAGAAATAGAACAGCTCCGTTCTGAATTGCATCAACATAATTATAATTATTATGTTTTGAATCAGCCTACGATTTCAGATTTTGAATTTGACCAATTGATGAGGAAACTTCAAGATCTTGAGATGTTCTTCCCACAATATTATGACCCCAACTCACCAACACAAAGAGTGGGAAGTGATATTAGCCAATCGTTCTCTCAAGTCAAACATAAATATCCAATGCTTTCTCTTGCAAACACCTACAATATGGGGGAGGTGAAGGATTTTTTTCAGAGAGTTAAAAATGGTTTGGAGGGCGAAGAATTTGAGATCGTTGCAGAAATGAAATATGACGGGCTGAGCATTTCACTTACATACGTGGATGGCAGTCTTGTGCGGGCGGTCACAAGAGGAGATGGTGAAAAAGGCGATGATGTGACAGCCAATGTCAGAACTATCAGAAGCATCCCACTCCAGCTGAATCAAAATGCTGGATATCCTCATGAATTTGAGATTAGGGGTGAGATCCTTATGCCTTGGGTCTCCTTTGAGAAGTTGAATAAAGAACGGGAGGCTAATGAGGAACCACTATTTGCCAACCCGAGGAATGCTGCATCAGGTACACTGAAGTCTCAGAAGTCAGAACTTGTGGCGCATAGGCAGCTGGATGCTTATCTATATTATCTGCTTGGAGATGAAATCCCGCAAGACGGAACGCATTACGGCAATTTGCTTCTTGCCCAGAAATGGGGATTTAAAATCTCTCAAGGGATGAAGTTGTGCAAGACGTTGGCGGATATTGAGGAGTTTATCAATTATTGGGATGTGGAACGTAAGAATCTGCCAGTTGCCACTGATGGTATCGTGCTCAAAGTGAATTCTTTGCGACAACAACGTCATTTGGGATTTACTGCAAAATCTCCAAGGTGGGCAATTGCCTACAAGTTTCAGGCAGAACGTGCATGTACGCGTCTGAACGAGGTGACTTATCAAGTTGGCAGGACTGGTGCCATTACTCCTGTGGCAAACATGGACCCAGTGCAGCTTTCGGGAACAGTTGTGCGAAGGGCATCGCTTCACAATGCTGATATCATCGCACAGCTCGACCTGCATATAGGTGATATGGTTTATGTGGAAAAGGGAGGTGAGATTATTCCGAAAGTTGTGGGTGTGGATAAGTCTCAGCGAAAAGAGGGAATGCAACCGGTCGTCTTTATCTCCAAATGTCCTGAATGCGGAGCTGATCTTGTTCGTGTTGAAGGCGAGGCGGCTTATTATTGTCCGAATGAAAATCATTGCCCACCACAGATAAAAGGAAGGATTGAGCACTTTATTTCCCGTAAAGCCATGAATATAGAAAGTCTTGGCCCTGAAACCGTTAATGATTATTATCAAAGAGGAATTATCTGCAATATTGCAGATCTCTATGATATTAAAGTACAAGATATTGACGGCGCTATGGGAACAAGGACTAAATCTGCTAAAAAAGTGGTGGATGGAATTCGAAATACTGTCAATGTGCCGTTCGAACGGGTTGTGTTTGCTTTGGGCATACGTTTTGTTGGAGAGTCAACTGCAAAGTTGCTTGCCCGTCGGTTTAAGTCTATGAAATCATTGATGGAGGCTGGTATGGATGATTTGCTCGAGGTTGAGGGGGTTGGTTCTGTTATTGCTAACAGTGTGTTTTCTTTCTTTAAATCTGAAGAGAATCTGGCTGTGATTAAACGTCTTGAAGAACATGGGGTTCGGATGGAATTGGAAGAAACGTCGGCAGGAACTACTACTACCAAACTTTCCGGCAAATCTGTTGTTGTCAGTGGTGTGTTTACCCAGCATTCAAGAGATGAATATAAGCTGCTCATTGAACAGAATGGCGGAAAGAATGTCGGCAGTATTTCTTCAAAGACATCTTTTGTTCTTGCCGGCGATAATATGGGACCATCCAAGTTGGAAAAAGCCCAGAAACTGAACATACCAATTATTAATGAGGCAGAATTTTTAAAAATGATAGAATAAATTATTTGTTATGAAAAGTATTTCGTTTTTTTTGATGGCAGCTTGCTGCTTTTTGTTTACGTTGGGCTCATGCACCGATGATGATGATTCACACGCTGAAGCCACAGTATCTTTTATGGGTATGCTGACGGATTTAGAGTTTTCTATTCCGTCTGAGACGGATGAAACTGATGCTGGTTCTGCTGTTCCTCAGTCGGAGGTTGAAAAAGAAGCTGATACGGACAAACTGAATTACGGTGAGATGATAAGTGCTGTGTTTGAGAAACTGGAACTTATAGGACCGAGTTCTTTGATCACTGAAAGCGCAAAAATCACAGGCTCTTCAAGCTCATTGGGACTTGCACAGCTGCAATGCGTTCAGCAGATGCAGAAAAAAGTTCAAGCCAAAATTGATGCTGTGTCACTGAGTGGCATCAAGGATCTTTTGTTTTCTCTTTATGAGGAACAGTTTGGAACAGCCAACATTTTGTCTGCCAACGATATACCAGTTGAATCTATTACCCCGGAATTTACTTACATTGGTTCGTCGGTTGACGGTGGATTTGTTTTCAAACCAACATTCAAATAACTTAGCTTGCTGAGGGGCTAGAGCTTATTCGATGATGCCCTTTAATATCGTATTGTTGGCATTGTTATTTGCTAATTGTGACAGTCTGACATTCGTGGTAACGCCATTCGGTGTTACCACGGAATTTATTTATTAATTTAATTTATTTTATTATGAAACAAAAACAAATGAAGTTGAAGGCTGACGTCATTAAATGGCAGCATTTCAGTAGGAAAGGGGATGCGATTTTCCGCTCTCTCGGCCGGGAAATCATCATCTCGACACTTTCTGTAGCAACACTGACATTTGCCGCTCCATTGGACGCTCATGCTCAGACTGTGACTGGTCATCTGCAATCGCAGGAATCAGTACAGGAAGACACTTTGCCTGTGTTGGAGGTTACGGCCACACGTTTGCCGTTGCCAATGGAACAGGCTGCACGTGTCGTTAATGTGATTTCAAGAGAGGAAATCCAATCGCTGCCCGTACAATCTGTTAATGATGTTTTGAAGTATGCATCGACAGTGGATGTCCGTCAAAGAGGTGCTTTCGGAATCCAAACAGATTTGAGTATTAATGGCGGAACGCATGACCAAATTGTCATTCTGCTTAATGGAGTGAATATTTCTTCTCCTCACACAGGTCATTTGGCAGCTGACTTTCCTGTGTCAGTAGATGAGATTGAGAGAATCGAGGTGTTGGAAGGGGCTGCAAGCCGTGTTTATGGAACGAGTGCTTTTTCTGGGGCAATTAATATCATTACAAGAAAAAACACTTATAATCGTTCTCAAAATTCAAAAAAATCTAATTTGAATTGCGCTGTAAAACTTGATTTTGGTAGTTTTGGTACAATCGGCGCGGAGGGTAATATCCGTCAAGGCGGTTCAAACTACTATAACCATATTTCTGCTGGTTATAAAAGAAGCGACGGTGGAACTGACAATTCTGAATTCAGCAGATTCAATGCCTTTTACAATGGCGGTTTGGAACAGGAGTGGTTTGATGTGGATTGGCAATTGGGTGGGAGTGCCCAGAATTATGGAGCAAACACCTTCTACTCAGGACGTTATCCCAACCAGTATGAACAGAACCGGAGATATATTGGTTCTGTCAGTATGAAGACAAAGGGCAAGGTGTCCATAAGGCCTACAGCATATTGGATAAGATCGCTTGACCATTATCAATTAATTAAAGATACTAATATCGGTGAGAATTACCATCTTACGGATGTTTATGGATTATCCGTGAATGCTTCTACTGATTGGTTGGGGGGAACTTCATTGGTGGGGGCTGATATCCGAAATGAAGGCATATTGTCCACTGCATTAGGAAAACCGTTGCAGGAAAGTGAATATGTGAAAATTCATGGTCATTCTGGATATTATAAAAAAAGTGACAATCGTACCAACATCACTTATTTTCTGGAGCATGATATTATTTTAAACAACTGGACTGTTTCTGCGGGGGTTATGGCCAATATGAACACGGCTTTAGACTACCGCTTCCGTCTTTATCCAGGTGTTGATATCAGCTTCCATCCATCAGGCAATTGGAAATTCTTCGCTTCATGGAATATGGCCCAGCGAATGCCAACATTCACGGATTTGTATTATAAATCTCCCACACAAGAAGGAAATGTGGGGCTGAAACCGGAAAAAGCCAGCGAATTTTCCTTGTCTGCCAATTATCGCTCGAAAGGAGTGAGGGCCGATGCAAGAGCATATTACCGTCATGAGACATCTATGATTGATTGGATTATGACAAAAGCAGACTCTGTAAATAATTATACCACATATCATGCCACAAATTTTAAAATCAACAATATGGGTTTCAGCATTAATGGCGTGATCCTTTTCAGGGAATTGTTTAATAAAAATGTGTATCCTAATTCTTTATCAGTAAATTATGCTTACAATAATCAAGAACGTCAAGAGATTGCGGATTTGTATGCTTCGTCGTATGCACTTGATTATTTGAGACATAAACTGATTGTGAGTTTTGATACGAAAGTGTTTTCTAAGCTGAGTGCCGTTCTTTCTTTACGTTATCAGAAACGCATGGGAGAATATGTTAAATACAGTCCAACAACTCTCTCTGATGGCTCGATGTCATATTCAGCCTCAACGGTTGGTTATGATCCGTATGCATTGCTAAACCTAAAGATGAAATGGACAGCACGTTCCTATGAACTCTATTTAGAGGCAGACAACATCACAGGTAAGCGTTATTATGATATTGGTAATGTTCGGCAACCTGGAACTTGGATCATGGCCGGAGCAAAATTTGATTTCTGATCTTTTAACCTAATTTTTTTACAGACATCCTGCATCCTTTTGCAGGGTGTCTTTTTTCGTCTTTTTCTTAAAATTATTAAAATTAATTGTAAATTCTTAAAAATCTATTTCTTTCATTGTTTATACTTCAGTATAAATTTGTAACTTTGCTTACAGTCCCTTTTTAGTGTTAACTATTTTGCCAAATAACATTCATTATGCTACGTTGCTTCTTTTGTTTCTTACTGTCCTTTTGTGTCTTGTCAGTGGATGCAAAATCTTATCCAAATAAGGAATTTGTAGTTGTTATCGATGCCGGTCATGGAGGTAAGGATGCCGGTGCGACAGGATCATCTGAAAAAAACAGGGAAAAAGACATCAATCTGGCTATAGCTCTTGAAGTTGGAAGGTTGCTGAATAACAATCAGAAAGATATTAAGGTGATTTTCACACGAAAGACAGATGTCTTCATCGAACTTGGAGAAAGAGCGAACATTGCCAATAAAGCAAAGGCTGATCTTTTTGTATCTGTACACACCAATGCCATTCCTAAAGAATCCGGTCGAAAACCTGTAGGTGTGCAAACCTATACATTGTGTTTGAGCACTGCGTCAACAAACCTTGAAGTGGAAAAAAGAGAAAATTCTGTCGTGAAATTTGAGAAGGACGGTGGTAAAAAATACAACTATTCACGTAATGTGGAGAATGATATCATGTTTGAGTTGATGCAGGACCGCGATATGAAAGAAAGTGTTAAATTTGCCAAAATCGCTCAGAAACACATGACTACAACCGCAGGAAGGCATAATATGGGTGTCCAGCAGGCAAATCTGGCTGTGCTCAGGTTGACTTACATGCCAAGCGTCTTGCTTGAAGTCGGATTTATCTCAACTCCAGCTGAAGAGGAGTTCTTGATGTCGGATGCGGGAAGAAAGAAAATGGCAAATGCTATCTATAAAGCAATTGTTGAATATCGAAGAAATCAAAAGTAAGTTCTTCTTTTACCAATTCGTCAATTTTATGAAAGGTTTTTCGAAGGAAATCAAGATAGCTGTCACCGCAATTATTGCTATTGTGGTTATTTATTTAGGCGTTATATTTTTAAAAGGAATAAAGTTTTCTAAATCATCCAATATCTTTTATGTTGAGATGAATGATGTGAATGGACTTGCCGCATCTGCTCCCGTATTGGCTAATGGTGTTCAGATTGGTCTTGTGAATTCTGTGCGTTTTGTTTCCGACAAACAGAACGTACTGTTGACTGTTGAATTTGATGAAGGTGTGAAAATACCTAAAGGCAGCAGTGCTTCTTTAACGAAAGAAATGCTTGGGGCGGCGAAATTGAAAATAAATCTTGGGGATTTGAAAAATGGATTCATGCAAGTGAATGACACTATTTATGGAACTTCTTCCACTGATATCTTGAGTGCTGCGGGGGAACTTGCCCCTCAATTGGAAACGATGATGAGTAAGATCGACACATTGCTTTCTGCTGTTACCGTGCTTGTTACTAATCCCTCAATCACGAATTCTTTGTATAATGTGCAGTCGCTTACCCAAAATGTTCAGTCGGCTTCCAAGGCATTGCCTGAGATGATGAGTCATTTCGATATGATGTCGGATAACTTGTACAATATGTCTTCTGGTTTGTCGTCGGCTTCAGGGCAGGTCACATATGTGATGGATGACGCAAAAGATATGATGGCAAACCTTAAGAGTGCGTCGCAGTCTGTGGAAAATCTTTGTGTTGACATGAACGGGAAAGTTCCCAATATACTTAATTCCGTCAATGATATAGGCACTAACCTTTCGCTCACAACTGAAAAACTGAAAGAGGCAGAGCTGGATCAGTTGATCTCTAACCTTAATGTGTCTGTCAACAATTTCAACTCGTTGACAGCCTCGTTAAATGACATAATGAATAACCAAGAGTCCACACTCGGTAAAATCTTATATGACCCTGATGTGTATAACAAGTTGGATTCCACACTGGAAAATGCATCAAAATTACTTGAGGATTTGAAAAGTCATCCCAAAAGGTATGTCCACTTCTCGTTGTTTGGGAAAAAGGATAAATGATGCGTTCATAGACTTGTTTTTTGCCTCTGATTTTAATGCTGAAAATGAGGTTTGTTTATATTACGTCTAAATAATTAGATGCCTTGTCTTGTAAATTTTACACTTATAAAATCTTATATATTTCAATGGTTTGGAATGTTATTTTACGAGGTGAAACAGGTTCTTTTTTAACTTAATTAATCCAACAACTCTTTGAATCATAGACTAATAATATTACACAATAAGCAAAGTGACAACCGATTTTACTAATTTGTAATTTATTGAAAGGGAATAGGTTATTTGAATATGCCTTAAGACACTGAAAATTTAGTTTTGGTAACTAAAAAAAAATGTCTAAATTTGCAGTGTAGAAACATGGAAAGAGAGTCTTTGATCAGATTCACAAACTAACATTTTTAAGATGAATTTTGACCCTAAAACAAAATGGGAAGAGTGTCGTGAGATAATTCGGCAGAATGTCTCCCCAGAACAATATGAGCTCTTGTTCGCATACACTGAATTCAAGTCGTATGCCGACAATCAGCTTATTTTGTCTATTCCCAGTCAGTTCATCTATGATATGTTGGAGAAAGATGAATATGTGAATCTGATTGCTGCTACATTAAAAAGGGTATTTGGAAAGAAAATCAACCTTAGTTATAGCATCACGGTTGTTAAGCGTCCAGAGAATAGAATCATAATAGAGTCAGCAAACAAACCAAATGTGGTCAATGGGAAGCCTGGCTCAAACTCTAATACTTCTCCAGACTTTATCGTACCTGAAGCTGATGAACTGGACTCACAACTTCATGTCGGATACACTTTTGACACATTTATTGAAGGTGAGAGTAATAAACTTGCACGTTCTATAGGTCAAGCTATATCTTTGAATCCGGCTAAAACTTTCAATCCTTTTTTTGTGTTCGGTCCTTCTGGGTGCGGTAAAACGCATCTTGTAAATGCCATCGGATGGAGCGTGAAAGAACAACATCCAGAGTTGAAGGTGCTTTATCTGTCAGCCCATCTTTTTATGGTCCAGTTCACAGATTCATGCCGTCAGAACAAATCCAATGATTTCATCAATTTCTATCAGGGCATTGACGTGCTGATATTGGATGATGTTCAAGAACTGTCAGGTAAGGCTCGCACACAAGATGCATTTTTCCATATATTCAATCATCTACACATGAATGGAAAGCAGATTATTCTAACCGCCGACCGTCCTCCTGTGAAGATTGAAGGGCTGGAAGATCGCTTGCTCACCCGTTTCAAGTGGGGGCTGCAGGCTGAAATCGAAAAGCCAACGAAGTCATTGCGTAAGAAGATCCTTTGCAATAAGGTCAAGAAAGAAGGATTGGAAATTCCTGAGAGTGTCATTGACTATATATCAAATAACCTTGACAATAACATTCGTGATCTTGAGGGAATTATTCGTTCATTGATGGCTTATTCCGTGGTCTATAATTGCGATGTGTCACGGGAGTTGGTCGACAAAATTATTCCAAATTATGTTGAAAAGAATGATGAGAAGCTGAATACATCAGATATCAAGAAGGCCGTTTGTGAATATTTCAAGGTTAATGAAGATGTCTTGTGTTCCAGCAGTCGGAAGCAGGAAATCGTTTATATGAGGCAGCTGACGATTTATTTGGCTAACAGGCATACAGAAGACTCACATGTGCAAATCGGTAAAATGATTGGAGGACGAAACCATTCCACTGTCATTCACTCTATTAAGCAGGTAAATAACCTGATTGACACCGAGCCTAAAACAAAGACCGACATAGAATCAATTGAAAAATACCTGAATTTATAACAAATAAAAACCGGATTTTATATCCGGTTTTTTTGTTGTTTGAGTAGGCGTCAAATCTTCACGAGTTTAAAGAAACCCCTGGCTTTTCAGTGCTTTAACCATCCCTTCAGACATGGCCTCATTGTCTTTCTTAGTGTATCTGCAATCAGTGAATACCTGAGCCAAAGTGGCTTTTTTATTGATTTCCACAAATTCTTTGTTTTCCTTCAGTGACTCTTTATGTGCATATATCTCGTTTAGAGATTGCTCATCATAATCTTTATAGGTGTTTTGATGAATAATGCCTTCTAAAGGCAAACGGTCTGTTTGATTAGGGGATTCATCGGGCCACCCCACACAAATTGTAGCAATCGGAAATGTGAGTTTTGGCATGTTCAACACCCTTATGATTTCTTCAGGATTATATATCGTTGTGCCAAGATAACATGTTCCAAGTCCTTCTTCTTCGGCTAATGTGCAGAAATTCTGGGTGAAAAGCAATGTGTCACTCATTGCATTGATAAATGACAGGAAATTATCGTAACCAGGTGCGGCATCTCTATATTCGCACCATTTTGTAAACCTGTTGAAGTCTGCGCAAAATGTAAGAACGACTGGTGCTTTAATCATTGGTTGATTGAAATGCAATGGAGCCAATTCTTCTTTTACTTTCTCGTCTTTTGTTATGATGACGCTGTATAACTGCATATTGCCCATGGTGGCAGCTCGAGCCGCAGTCTCAATCAGATTATTGAGAAGGTGGTCTGAAACATCTTCTTTTTTGAATTTTCTTATTGTCCGTCTGTCTTTGATTGTTGTCATATTATTTTGTTTTTTTATTTTACAAAATTACTAAAATAAACTATAATTGTCAAATATTATTGAATTCTTTTAATTCGAAAAATTCCGGATGGTGAAACAACCCAATGCTTTAAATATAGTTATATTATTGATTTTGTGTACAATAGTAATTTTGTGTGGATAACTTTTGCTGTTTGTGGATAACTTTTGCTCTGTAGTTTTTGTCAATTGAAAAAACTCTTGTAGATTTGCAACGAATTTGTCTAAGTTAGTATTACATGATTCTACACCTTTGGCGGATAATCAATAAGCGTATTCCTTATCCGTCAACTTTATCTAATTAAAGACAAACAATTAACTAATTATTCATTTCAAAATGGAAAACGGTAAAACCTATTCTTATGAAGAAGCATTTGCAGCTTCCTTGAAATATTTTGACGGTGATGAGCTTGCTGCCAGAGTATGGGTTAACAAGTATGCGATGAAAGACTCTTTCGGTAATATTTATGAGAAATCACCGGAAGACATGCATTGGCGTATTGCAAATGAAATTGCCAGAATAGAACGGAAATACCCTAATCCGATGTCTCCTCAACAGGTATTTGATTTGCTCGATCATTTCAAATATATTGTTCCGGCAGGAAGTCCTATGACTGGCATAGGAAACCATTTCCAGATTGCTTCTTTGTCGAACTGCTTTGTTGTTGGGCTTGATGGTGATGCTGATTCCTACGGAGCCATCATTCGTATTGACGAAGAGCAGGTGCAGTTGATGAAACGTAGAGGTGGAGTGGGGCATGACTTGTCACATATCCGTCCAAAAGGCTCTCCTGTGAAAAACTCTGCCTTGACTTCCACGGGGTTGGTTCCATTTATGGAGCGCTATTCTAACTCAACACGTGAGGTTGCCCAAGATGGACGACGTGGGGCTTTGATGTTGTCGGTGTCTATCAAGCACCCAGATTCAGAAGCCTTTATCGATGCAAAAATGACAGAAGGCAAAGTCACAGGAGCTAATGTTTCGGTGAAAATTGACGATGATTTTATGAAGTGTGCTACTACAGGCATGCCTTATATTCAAAAGTTCCCGATTGACTCTGATAATCCTATGGTGGAGAAGGAAATTGATGCGTCGCAGTTATGGAGGAAAATTGTTCATAATGCCTGGAAATCTGCTGAACCGGGTGTGCTTTTCTGGGACACAATCCTTCGTGAGTCTATTCCTGATTGCTATGCCGACCTGGGATATCGAACGGTTTCAACCAATCCTTGTGGTGAAATTCCGCTTTGTCCTTACGATTCATGCCGCCTTCTGTCCATCAATCTATATTCTTACGTTGACAATCCATTTACAAAATACGCTACGTTCAATTATGAATTGTTCCGTATGCATGTTCGTCTTGCCCAGCGGATTATGGATGACATCATCGACCTTGAGCTTGAGAAGATAGAGCAGATTATGGAAAAGATTAAATCTGATCCGGAATCTGAGGAGGTGAAAAGCTCAGAGCTTCACTTGTGGCAGAAAATATATGACAAGAGCGGAAAAGGACGTCGTACTGGTGTCGGGATTACTGCAGAAGGTGATATGATTGCTGCCATGGGGTTGACATACGGTACACCAGAGGCCACTTATTTTGCAACAGATGTTCATAAAAACATAGCGGTAGAAGCCTATAAGTCTTCCGTGCAGTTGGCTAAAGAACGTGGTGCTTTTGCCATTTATGATGCAGAAAGAGAAAAAGTGAATCCTTTTATCAATCGATTGAAAGGGGTGGATCCTTCTCTCTACAGCAACATGACAAAATATGGTCGTCGCAACATCGCATGTCTGACTATTGCTCCAACAGGAACAACCAGTTTGATGACTCAAACCACTTCTGGCATCGAGCCGGTGTTCATGCCAGTGTATAAACGTCGTAGGAAAGTAAACCCGAACGATACGAATGTGCATGTGGATTTTGTGGATGAAAGCGGTGACTCTTTTGAAGAATATATTGTCTATCATCCAAAGTTCCTCGTTTGGATGAAAGCCAACAATATTGATACCACAAAAAAATATACTCAACAGGAAATTGACGAATTGGTTCAAAAGTCACCTTATTATAAAGCTACCGCGAACGACGTTGACTGGCATGAGAAGGTGAGGATGCAGGGTGCCATTCAAAAGTGGGTGGATCATTCTATATCAGTGACTATCAATTTGCCAAACAACGTATCTGAAGAATTAGTGAATGAATTGTATGTTGAGGCTTGGAAGTGTGGTTGTAAAGGGTGTACAGTGTATCGTGATGGCTCTCGTGCCGGAGTCCTGATTGCTGCAGACAACAAAAAGAAAGACGAAAAGAAAAACAACGGCATTCCTGAAGGCTGTATGCCTAATGTCACTGAGGTTCGACCAAAAAGCTTGGAATGTGATGTTGTGCGTTTCCAGAACAACAAGGAGAAGTGGGTTGCATTTGTTGGACTGCTTGACGGCTATCCTTATGAGATTTTCACAGGTGTGCTTGATGATGAGGATGGCATTGCGTTGCCTAAGACCGTCTCCAAAGGACACATTATTAAAAATGTGGATGAAAATGGTGTGAAACGCTATGATTTCCAGTTCGTGAATCGTCGTGGCTATAAAACAACAATTGAAGGTTTGTCTGAAAAGTTCAATAAAGAGTATTGGAATTATGCAAAACTTATTTCTGGTGTATTGAGATACCGCATGCCATTGACCAATGTGATCAAACTTGTCAGTTCGCTTCAGCTTGAAAGTGAAAATATCAATACTTGGAAGAATGGTGTGGAGCGTGCACTCAAAAAATATGTTCAGGACGGTACGGAAGCAAAAGGACAGAAATGCCCGAATTGTGGACATGAGTCACTCGTCTATCAAGAAGGCTGCCTGATTTGCAAAGAATGCGGTGCATCCAGATGTGGATGATTATTTGTGAGATTTTCATTCATTCCATTTCTATATATTTTCCGTTCAGCGCATTGGGGGGTGCCCCTTTGCGCTGATTAATATTAAAACAACGATGAAAAATATTATAGTACTTTCCAAACTTCGGTTTTATGCCTTTCATGGTGTTCTTTCTCAGGAGAAGTCCGTGGGGCACATTTTTGTTGTCACCTTGAGAATCTCATGTGATTTTAAAAAAGCCATGATAAATGATAAAGTTAAAGACACGGTAAATTATGGAGAGGTGTATGAGATTGTGAAATCAGAAATGGATAAACGCTCAAAGTTGATGGAACACTTGGCTTGTAGGATTCTCCATAGGATTTTCACGAATTTCAGTTCTGTGGATAGCGTTTTTATCAGTATCATTAAAGAGAATCCTCCTATCAATTCCGACAGTGATGGATGTGGTGTTGAAATAGAAATGTCCAGAACAGAAAATGACAGATTGTCTTCATCAGTTGGTTTGACATATTGATTTGTTATCCGTTTTTTTATTAGCAATAATCGAGATTTTTTATTGTCTTGATGATTTTATTAAGTGAAATTCCTGTTTCTCACTTTTTTTTGCTAATTTTGCATCCAAGAATTCTTAAGTAATAACATAACTAACTATGAGCGCATTAAAAACTGCCAAAATGTCGAATTACCGTTGGGTGATTTGTGCAATGTTGTTTTTTGCAACAACTGTGAACTATCTTGACAGACAAGTTCTGTCACTAACCTATCCAGGTAATGGAGGTATTCAGGAAGAATTTGGATGGAGTGATGACCAATATGGTTCCATTACAGCCGTCTTTTCCATCTTCTATGCTGTCTGTATGCTTTTTGCCGGTAAATTTATTGACTGGATGGGTACAAAGAAAGGCTATTTGTGGTCTATCTTTATTTGGAGTACGGGTGCTGTGCTTCATGCTTTCTGTGGCATTCTTACCTCTGGAATAGAGGTTGGAGAGTGGACCGGATCCTTCTCGGGGGCTCTTGATGCCATAAGATCTTTTAAAGCTTCTGGTGGAGCGGCTGCTGCTTTGGCCATCTCTTCCATGAGTGTTTGGTTGTTTTTAGGTGCCCGCTGTATTTTGGCATTAGGTGAGGCTGGTAACTTCCCTGCTGCCATCAAAGTGACAGCTGAATATTTCCCAAAGAAGGACCGTGCTTATGCTACAGCGATTTTCAATAGTGGTGCCAGTGTGGGTGCTCTCATTGCTCCATTCACCATTCCAATTCTCGCCAAATTGTTCGGTTGGGAAATGGCATTTATAGTTATTGGTGCTTTGGGATATGTTTGGATGGGCTTCTGGATTTTCCTTTACAAGAAACCTTCTGAAAACAAACGCGTGAATGATGCCGAGCTTACTTATATCAACCAAGATGCTGAAACAGATGGCGATCCGAAGGATGCCAATGATGAAGGACCTCAAATCAGTTTTATGAAGTGCTTCACTTATAAGCAGACCTGGTCATTTATCGTTGGTAAGTTCATGACCGATGGAGTTTGGTGGTTCTTCCTCTTCTGGACGCCTGCTTATCTGAAGTCTCAGTTTAACATCAACCCTACCGACATGGAGGGTATGGTGCTGATTTTTGTTCTTTATTTGATTACAATGCTCAGTATATTGGGAGGAAAACTGCCGACCCTCTTTATTAACAAAGGTATGAATCCTTATGCTGGTCGAATGAAGGCAATGCTTATTTTTGCTTTCTTCCCATTGCTGGTGCTTATCGCACAACCTCTTGGCAGCATTTCCCCGTGGTTCCCAATCATCATTATCGGTATTGCTGGTGCAGCACATCAAAGCTGGTCGGCTAATATTTTCTCCACTATTGGTGACATGTTCCCGAAATCTGCAATTGCCACAATTACGGGTATTGGTGGTATGGCTGGTGGTATCGGTTCGTTCATCATTCAGAAAGGTGCTGGTGCTTTGTTCACTCATGCTGAGGAATTGGGTAGTGGGTTCACTTTTGCTGGATTTGAAGGCAAGCCGGCAGGCTATTTCATTGTATTCTGTGTTTGTGCTGTAGCCTACCTGCTGGGGTGGGTGATAATGAAAGCGCTTGTTCCAAAGTATAAACCGATTATTGTGGAATAATATTTCTTTTGCAAATACGATTAATCATTTGATAGTTGACCTGGAATGGATAATGTCCGTTCCAGGTTTTTCTTTCCTTGAAATAC
>JAEEGI010007107.1_pt1 | contig 25154 bp, 16 predicted proteins | sample 8958751 | NCBI WGS metagenome assembly JAEEGI01 (sample SAMN16246545, study PRJNA631951) | gut metagenome | biome: gut microbiome; feature: rumen; material: KS-attached | host: Bos | place: Iran: Karaj | collected 2018-10
GCAATATAAAGAGCAAGTCAGACATTGGCAGCTATACCTATAATCCCACGGACAAGCCTCACGACGTGCAAGAGATAGACTATGTGGAGGGTGCGTTTACAGGTGACAATGCGTCCACGTATTTCGGACTGAACGGGAAACCCGAACAGGTATGCTCGAATCATGGCAGGCGCTGGCAGACATTCTTCTATGGTCCTGACGACGAGAAATGGGGTGGCAACATCATTGACCCCGATGACCCCGAGACAAAAGAATGGGACATCGACCGCATCTACTGAGACAATTACGAGTGTGTGATGAAAGATAATCACTTCCGTGAATACTATTTCCTTGACAATGACGTTTTGTTAAAGAGGGAAAACTCTCTTATCGATGCAGGAGAGCCTGATATCTGGAGTGTCAGCTACTACCAGATGGAGCGAGACAACATCGGCAACATCGTAGCTATCTACGATTTGCATCATCGCAAGGTCTTCGAAGCTGAGTACGATGCATGGGGCAGGCAGACTGTCATCAAGAACGAGATTTGGTTCAACCATGGCTATACTGGTCACGAGATGCTGCCAGAGTTTGGTCTCATCCACATGGACGGCAGGGTCTATGACCCTGCAATAGGAAGATTCCTGAGTCCGGATAATTTTGTGCAGCTGCCGGAGAACTCACAGAGTTTCAACCGCTACTCATACTGCATAAACAATCCGCTGAAATACACTGACCCGAGCGGACAGTTGTTCGGAATAGATGATGCAGTACTGATATTCGGAACTTTCAACCTGTTTGCCAGCATCATACATGCGAAAGCAACGGGACAGAGTATATGGAAAGCTGCAGGAGTAAGCGTACTGTCTTCTGTGGTAACCGCAGGTATAGGCTCGGCTTTCGGTCATGCAGCAGGAAGTGTCGGTCACGAGCTGCTTCGCGCAGGAGCTCACGGTCTTGCAAGCGGAGTCATGAATTCCTTGCAGGGAGAGAACTTCGGAGCCGGCTTCGCAAGCGGAGCGTTCGCCTCTTTCGCAGGCTCCGGAGCACAATGGGCAGGTCTCGGAAGTTATGGAGTACTGGGTGCTACGACCTTGTTCGGCGGTGTTGGTTCCGCTGCCTTTGGCGGTGACTTCATGGCTGGAGCGATGAGGGGGCTGGAGATAGGACTGTACAACCATTGCTTGCACATTGATGCTGAAGCGGAGTTACCAGAAGTCACTGTCACCGGAAAGAGACGAACCACCAGGTTGATCCTTTCCGCACTCTTAACGACTCCAGCATGTCCTACTAGCAATGTTAGAGGTGTTGGCGCCACAGGTAATATCTTGGCCTTTGCTGCAGGAGTAGTTTGGATTTATAATAACCGTGCTGCTATAGAGGAAGGTATAACCCGGGCATACAACAGCATTAACACCATGGCCACAAAGACAATGGAATGCCGCCCTGGCTATGTATATCACCTTGTGGCAACATCCGATGGTTTGTACCCTGATGTCAGAGGCGGCAGTGTGCATCTGAACGCAGGTGATACGTGGAAAATTGGCGAAACCATCAACGGAGAAGCTCGGTACGGACGGGAATGGCTTAATAATCACCGGTTAGAAATGAAACAGTCCTCAGGTTGGATGACAGACAAATGCCAGCTATGGATAGAAGAAAAACGACAGTTGATCGAATATGCGTCAAAGTATCGTAGTTTGCCTCCTGGAAATAAATTATTCAAATAATTACAAATCTAAAATATAATTATGGAATTAAGTTTTCGTTTGCAACCGTACTATTATGACCATTATAAAGATCAGATAGATAGTGCCAAAAACATAGGTAAAGAACTTAACGAATATCTTTCTGGTAAAAGTTATGTAACAGACTTGAAATTAGATGAAATTGTGCTTATATTCATTAACACTCAAGGCATGAAATGCCGAGTTCGTCCATCTTATAGAGCTACAGCAGACCGAATGAATCCATATGTTTATACGGTCATGACGCTTTTCTACGAGATTCCTATGCCAGAAAATGAGTTTGTTCAGGTAAGCGATGAGGACAGACCTACGTATATGGCCAAGGCTTTACTGAAAGTCCTTGAATCTCAAAATGCACCTGTAAAGATACGCAAGCAGTTCGACCGTGACCGTTTCATAGCTGACGTAAGAGACTTCTTCGTCAACGTGAAGGGTTGCAAACTGTAGTCATACTATCTTTCTGCATTTATTCAGAATAGATACACATACTGCGTAAAGCCGTTTTAGAAAGCCATCAATAACATGAGGTGTCTGATGGCATTTCTAAAACGGCTTGTTATATGAAGTGTAGCATAACAATCGTTTAGCGCAATCTTTAAAGCGTCACCACGTGCCAAGCGCATGATAATTGCTGTAATAAACAGAATCTGTTCGGGTAATTCTGTAATTCGGGACAAAAAAGGGATGAACACAAATCAATCGAATAGAACGAATCTTTTTTGTGCCCTGACGGGCAGAAATCCAATAAGAATCTTTATTATAATCTCAGGCTCTTTGAACCAAAAATATTTCTGAGCCGACAGGCTCCAAAGATTTTCTCTGATTATTCTCCATGATTTCTGCTCCGCAGGAGCATGGAAAAACAAAAAAGCCAGTCACACCATAAAACGGTGCAACTGGCTTTATTTCTTCTGCGTGAATACTATTTCCTTTATTATGACGTTTATTATGTAGAGGTGGCTTCGGACACGAACTGCTTCGTGCGGGAGCTCATGGCATTGCAAGTGGAGTCATGAATGCTTTGCAAGGTGAGAACTTCGGAGCCGGCTTCGCATGTGGTGCGTTCGCCTCTTTCGCTGGCTCTGGTGCTCAGTGGGCAGGTCTCGGAAGTTACGGAGTGCGTGGTGCTACGACATTGTTCGGCGGCATTGGTTCCGCTGCCTTTGGAGGGGATTTCCTACAAGGAGCGATTACAGGTCTGAGCATCGGACTGTACAACCATACTTGGGAAGAAGGTGGAATAACATATAATGATGACAATCCGAATGACATTACAGGACTAATTGATGAGGTCTTTGTATCTAACCATTTAACTCTGTCACCTCCTACAGTTCCTGTCGAAAAAGGACTGGAACTCGTTTTTCCAGAATTCGAAATACTTACAGGTATTCGTGCAATATTCAATGGAGCATTTAAGGCGGCAGGTTCCATATCTAGGGCTCCACAAACAACATGCACAGACCTGGCACCTTATTATCCACCTAAAAATGGAGCATTGGGGCCATGGGAACCTTTCACTTTAAAGCCTGGAACCTTAATTGATAGATTTGGCGGAGTGAGAGGACGTTTCACTTCACCTTATGGTACTCCTTTAGACATGCGAGCAATGCCTCCAAGTAACACAGGTGTATACAATGTGTACGAAGTCATCCAGCCTATAGATGTACAATCCTCAACCATTGCTCCATGGTTTGGAAAAATTGGTTTTGGTACTCAGTACCAGCTGGAGAGGAGTGTCGGGTATTACATAAGTCGTGGATATCTAAAAGTAGTTTACTAATGAACAGGAAAGAACTTACAGAATTACTTCATAAAGAGAGAATACACCAGAGGTTTCTTTGTGACGAATGGCAAGATGACAGCATCGTGCTTTACCATAATTATGTTACATGGGAAGTCTATTATGCAGGTGATGGCATAAGAAATTGCCTAAAAGTATGCTATTCTGAAGATGAGGCATGTAATTTTATCTATCGTTACATGACTTCTTTTCGTAGAGATACGCAGAAGAAATTATGGCCTCATGAAAAGTCCATAGAAGATTACCCAAAAGAATTATGGATAAAATATGATATTTTTTGGCGGCTTAATAGTATTGTTGATATGGAATTCATTCCACAGAATATCATTGCACTTTATTTTGAAGTAAAAAAAGATTTTAGAGGGTATCTAATTGATATTATAGGTTCAAGATATTATGACGAGAATGATGATAGTTGGATAAATGAAATATGGTACAAGCCATATTATTATAGATGCCGTTTTGAAACGATTATTAATGAAGATGGTTTACTTAATGAAATTATAAGTAGATTAAAAGAATATCTGCAATATATCAAAGATACCGAATATGATATTTTCAAAGACAAAATCATTACGGTAGGTTTCAAGGGTGAAAGCATGACAAGGATTCAATAAAATCAAGAGAATATACCAAACGGCTGTGCATACTTCGAGTGTGTACAGCCGTTTATTTTTGGAATAATTACTTCCGTGAATACTATTTCCTCGACAATGACGTTATAATAATAAGGGACAGCTATTCCGGAGAGGAAGCAGACGCACATCCTCCATGCTCAAATACTATCACACAGAAACCGATACTGTGGAATGGCTCTGAAAAATATGACGGTAATGAAACACTTAATATTTATTTTACCTTTGTCTTTTATCTTTTTCTGCTGCAGTTCTGCACCACAAAGAAATAAGGTAGAAGAAAGAAAATATAATTCACTCAGGGATTCGATTGCATTATTGATCCAGAGAGGGACGCTTAGTTCTGATACTGTTATGCTGCAGCATGCTTTGGCTTTATCTGACTCGTTGTTGAGGAACGATACGGTGAGAATAGCAAGACTATATTGTTATTTTAACAGGGCAGAAGCCTACAACTCATTAGGAGATTCTACAAAGGCTATTCAGGAATATGAAAAAGGCATTCTGTTGATGCCAGAAAACCATACAATGAGGACTGCATATTTTGCTGGAAAGTTTAAAAGGCTGGGTATAGAGGATTCTACTAAATACTATTTTGACAAGACTATTGCAATATATGATAAACTGTTAAGGAACAAGGACCAGATGTATATAAGCAATGTCTTGGGCAAGGCTTTGGTTATAGATGGAATAAAAGGCAGGAAAGAGACACTTCAATTTCTGAATGACGAGTTGAAAAAACATCCTGAAGATGACGAGTTGAAGCATCTAATAAGAGGGGTTAGAGATGAAGGGATGCTTGATAAAAATAGCGATCAAGATACTTATGCCACAATTAATGTAAGTGGGAAGTAAATAAAGGGAATGTATCAAAACTAATAATTTTGGTACATTCTTTTTTGTTCTGTAATTTTCATTACCGTGAATACTATTTCCTCAATAACGACGTTATAATAGTAAGGGACATGCACTGCACCTACAACGGTGTCGGCTCACTCACTCGTAATGACAGCCAAAGCATAGCACTGATAGAATACGACGATATGAACTATCCCATTCATAAAATTCAAGGTGTAAATTATTTTACAGAAAAATGACATGCCTTTTTCTCATCACAATGCGTTTTTTTGGTAAAAAGTTTGGTTAATTGAAAACTTATTCGTACTTTTGCAAAGCAATTGTGTCTATCGCAGTGCATATTAATATTTTAATTGTGAAACATCGAATCATTAAACTAAAAAAATGATGGACTCTCAAGAAATGGCGCAGAAGCCTGAAGAGCTGAATGCTCAACAGAATTCACAGAACGAAGTAGCTCAGAACGAAGTAACAGAACAGACTGCTGAAGCTGCACAGGTAACGGAAACTCCACAAAACGTAAACAACAGTCAGGAGACTGACGGTATGGAGAAGCGCCTGTATGCCTCTAAAGAGGAAGTATTAGAGCGTGTGAAGGAACTCGCTCACAGTGAGGAAGAAATTAACAAGGCTGAACTTGATCACCTGAAGACTGCCTTCTATCATCTGCTCAACGCAGACCGTGAGGCTGCACAAAAAGCCTACATCGATGGTGGCGGCGACCCTATGCAGTATGTAGCGGCGCCCGACGAGACAGAGGAGGCGTTCAAGGCTGAAATGAATATAATAAAGGAGCGCAGACAGGCTGCCTTCCAGAAGCAGGAGGCTGAAAAGCAGGCTAACCTTAAGCGCAAGCAAGAGATAATAGAGCGCATAAAAGCTCTCACCACTACTCCCGAGGAGGCTGGCAATGCCTATCAGGAGGTGAAGGGACTGCAGGCTGAATGGCGCGAGATAAAGGCTGTGCCTGCAGAGAATGCCAACGAATTGTGGAACAATTACAAACTCTGTCTGGAGCAGTTCTACGATTTGCTGAAGATGAACTTCGAGGCTCGCGAATATGACTTCAAGAAGAATCTTGAAAGAAAGACTGAGCTGTGCGAGGCTGCTGAGAAACTGGGTACAGAGGAGGACGTGGTAAGCGCATTCCACCAGTTACAGGAACTGCACAACCAATATCGTGAGATCGGTCCGGTGGCAAAGGAACTGCGCGACCAGATATGGGCACGCTTCAAAGCCGCAAGCACAGTGGTGAACAAACGCCACGCTGACCACTTCGACGCTATACGTCAGAAGGAAGAGGAGAATCTTGCAAAGAAGAGCGAACTATGCGAGAAGGTAGAGATGATATCTACCGACGAGTGCAAGACCAGCGCCGACTGGGAGGCTAAGACAAAGGAGATTATAGACATTCAGGCTGAATGGAAGACCATTGGCTTTGCTCCAAAGGCTATGAACGTTAAGATATTTGAGCGCTTCCGCACTGCCTGCGACCAGTTCTTTACCGCAAAGAACGAGTTCTTCACACAACTGAAGGAGCGTTTCCAGGAGAACATCAGCAAGAAGGAGGAACTGATAAAGAAGGCACAGGAGCTACAGGACAGCACTGAGTGGAAACAGACTGCCGACAAGCTGATACAGCTGCAGAAGGAATGGAAGACTATCGGCATGGTGCCACGAAAGATAGGCGATCAACTGTGGAATGACTTCCTGACTGCATGCAACAAATTCTTTGAGGCACGCAACGCTGCAACTGCCGACGAGCGCAACGAACAGCAGGAGAATCTGCAGAAGAAGCGCTCTATCATAGAGCAGCTGAAGACTTTCATCGACACTGAGGTGGAGGACTTGCAGCAGAAGGTACAGGAGCTTACCGATGAATACAACAAGACCGGCCACGTGCCTTTCAAGGATAAGGACAAGCTCTTCCATGAATATCACGACACGCTCGACGTGATTTACAAGAAGCTGAACAAGAATCGCGCAAGCCGCCGTCTCAATGCCTTCAAGGATAACCTGAAGGAGGTTGCAAAGCGTGGTGAGAATGCCGTGGAGACTGAACGTCAGAAGCTGCAGCGCCGCTTCAACGAAATGAAGCAGGAACTTGAGACCTATGAAAACAACCTCAACTTCCTTTCTGCAAGCAGCAAGAAGGGTAATTCACTCATCGACGAGATGAACCGCAAGGTTGAGAAACTGCGCGACGAACTGAACCTGATGAAGGAGAAGATCAAAGCAATCAAGGAATAATACCTTCAAGGTAATAAAATAAAAAAGGGTGAAGAGAACCATGATAATGGTTCTCTTCACCCTTTTAACGTATCTATAAACTAAGAATCCAAACTTTAAACTTTAAACCTTAAACTTTAAACCCTAAACTTTAAACTTTAAACCTTAAACTTTAAACCTTAAACTTTAAACCTTAAACTTTAAACCTTAAACTTTAAACCTTAAACCATCTACCAATTCCTGACAAACACTCTGTGAGCGAGCCACGCCTCCATAGTATCGAGAACCTCTTCCTCGCTTAGAAGGTTGAAATCACCCATTATGGTATTCTTCATGGCTGATGCCGTCAGGGCATAGTCGAGCTGACGCTGATGGTCACCCTGCCAACGAGAGTGTGCATGCAGGTATGCCGCAATGAAGGCATCACCCACGCCCATAGGGTCAAGCACTGGGTTAATCTCATAGATACCCGTATGGTATAATACGCCATCGGTATATAGAAGTCCAGTCAGCAAATGGTGGTTGGCTGATATCTGATTGCGCAGTGCCATTACAAAATGACGTGTCTTAGGGAATTTCTTCTGCGCTTCGTCAAAGAATTGCTGATACCCCTCAAGATCCATCTTGTAAGCAGTGTCGCGCGCCTCGAATGGAGGTACCTGCCTACCCGTTATGAGTTGCCACTCACCAGTGTCGCCGAATATTATGTGACAACGCTTACATGCCGGCAGCAGCACGTCGTTAGCCTCAACACCATAGTGCCACAGATTCTTACGATAGTTGATGTCCACCGATGTATATATGCCCTGACGAAGCGCCTCGTCAAGTCCTTCAAGCGTAGCCTCAGACGCACTGAACGACAGTGCGCATGATATGCCAGACCAATGGAACATCTTAGCATCGCGCAACACCTCATGCCAGTCAATCATGTGTGAATGCAAACTCATAAGCGATGAGTTCTCACGGTCGTATGCTATACTTGAGCCACGCAGCGCAGCAGCCTGCTCAAAGTAATAGAGTCCGAGACGATTACCACCCCATACGATATTCTCAGTACCTACGCCAAGCGTACGCAGTTCATTGCGGCAAGCATGACCTATCTGGTTGTTTGGCAGACGGGTAATATAGTCCACCTCGTCGCCCATCATGGCGAGCGACACAGCCACGTTTGCCTCACTACCTCCGAAATAGTCGTTGAATCCCCTGCCCTGTGTTATTCTTTGCAGGTTCGGACGAGTCATACGAAGCATTATCTCGCCCATTGTTACAAATTTTGTCCTCATAGTATATCTTTAATCTACAGTTGTTAGAAATTACGGTTGTTAGAAAAAGTAAATTGCACGGTAAGTATTCTAAAACAACTTGCCGTGCAATTAAATATTTAAATAAGATTCATTCCATATTCCCTACACTCCCTACGTTGTTCCTCCGGCCATATACTTGCTTGTATCTCTCCTACGTGAGCCTTCTGCAACATTATCATGCAGAGGCGGCTCTGTCCAATACCACCGCCTATTGACAACGGCAGCTTGCCGTCGAGCAGCTGCTTGTGGAAATAGAGTTCCTTACGCTCCTCCTTGCCTTCCAGCGCAAGCTGGCGCAGCAGAGCCTCCTTATCTACGCGTATGCCCATAGATGAGAGTTCGAAAGAACGCTCAAGCACAGGATACCATATAAGTATATCGCCGTTAAGTCCGAGGAAGCCGTCAGAGTTAGGTGTGGTCCAGTCGTCATAGTCAGGAGCACGTCCGTCGTGCTTCTCTCCGTCAGACAACTTACCGCCAATGCCCATTACGAACACGGCGCCATACTTCTTACATATAGCGTCCTCACGCTCCTTTGGCGTAAGGTTTGGATACATCTGCAACAATTCTTCTGAATGAATGAAGAAGATATCACGTGGCAGGAAAGGCTTGAGCTGTGGGTATGTCTCACATGCCAGGAACTCTGTACGCAGTATTGCTGAATATATGCGGCGCACTACGCTCTTGAGGAAATCCAGCGTACGGTCACTCTCGTTTATAGACATCTCCCAGTCCCACTGGTCAACATAGAGTGAATGAAGGTTGTCAAGTTCCTCGTCAGCACGTATGGCATTCATGTCAGTATATATACCATAGCCTGGCTCTATGCCATACTCAGCGAGTGTCAGTCGCTTCCACTTTGCAAGCGAATGCACCACCTCTGCCTTCTGGTCGCCAAGGTCCTTTATAGGAAATGTCACAGCTCGCTCTACGCCGTTAAGGTCATCATTAATACCCAATCCCTGCAACACGAAAAGCGGTGCAGTGACACGACGCAGACGCAGCTCCGTGCTCAGGTTCTGTTGGAAAAATTCCTTTATAAGCTTGATGCCCTGCTCTGTCTGCCAGAGATCAAGCAGAGCCTTGTAGTTCTTTGGTTTTATGAGTGTGCTCATTTATATGTTTAATTGAATATTCCTATTTTATCCATGACAGGCTTTTCAAAAATCCCGCCTAAGGCTCCATGTACGACATTACCTGTACAAAAGCACGTGCAAAGGTACAACTTTTTTATTATTCTGACAATAGTTTAGCCAAAATATTTTACAAAAAGATAGTTTTTTATTGTTTTTAATATCTTTTTGTTACAAAATCAGCCTTCTCGAAAGAAATCGAGTGCTTCTTCTATCTCCTTTTTCGTAGCAGTCTGGTTGATTATGATGTCACCCACCCCACCGAGCAATGTGAAATTGATTATTCCTGCAGTGTTCTTCTTATCGTGTGTCATCAGCTCTATCAACTCAGGATAGTCGTCGCACGTTATCGGCAGCATGCCATACACGCCACGTATATAGCGCACAGCCTGACGCATCACTTCTACGGGGAATCCTGTCTTCACTACAGCCAGGTAGAGTTCCGGTATCAGTCCGTATGCCACAGCATAGCCATGCAGTATAGGCTTGCCCTTGCGCATTGCCCACGACTCGAAGGCATGCCCTGCCGTGTGTCCGAGGTTAAGCGCCTTACGTATGCCATGCTCATGCGGATCTTCCGTCACTACCTGTTCTTTCACAGCTACCGAGTCTGCCACCATACGCTGCAACTGTGCGAGGTCAGGCTGCGTGATATCGAAGTCGACAAGTTCACGCCACATGGCATCGCCATCGCGGTTTATCAGTCCGTGCTTCAACATCTCTGCATAGCCTGAGCGTATATTTTGGTCGTCCAGCGTCTTTAAGAACTCTGTGCAGAGTATTACGTAGCGTGAATCGTTAAACACACCAATCTCGTTTTTCAGTCCGCCGAAGTTTATTCCCGTCTTTCCTCCCACTGATGCATCCACCATTGAGAGCAGCGTGGTAGGTATGTTGATAAAGTTTATTCCTCGCTTGAACGTACTTGCGGCAAAACCGCCGAGGTCGGTCACCATACCGCCGCCAAGGTTTATCATCAGAGAGTGTCTCGTGGCGCCTCCACGCTGCAATCCCTCCCATACGTGTGCCGTTGATTCTAACGTCTTTGCAACGTCGGTGGCATCTATCGTGATGCACTCTGCGCCCTCAAGACATTCGAAGCCGCTGACCTTCGGCCAGCAATACTTACTGGTCACTGTATCGGTAAGTACGAATATTCGGTCGTGCTCACAGTCTGCTATGGCTGCCGCCAACTCCTGCTCCAGATTCTGTGATATTATAATACGCTGGTTCATGTCTCTTTTTTCTTTGTGTATTTATCTATGTTGTGTCGTTATTGTTATTCCTCTGTCTTGTAGAAAGGCTCTGCCGAACACATGGCTACGCATATCCTGTCCTGCAAGTTCTTGGCATATATGCCCTTCATCACGCCCTGATTTATTATGGCGAAACACAACGTGTGTCCGTTGGCAGCGGTGCAGTAGCCTGCCAAGCTGCTCACGCCCGTAAGCGTACCAGTCTTTGCATGCACATTGCCAGCCGCCGCTGTACCTGCCATTCTCTTCTCTATAGTACCATCAACAGCAGCTATGGGCAGTGCCTGATACAATGCCGTATATATTTGCTGCCTCTCATAGGCATAGCGCAGGAATGCCACTTCTATCTCTGCCGAAACATAGTTATAGAGTGAAAGTCCCGAACCATCGGCGAATCTATGTATGGCATCACCTAACCCTGTCTTCTTCAACAAAGTTTCCTCTGCCGCCTTAGCCTTCTTCGCCGTCGATGGCTTGCCCTGCGCCAGTCCTATCTGATAGTATATGCTCTCAGCATACAGGTTGTTACTATTCTTTAACATCGGACGCATCACCTCACTCATAGGACGCTTCAGCGTAAACAACTCTTTGGTATTGCCGGTGCAGTTCTTTACCGACACTTCGCCGTCGAGCACTACACCTTCCTCCTGCATCACGGTCCTCAGTACCGACATCAAGTCGTCCTTGCGGCTATAAACCAGTGGTGACAACATGGGGTTATCATCGTCCCAGCACCAACCTTCGCCATACAGGTCGCTGTCTTTCATTGAGCGGTCTGCATACATGTTACCTCTTATGGTGTCTATGCCAGCCTCTTTAATTGAGCGCGCCATAATACGTAGGTCTTCCTTCGATATCATTGGATCCATACCTCCGATGCAGTACACGTCACCCTTTAACACCCTTGTCGAATCGTCTATAGTACCAATGCGTCTCAACTGAGTACTAAAGGTATATGAGTCACCCAACTTGTCGAGCGCCGTAATGGCTGTTATGAGTTTCATGGTCGATGCCGGACGCAGGTTCTGCCTTTCGTTGTAGGCATATAGTACAGAATCAGCATCAAGGTCATATACCAACAGTCCCATCTGCGACGTCCGCAGTATAGTGGTGGCATTCATTATACTATCGAGACGTGCCTGCAACGACTGCGGCCACGCTAATGTATCCCTCAACAAGGTGTCACTTGCCACGGTGTCAGCAGTCAGCGTCTCTTGCTGCGCATACGTATGTACCGGACTCACCGCCGCCACTAGTGCTAAGCCTGCATACAAGACCACCTTTTTATATATCTTACGTATCGTCATGGTTCCTTTTTTCGTTTGAGTATGCAAATTTACAAATAATTTTCCTTATTGCAAAACTTTTTCTTGTGAAAAAGGAAAAACCTCAGGCTATAACCATTTATAGGTATCAATGCAAATCATATTTTTTGAGTATTGCAGCACACATAAAATAGTAGTAATTTTGCACAAAATTTCAAGCCGGCTTTTATATGTCTAATCTTTTAAAAAAACAAAACAATGAAAAAAATTTCATTATTTTCGCTTTTTGGTATTAATTGACCCAATAAAGTTCTCATTTTAAATATAATAGCAGGCGAGACTGTCTTATAAAAGAGAGCCTCGCCTGCTTATGGTTAATTTGCAGACTTCATCTTATTTCTTGTCGTAGGCATGGTGCGGATAGTCGGTAGTGAAGTGGAGTCCGCGACACTCCTTGCGCTCTATTGCCCAGCGGGTGATGAGGTAACCCACGTTAATCATGTTACGCAGCTCACAAATATCCTTGCTTGCCTTGACACGTTTGAAGAGCGCTTCTGTCTCTTCATACAGTGTATCAAGACGTACCCATGCTCGCTTGAGTCGCAGATCGCTCCTGACAATGCCGACGTAGTTGGCCATGATGGTGCCTACCTCATGCACGCTTTGTGTGATGAGCACCTTCTCTTCGTTGGTCATGGTGCCCTCGTCGTTCCACTCAGGTATCAGCGTGTTGAAGTCATATTCGTCGATGTGGTCGAGTGAGTGCTTTGACGCTGTCTCTGCATAAACCACAGCCTCGATGAGCGAGTTGGATGCCAAACGGTTGCCACCATGCAGTCCGGTGCATGAGCACTCGCCGATGGCATAGAGTCGCTTGATGCTTGAACAACCGTTGAGATCGACCTTTATGCCGCCGCACATATAGTGGGCTGCCGGGCGGACAGGTATGAATTCCTTGGTGATGTCGATGCCGATGGAGAGACACTTCTGGTAGATGTTAGGGAAGTGGTGCTTGGTCTCCTCTGGATCCTTATGAGTTACGTCAAGGCATACGTGGTCGATGCCATGAATCTTCATCTCCTTGTCTATGGCACGTGCAACGATGTCACGTGGAGCCAATGACAGGCGCTCATCATATTTCTCCATGAATGTCTCACCGGTAGGCAGTCGCAATATACCACCGTAACCACGCATAGCCTCGGTGATGAGGTATGCAGGATGTGTCTCGCCTGGATGATAGAGCGATGTAGGGTGGAACTGCACGAACTCCATGTCAGCCACGGTGCCCTTGGCACGATATACCATAGCCTCGCCGTCGCCGGTGGCAATGATAGGGTTGGTGGTAGTTTGATATACGGCACCGCATCCGCCGGTACACATAACAGTGACCTTGCTGAGGTAGGTGTCAACCTTCTGTGTATCGGGATTGAGTATGTATGCACCATAGCACTCTATATCGTGTGAGGCACGTGTTACCTCTATACCCATGTGGTGTTGTGTTATCACCTCTACCGCAAAGTGGTTTTCCTTTATCTCAATGTCAGGACATGCCCGCACGGCAGCCATCAGTCCGCGTTGTATCTCGGCTCCGGTGTCATCTGCATGGTGCAGTATGCGGAACTCTGAGTGTCCGCCTTCACGATGGAGGTCAAAGAGTCCGTCTTCGTTCTTGTCGAAGTTGACACCCCACTGTACCAGTTCCTTGATTTGTGACGGTCCCATGCGCACCACCTGGTCAACGGCGGCGGGGTCGGATATGAAGTCGCCGGCAATCATGGTGTCCTGTATGTGTTTTTCGAAGTCATCCACAATGACGTTGGTGACAGAGGCTACGCCGCCCTGTGCACGTGTGGTATTTGCCTCGTCGAGGGTGGTCTTGCATATCAAACAGATTTTGCCCTTATGTGCCCTTGCAACCTTGAGGGCGTAACTCATGCCAGCTACGCCGGCACCGATTATAAGAAAATCATATTTGTATATCATATAACGTAGTATTAATAAAATGTTTACTTATGTATTATTTCAAATCAAGCTATTTGGATGCGTTCTACCTTGTCAGTGAGAACTTGACGCTCATGCCGAAGTCCTGCGTGACCGTCGGGTAAGAGCCCGAAGACAGGAGCGGTGTATTGCTCTGACGGTCGTAGTAGAAGCTCATGGTAAGGAGCTTGGAGAGACTATAGTCGGCAGAGAATGCCAGTTTGAAGGCGTTGTTGCCCGATGTGGCAGAGGAACTTGCACTGGCTATGTCACGCGTAATGGCTGCTTGCTGGCGATAGCTTATGTCAAGACGCAGGTTAAGGTCGTGTGCAAAACCCTTTGTCTTGCTCGTCGATGTGCTCTTGGCAGCATTGCCTTCGTCATCAGAGTCTGTGCCTCTCTTCTTGTTCTTTACTGCCAGCTTCGACCTGCTGTTGAATAGTCTTAAGTCGTTTATCTTATATCCCATGCCTATTACCCAGTCTTTTGACAGTGCTTCATTAATCTGCACACTGGTCATGGAGAGCGTAAGCACACGTGTTGTCTTGTACTCTGCCTTGAAGCTCATGTTATTTGGCAAGGTGAAGTCTATGCCGAGCAACGGTGAGAATGCCTCGTTGATGCTTACGGTGGAAACATTATACATAGAGTTTGGTATGTAGCGGTTTGCATCGGTGGCATCGCAGATGAAACCAATCCTGTCGCCCATGTAGGAGAGATACGTAGAGTATGAGCTGTATGAGCCTACTGCATAGACGCTCTTATAGGAGTGGTTGAGCGTGAAACTCTTGAAGTGTTGTCTGAACCACTCTATCTTAGTCAATCCGTTGTAGCGTAGTGTCCAGTTAGGTAACATGTGGACTATGGCAGGGAATATGTCAAGTCCTTTATATCCCGTGTATGCATTGAGGAATGCAGGCACCATAACGTCGGCACTGTATTTGTTGACCTCGCCGTTTGCCGGATTGAACTTCTGTCCGGCAAGCACGCTGCCATCAGGATAGCGTGTGCCGGCATACTGACGCTGCACACGCACCTGGTATGCATCGAGCAGGTTACAGAATTTGCTGAACGATGCCGATCTATAGCCATTGTCTGCACTGCCTATACCCTCAAAGGCAGACTTGATGCTGACGGTCGTCATAGTGAAGTTACCACTCTGAGTAGTAGGATTGCCTACGTACATATATTGCACCGACTTGGTCTTTGACTGCGTATGCGACATATTAAAGTCTATCTTAAAGTCGCGGAATGGCTCTACGGTGACCTTTACCTGCAGGTCTTCCGTACGGTTGATTGCTGCCGGCGTTGCTACTGAATCAACTCCGCTAAGCAGCCAACCATTGCTGCGTGCCTTCTCGATATAGTCGTCGTCGACGAAGCCGAAGGCAAAGTCTAGACCTGGCGACATTGCATCACCTCTTTTTTGTCCGAACACGCTGCCTACCGTAGGCATGAAGCCTGGCAGGGACAGGGCATACTGATTACGATAGCTGATATTGACGCTGCGCACCATCATCAACGCACGTGCGGTATGCTGCGCTACCTTGTACCACAGTTTATCGTCAAGCGGTTCAAGTGCGGTGACAGACAACTTCATCTTCAACGTAGTATCAGACTTATTGATTATCTTTATCTTGTTTTCGTCAATCTTCTTGTACTTCACCGGTATCACGTTACCCTTTACGTCCTTTGCGCTAACAAGGAGTCGCTTGGTCTTCCTACCGTGGGTGACAACTAGAAATGTATCTGCATTCAGCGTCACCTCCCTGGTGAATACGTTGGTCTTTTTCTTCGTCTGTGCTACGGTCTTCGTATCTTTCTTCTTGTCCTTATCAGCAGCATCTTCCTCTGCGTCCTTACCATCCTTGCCCTTAACTTTGTCTTTTGCTGCAGTTTTCTTTTTGTCTGCGGCGTTGTTTTTCTTCTTCGGTGTCTTGGCAAACTTCTCATTGACTTTCTTGAGGAAAGGCACAAGGTTATACAGTTTGTCAAGGTTCATGGTAGAGTTTATGTTTACGGTACGGTGGGTCGTCACGGTGTTACCGTATTTCACTATGCCGTCAACCTCTGAGCCTCGTGCCCAACTGTAGTTCGCGTCGTATGATGCATCGGCATTGAGCCATGCGAAGATAGGCATTTGGTTAAGCGGCAACTGATATGACGCCTTGAACGTCTGGTTGTAGTCGAGCGGCGTGCCCATCTTCTTTATGCTTGTCCATACGGAATCCTTCCATACCTTGTAGCCATCGGGATTGATATCTTTGTTTACCTGGGTATATGGCTCTTCTATCTCTGCCCTTGTAGCACTCTGGAAGCTCAGACGCAAGTTCTTGGTGAGGTCCCAGCGTACAGAAAGGTTTCTGTTCCACAGGAACTGCGAACTAAACGTTACCGGCAGGCTCGACTCATTGCCGAGATCTTCGAGGTCACGCTCCTGCAACTCACTGTATGTACGCGTCATCTCAGTGCTGGCAGCTATATTCTGAGGCAACCAGTTAAGGGCGAATTTCTTTACTATGTCAAGGTATTTAGACTTCGACTTCAATTTCTTGAAAGGTTCGAACGACTTATATACCGGTGTCCAGGAATAAGTCAAGGCACCTCGCCATCTGTCTTCATTCTCATACACTGTGGTCTGTCCATCAGTATGGTTGTGGGTATGGCTGTATGAGAACGAGAAGTTTGCCGGGTCATAAGGCATAGGATGACGCTTTGTGGCTATACCCACACGCATTCCTGATATAGCAAAGTTCTTGCTCACGGTATTCGTAACCGCTATGCTCTTTATCGAATCGCGCTCTTGCTCATTGGCAGCACTCTCAAGGGCATCCTCAAGTAACATGTCCGTGTCAAGCGGATTATACTTTGGCGATGTACGTTCACGAGTGACACTATAATATAAAGGTATGGAAACCTTTGCCTTCTCAGGGAAGAACTTGCCGAGCTCGAGGTTTGTAGTCACGGAGTACGTGCCATACTTATCCATGGTTCGCTCAAGTACTTTTTGTTCCAATCCGCCGAAACCGTCGCTGACATATTTGCCCGAAGCCTGTACGGTGCCAAGGTCTGACAACTGCAGGTTAAGGTTGGCTGATGCCGCCCAACCGCCCTCACTCTCTGGCTCGAGCAGGCGTAGTTCGTTGACCCACACCTCGCCATCCTTCATTTCTGCCGACAGGTTACGCACACCTATCATCATAGTGCGCACCTCGCCAAGCGACGGATTACCGACGATGGATATCTTGTTGTTCTGATTGTCCGGATCGTACTCGCTGTAAAGGTTGGTAAGCGATGCCTTACCCTGCGCCTTCATGATATTACGCTGTTTCTTCAGGGCGGTAAGTTTCTTCAGCTCTATGTTGAGCATGTTCTCTGCCGGCCATACCACTGCGCAGTCAGCATTTGAATAGGTGCTGTAAACGCCCGGCGCAGTGAGCTTCAGCGGTATCTCGTATTCATAATAGTTGTTATTATAGTCCGAACCGAGGCGCAGGAACAGTGCCAACTGACTATTCTGCAGGTTCGTGGTGTTCTGCTCCATAGCATTGGCATGGACGAACATCTGCAGGCGCTTATGGTAGCGCAGGTCGTAATTGGTGTTCTTATATACAGCCACAGCGTCATTGTGCGACATGTTTGTTATGTCCATACGCAGTGCCTGCTCATTGTTCTCTGTAAGCTGTGGCTGCGATGGGTCAACCACACGGCTGATGCCTGGCGGCAGCACATAGTTTACAGGTGTCTTGTCGTTGTTTTCCTCTATGCTGATGGCAGATGCAGTAAACTGCGCCGTAGGATTTGGCGAAGCACCCTTAAGCGGTTGGTCGTACACGCGCCAGTCTCCCCTCACTAGGTCAAGGCTTGCAAAACGCAGTATTGTTGGTTCCTCGAATCCCTGCATATACATACGTATGAAACGTATGGAAGAGAAGTCTGATATGGAACCTACCTTCTTGCCGGAATTAATAGGTATTCTGAACTGATACCACGTCACGGTCTCCTTACTGCCGTTACGCAGTGTAGTGGTTGCCTCGCGCTTGTCAACGATATAGTCGTTGCTTGCCACATCCATCTTGTCTGGCGATATGCTTATGGTGTAGTCATAGTAGTTCTCGTACTCATTCAGCGTATAGTCCTGATTGATATCCTCCACATCAGGCGAAGTCTTGTATGATGTATCGTATGACTCTGTCCTTGTTTCTGAATCCGCCGAGTTACCTTGTGGATTGTTTACGTACTTATATCTCTCAAGTATGGATGCTTGCTTTGAGTCCCAGTCTGAGCCTCTGAAATAGTGATAGTTATCGTTGGCAGGGTCGTTAAGTATTGCAGCCCTAGCACTGTCGTTCGTGACGTTGGCACGCACACTGTTGAGGAATCCCTGATATGCGTCCCACTGTTGCTCCTCCGTATCATTCAGGCCGTTCAGACCAACGTCCTGTTTGCCACGAGAACCACTGGTGGTGGCAAATGCATAGTTTATGGTATTCTGCACCGGCACGTAACCCCACTGTGTGGTTTCAAGCGTCGTTGCCTCGTTTTCCGACACAGGCATTCCGCTCTCATAGAATTTCTTTCCGTCGTAGAGTATATCCTCCGACACCTCACCAAGGTTTATATGCAGCTCTCCCGAATGTTTTGATGCCGTACCGTCATTCCTTGTATATATGAATGGGTCAAGCAACCAGAACTCCACATACTCTATGTTTGCCTCCTCGAAATCGCTCGTGTCGAGTTTGCGCATCATGCCGCCCCAGCTCTGCGAAGGATTAGGCAGCAGTCCCTGTGACGTAAGGTTCGGATTGAAGTTATACGGTCCACGCTCTGACGGATAGTATGCAAGATTGAGCACACCCAGGGTGTTCGTGGCTCCGGAATATGTATTCTGGTCGCGGTTCGGGTACAGTTCGTTTACATACACCGCACGCACATAATGGTTTGACAGCTGGTCAAGGTCTCCCTTGATATGACCTGGCGTGAGGGTTGACGAACGGCTTGTGAACAACTGGTCGATAGTGTACCATGCCAGACGTGCACGGTTGTAGCCTGACTGCAGTCCTGTCTTGTCGTAGGTATTCTTTCCCTGTGTAGGCACACTTGCCAATGTCCATGCCGTCGGCGAACTGATGTCTATGCCGTTTGTGGCACTTTCGAAATCGTCTATATACGATGCATTATCCTGTGTGCCGCTTGCAGTCTTGCTGAACAGTTTGGCAAACTCCAGGTTAAACTCTATATTCGATGGCTGCGACACATGCAGGAATGGTATGTAGTTAAGCATGTTGGTAAGCCACTGACTCTCTTTCCTCCAATTGAGGTTAAGACCTACGAGGGTGTTGCTGACTGGCTCACTGCCCATTGCCACCTTCGACGTGAGACTTTGCTCTGAAAGATGCTGGAACGTACCGCTGAGCATGAAATCCTTTGAGAAGTCATATTCCCAGTTCAGTCCGAACATCGTCTTGCGCTGCATGCCATAGTTACTGTCGCTCTCCACCGATACGTCCACAGAGGTTCCTGCATCAATGATGCTTTGGTTGAGTATGGTAACCTCGCCTGCAGAATAATCAACGGAATAGTCAACGCCTTCGGTAAGTTCCACGCCGCCAGCCCTTACCGACACTCCTCCCTGCGGAATGTTATATGTGCCAAGACTTATGACATTGGCAGAAGTGCCCTTGTACTGACCTACCAGTACATAGCGGTTTTTCTCCGCCATCTGCTTTGCCACAGTCTTCGTAGTGTCATAAAGTTCCTGATAGCGGTACTTTGCCGCAACATCGTCACCGACCTTAGTGCGCAGTATATTGTATATACCATTGCCAAAAGGCTCTATCAATGGAAAGAACACACGTCCGTTCGTCACGGTGTATCCTTCTACGAAGTCATAAAATCCGTTAGAGTGTGTCTTGTTGTTATTGTCCAGACGGTCGGCACCTATCAGCTTTATTATCGGCGAGCCCTTCACCTGCGTCTCTGGTATGTATGACACATAGACTCCTGCCGAATCACTTTGATATTTCACGTCAAGACGGAATTTCTCCTTCTGTACGGTAGATGCTATGTAATACACGTTACGCATCATCAACTTCCAGTTTGGCTGCGATGGTGTATTGCTCGTATTCTTCAGCGACTTCACTATGAGTGCCTGTGTGACATCAGTATTGTCACCTGAGAACTCTCCCACCTGATATGTAACGCCGCCATAGGTATATTCATAGGCTATGGCAAGCACCTGGTCACTCTGCAGCGTACTCTTCAACGATATGTAGCCCATGGATGGATTCACCGTATATTCCGATGATGTGAGCAGGCGCGCCTTCTCTATCTTCTCATAGGTAGAGCCACCTGCCATCACGGTACCGTTTATTACGTTTCCGTCAAGCAGGGCGTTTGTCTGGTTTACGTCTCTGACTCCATCGATTGCACTCACACTGCTATACAGAGAATTGGCATTATTGCTCGGCGCCACCGTACCGCCTTCACCCAAATCAGGGAATGCTATAATGTTACGGGTGTTACTCGTAGAACCACTTTTGTTGGTCACCCATATCTCTACTCGATTAATCTTCACTCCCGTAGTTGGTGTAGGCAATGTCGACATCCAACTGTCATAGTGGTTACGGAAGTACATACCAAGAAAGAAGTGACGGTTTTCCTCATAGTTTGCTACGTTTATCTCAAATGGTGTGAGCTGCACTCCACCCTTGCTTGAGACACTTGACGATGAGGATTTCTTTTGCGACACCACAGTCTGCAACTTTAGTTTACCGAACTGCATATCAGTCCTTAAGCCAAACAACGACGATGCGCCCTGCACCAATGAGGAATTACTTGGGAAACTGACATTACCTGCCTCCACGAGTTTTATTATCTCGTCTTCCTTACCATCATAGCGCAGCTTCATGTTCTGGGCATCATAGACGAACGTAGCATCCGTATTGTAATTCAGGTTCAGGTTCATCTTGTCGCCCACCTTTCCCGTCACGTTCACGTTTATCTTCTCGTCGAAGTCTATTGTGGTAGTGTTACGATTGCGTATCGGCAACGAAGGGTTGTCTATACTCTTCATCGTAGCTCCCAGCTTCAGTTCTGCCGAACCCTGCGTCTTCACACGAATACCGCCAGGACCGAATATCTTCTCTGCCGGTCCAAGGTCGAAATGCATATCCGTAAAGTCAAACTTCTCCTTTCCCTTCTGCTGGAAAATCTCATCATTCTTCTTACGGAAATAGTCAGAGAATAAGTTTTTCTCCGACCACTTCATATATTCGCCCCGCTCCATCATGAACGGTGCATTTATCCATGTCTTGCCCAGTCTTGTACCCATCACGTACCGGTCAAGCGTATCGTTATACTCCACTTCCTGCTTCAGGTTTTCCGGACGTTTCAGGTCTGCCGCTCCCTGTTTCAAGTCATCGTAGGTAAGCGCCGTAGTGCGTTGTATCTTCCATCTCGGGTGCAGCAGACTGTCAGGGATGGTATCTTCCTGCAAGCGCAGCTTCGCCTGCTTCTCACGATATTTCTCTAGTTCACTCTTATTTTTCTCTTCCTCCAACTGTTTCCTTTTCTCTTCCAGTTCCTTGCGGCGCTGCTCCGCTCTCGTCAGCGGTTTCTACTTCTTCTCTGCAGCCTCCTCTGCCTTGGCTTCCTTCTCCGCCTCCTCAAATTCATTCCATCGCGTCGGTCCTGACTTTTCGTCAGGCGCAACAAAAGTACGAATCATCGCAGAACTTACGATGACCGACAATACTGATGCAATTATTATGAGCAGACGCTTTTTCACTTAATCTTTTCTTCCTTAAAAAACAAGAGCGGGAGATTTGCCGAAACCCCATCATCCTAATGGAGGCAACTAACAGAACTCACCTAATGTCCCTGAATTTCACTACACAATTAAACAGTCACACTATTTTATTAACTTCAGTGCTTGTTTTATAACCTGCTCTACTGGCATGTCTGGCGTGCCTTGCAGTATCTCCGTAACGACCTTTGCACTTGGTGCCGGAGAGAAGCCCAGCATGGTAAGGGCACCTACTGCCTCATCACGCACTTCTGTGTTTACACCTGGTGCTGCTGCAACAGACTCCGTACCGAGGTCGTTTATCAAACCGCTGGCAGCCATCTTGTCGCGCAAATCCACTATTATACGTTGTGCGGTCTTCAAACCGATGCCTTTCACGCCCTTCAACGCCTTCTCGTTACCTGTAGATATTATGTTCACCAAGTCCGCAGGACTCATAGCACTCAGTATCATGCGTGCAGTATTTCCGCCTACTCCACTCACTGTAACGAGCATGCGATATATCTCACGTTCCTGCTTGCTATTGAATCCATACAATGTATAGGAATCGTCCCTGCCGCCAGTAAGCAACACCTCATGAACGTACAGTTTCACTTCCTTCTGACCTTGTATGGCTGTGTATGTATTGAGTGATATATTGAGCGAATAACCTACTCCATGAGCCTCCACCACTGCCTGTGCTGGTGTCAGTTCTGCAAGTTCACCCTTTATGTATTCTATCATATCATGCTATTTTTGCGTGTACAATTCGTTTTACGGTGTTTCCGTATCTAAAATAAAAAACGCATACTTATTATAATTATTGCGTACACACATATTTTTTTAGGTTTATTCTACACCGTTAACAACACAAGATAGACAAAAAAATCCGTTACCGAAGCCACCTGCTGCATAATTGGTGCCGTATGTATATCAGTTCCGTAGGTTGCAAGTAATATGGCCTTTCTTAACCATTGGTGTGGTTATACGCTCCGATGCTATAGCCCAGCATTGCACCATTGACGGGAGCATCTCCGAAAGCCCATGCATATCTCTTTTATATAGCGCTGACATACATGAAACATTGTTTGCTGGCAGATAAAATCAGCCCCACGACCTTTTTGCTTAACGTGAGGCTGATTTATCTGTACTTGTCGAAGATTTAAACTATCTTACTATCAGTATCCTAAATATCCCGAAGGATTGGAAACAACACCGTCTTTATATTTGAAGTGCCAACAAAGAGGTTCGTACATAAAACCATCATCCCAATGAGAATATTGTTCACAATCATGAATTACAAAATCATTCTTTTGAGTCTGACCTTTCAATGGTTTGATTATAGGCGACAGTTTACTAACCACTTTATCGAAATAGTTAATATTTGTAAGAAGAAGAATTTTTATTTCTCCATACTTTGTATAGCCTAATACTCTTTTGTTCGCAAGACTTATGAAGCGACGATTTAATCTTTCCTTGTCTTTATGAAACGAATATACCATTTCCAAAGTGTCATTTAAATCATTCAGTTCCAAAACCATTGTTTCTTCTGTACGTTTCTCCTCCGGATATAATTCATGTATTACCATTTTAGTAACAGAATCCACTTTGCCATCAATAATAGAAAAACCTTGCAATTCGCTAATATTCCTATTCTCTGCTTTATTTTCCTTATTGCATGATGTCAATGTTACCAAAATCACAACCCATAAAAGATTAATAAGGACACGTCTTGTATATACCTGTACCATTGTAGTATTTAATCATTTTTTTGTAAAAGTCACACTCAGTTATAATCAAAGACATCAATATCAAACAATGGATTATTGACTGCATCAGACATTTTCTTAACAAATCCGATTGCCTCATCACAGCTACGTTTGACATACATTCGCATAGTTTCCTTAGGCTCTAAGATACATTCCCCAAAGCCCTCAAATTCAAATGTTCCGTTTCTGTCCTCGATTCCTACTTCCATACAACGAACGGGAAAACATTCTTCTCGTATTTTTTCGATTAATTTAATAGCATTTGCTTCTGTAAATAATATGTAATCAGGACAGTCCTCATACAACACGAGATAATTTATGTTGTAAATATCTGCAATTTTTTTAGCATCCATATTTTTGTTCATTGATGCCATCTTATTAAATAAATGACAATAGCCCTTCTAATATTTAGTAGATGTTAATTATGAGGTGCAAAGATACTACTTTTTTTGTAAAGATACAAGCAAAAGACCAAAAACATCTTTTTTATTCAAAAACAACATCGAATAATAGTCCAGCAAGGTTTCCACCGAATTCACTTCCATATCATAGTCATTGCTGTCCCTTATTATTATAACGTCGTTGTCAAGGAAATAGTATTTATGCAGAAGAAAAAAGCCAGCCACGCCTATTTATGGTATAACTGGCTTTTATGCTTTTTATTATACTCCTTTGGAGCAGAAATCATAGAGAATCATCAGGACAATCTTTGGAGCCTGCCGGCTCAGAAATATTTCTGACTCATAGAGCCTGAGATTATCAAAAAGATTCTTAAGGATTTCTGCCCGTAAGGGCAAATGAAACTTTCGCCTTCCTTTTGTCCCGAATTAGCGAATCACCAGAACAACTTCTATTTATTACAGGAATTATAAGGCGCTCGATACTTCTTTGCCAGGCAAAGCATCATATAGTGCTGAGCGATGATACTTTCTTGCACTCCGTAAGTGCTCAGGCACCTCGTGAAAATCTTGCAAGAATCAAACAGGAATTTTGACGCACTGTTTTATGGTAAAAAGACTACCGCGACCGCATGGACTGAAATTGTTCTAAATCTCCGCCCATGAGAAAACTCGTTACACAACAATATTCCCACGCAGGACATGCGAATTTTTTACATCCTGCGTGGGAACGCCTTTTTTGTCTATGCAGGACCTTTACGGTCTCACTGCGCGCACTGGTCTTGGATAATATCGGTCAATTTCTGATCGGTCCAAAGAATGCTTTTCATAGTCATCTATAAATATTACGCCATAGGCATTATAATACGATTGGCTTGGCGTAAGAGTGGATGACCAATATTCGTCACCGCATTCTCCTGTAAACAATATCTCATCACCATAATAAACCTCTGGCAAGAATATGGAGTTGCCGTTGGCAGCTGTCACCTTGTATCCAATTGACACGTAATAAG
>JAEEGI010007108.1_pt1 | contig 25154 bp, 15 predicted proteins | sample 8958751 | NCBI WGS metagenome assembly JAEEGI01 (sample SAMN16246545, study PRJNA631951) | gut metagenome | biome: gut microbiome; feature: rumen; material: KS-attached | host: Bos | place: Iran: Karaj | collected 2018-10
TTTGTCAGACCTCCAATTGCCTCTGACGGTACGATCCCCCGGGCGTTGATGTTGTTTGATTTGACTGCGACTTCCACCAGCCTTCCCCTGAGCTCCTCCGCGACTGACGTTGCCACCTTAGAAGCCAGATTGGTGGTGACGAAGAGAACGAAGGACAATATCAGAGTACTTATTATGAGGAAACAGCCGAACAGCACGAGCTTGGAGAAATCGCCGTCATAGATCCCTTTGTTAAGGATCGGTTTTAACAGAGTGATTGCAACGGCTTGGGCGACCACACCTATGATCTGCAGTGCCGTGATGAGGACTATAACCTTCATATGTGGCCGCAGAAGGGCCCTGATCGTCCAGCCGTCGTCATTGGTCATCCATCATACTATGGCCTCATTTCTAAAAAGGTTTTTTAAATGTCACCAACTAGACATGACCATGGAGGAACATTACTCATACCTTGCGAACTATGCGATGGGGATCATGCTCGTCATGTCCTTTCATCTTATGTTCGAGGGTACTGTCGCACTGATGTTCCCCGAGATCTTCGATACCGGATACTTATCCCATCAGTACTATCAGCTCTTGTACGTCGGAATGGGTGCGTTGGAATTCATAATATTCGTGATGCTGTTCAACGAATCAGGGGTCGGTTACAAACTCGCCATTCTCCTCGTAATCGTAATATTGATCCTAAACGTGTACAACATAGTCACGGACATACCGTATGGATTCGACATGGCACTTCAGGGGATTCTCGGCTCGATCACGATGGTGATACTTCTTATGCCGAGCGTCCGCCGTTATTACAACAACTGGTCTATAGGGGAACTCCCGGCCTTGAAGGAATGAGTTCCGGCATCCGCAATCCATTTTTATCGGAAAGCAGGTAAAGGCGGTATGGAGCAGTCAGAAAAACTGTTGCTGAGGTCTTCCTCGTCAGAGGATACCACTCCTGAGATGGGGATCAGAATCGGACATGCGCTGGCCGTGAATCACAAGACAGTAGTCGTGGGCATGGATCTGATGAAGAGCAGCCCCATGATGAAGAACGCTTTGATCTCCGGACTCATATCGTCCGGGACGGACGTAATAGACCTTGGCTACGTATCCGAGCCTGTGGCCGCTTTCATGGCCAATATGGGCGACTGCTGCGTTTATGTAACTGAATTCCGCCAGCATGATCTGATGAGCGGATATCTCCTGATAGATAAGGATGGCAGCTTCTTCAACAGAGAGGAGATCAGGAACCTACAGGCGGTCTCCGAAGAGAAGCATGATCTGCCCAACTACAAATCCATCGGTACCGTGAAGCACTACTACAACGCCATAAGGGACTACAACGAAGCATTGATGGCCAGCGTTCAAGGGGCCACAGGCGGAACCGTCGTCCTGAACTGCAACTGCGGAACCGCGACCGATTCCGCTCCGCAGATACTCAACGCGATAGGTACGGATATCATCTCGATCAATGCCCAGAAGGACAGGAACTTCTTCTCCAATTCCCTTTCGACCAAAGAGGCCGATGTCAAGCATATGAAGGCCCTGGTAGAGGCGAATCAGGGTTCCATAGGTATATCGATAAACCGTATCGGAACCCTTATGAGGGTGTTCGATGAGAACGGGAACCCGCTCACCGATGAACAGGTCCTTGCGCTTCTGGTCCTTTATCTCAGGCCCGAGAGACTGGTCGTTCCGATGAATTTATCATGGCTTATCAGCGACCTGTTCAAAGGAAAGATAAAGATCGATGTGGACACACCACACCCCGTACCGGATGCGGAGAAGATGAAATTCATCGTCTGCGTACCGAACTCGGGAGACGTCCACAAGGCCCAAGCTCAAAACCAGGCAGAACTCGGATACTACGACGGGGGATTCGTGTTCAGCAACATCAGCTACACACCTGATGCGCTTCACGCTTCGATCATCCTTTCCCAATTCTCATCTACCAACAGCATGTCGGACATCATTTCGCAGTTCCCTGAGTACCATTCGGAGAACAAAACATACAAGATAACCTGCAGCCAAGCGGACTTCTCGCGTATGATGGACCAGTATGTTACGGAGGTCAGCCCCTTGGTCGCTCACGACAAGGGTTGCTGGAGGATCGACATGCCGGACGGGGGATTCTTCGTATCCTTGGACAGTGAATTAGAGGACACCGTCAACGTCACTGCCGAATCCAATGACAAGCTGTACCTAATCAGCCTCATCGAGATCATCGATGAACTGATGGAGAAGTGCGTCTCGGGTCAGTAAATTACCTTGATGTCGACGGGTTCTCCGCGGGAATCGTATGCCTTCCAGCTGTTACGGTCGTAAGGCTGGCAGGTGATGAAGTGGATCCCGCCGGTGTTGCTGAAGAAATCCTTGTCGGCCTCAGACGGTTGATTTGAATAACCAGGATGCGAATGTGCCGATCCTGCTATGGAATAGTCTATGGGCTCCATCCACTGATTGATGAAGCTGTGCTCATCGCCGAACACCGTACCAGGAAGCATCACCATCTCGGAGATCACACCGTCGATCTCCCTGTGCATGCAGAGGAACTCATCGGGATAGGCCGATCTCGCGGATTCGTTGAAACCGTCGATGAAGCTCGCACTGACACCGATTATCTTGTTCATAGAGCATTCACCAGTTTCTCACGGACACGCGAGAAGAAGTCCATGTTGAACCTTATGAATCTGGCCTTCTTCTTCGAGATCATGAAATCGACCTTGGAACCGCCTTCCATGGGGATCTCCTCCTGACCATCCAGCACTATGACGCATTCCTTGTCCAGAACGGATTCTACGGTTATCTTGCTGGTGGCAGGGACCACGAATGACCTCGAAGTGGACTTGTACGCTGCCATCGGAACGACCATCAGGGCATTCACGTGCGGATCCATGTATGGTGCTCCCAGACTCATGGCGTAGCATGTGGAACCGGTCGGCGTGGAGATTATGACCCCGTCGGAACGCATCTCGCAGGCGAGGACGTCGTCGACATAGATCTTGTAATGACGGATCTTGGCCACCGACGACGTGTGTATTAAGGCCTCGTTCACCGAATCGTTCAGATACTCGCCGTTGTACCATGAGGCGAGCTTGAAACGGGTCTCGATAGTGTAATCCTCTCTCAGGAGCCTCTCGATACCGGCCTTGATGTTGTCGCGGTCGATCTCTGCCAGGAATCCGACGCTTCCGCCGTTTATCCCTATGACCATTGCATCGGTCTGCTGGAGCACCCTCAGTAGGGTACCGTCCCCTCCGACCACTATGACTATGTCCGCATCCATCTCCTTGATCGGGGTACCGGGCAATCCCATGATATCGGCTATCTGGGAGTCCAGAACATAATCGTGGCCTTTGAGGGCATCGATGACCTGCTGGGTGTAATCCACTGCATTGGGGATTGAAGTGTTGGCATAGATACCGTACTTGTGATCTCTGACAGGGTCCTTACCGCGCATCAGGTAGTCGAAGACCTCCTTGTATCCCACGGCCATCACGTTGCTCCTGTGCTCCAGATCGAACCTCATATCGAGTACGTTCCCCTCGAGGTCGTAGATCTCTCCGCCTGCCTCCCTAAGTATGAGGACGGCAGCAGCGATGTCCACTATCCTCTCGCAGTGGACATAATTCTCCGAATACATGCAGAACGCATCAGCCTGACCTTCGGCGACTATCACAGTCTCCAGCGACGAGCACCCCAACCAGCGGCTGGAGGATGCTTTCTTGGAGATGTTGTATGCCTCAGGGTGGGCGTACCTGCCCATGTAGTTCATCACGAAGAGATCCTTGAAATCGGGCTTGCGGACGTGAATCTGCCTTCCGTTCTTGAAGGCACCCTTCCCTTTCTCGGCCCAATATGTGTCGCCAGTGACCAGGTTGCGAATGTAACCCAGCCTCATTCCTGCAAGTGAATCCTTTCCGACTCCGAGTGAGACCGTGTAGTAGGGTATCTCCGCCACCGCATTGCTGGACCCGTCTATTGGATCCAGGACCAAGGTCTCCTCTCCTCCCCTGTCGACGAATCCGATCTCCTCGCTCAGCACATTGAGCGGGACGGCGTTCCTCTCGAGATACATCAGCACAGCATTCTCCGCCACCTTGTCTAAACGCGAAGTGGGGGTTCCGTCCGCTCCGATGCATATCTCCTCGCCGATGTTGGTATCGGGAATCTTGCGGATCTCCTGCTGCACGGCATCCGATATGGCCGAGAGGGTCTCTATCGTGATCATGCCGTGACGATTGACAGGATTTTATAAAGAATATACCATGGAAGTGTCAATGGAGCCATTGAACTTCACTTCGGACAGAGTCTTCATGGACAGAGGCCGCCTCTACACAGTCTCCATGTGCCCCGGGAAGAGGATCTACGGCGAAAGGCTGTTCACACTGTCTGGTACCGAATACAGGGAATGGGATCCCAGGAGGAGCAAGCTGTCCGCCTACCTTACCGTTGGAGGCAGAAAGTTCCCGTTTGAGAAGGATTCCAAGGTGCTCTATCTTGGTGCATCCAGCGGTACGACGCCATCGCACGTTGCGGACATCTGTTCTGAGGGAAAGGTCTACTGCGTGGAATTCGCACAGAGGATGTTCAGAGAACTGGTCGGTACATGTGAGACACGCCCCAACATGATGCCCATCCTCGGAGATGCTACCAAACCTGAGGAGTATTCGATGTTCACTGACGGAGTTGACATCGTCTATCAGGATGTTGCCCAGAAGATGCAGGCCAAGATCCTGTGCGACAATATGGATGCTTTCGATGCCAAGTACGGCATGGTTGCCGTGAAGGCCCGTTCCGAGGACGTCACCGCATCCCCTGAATCGATATTCAAAGAAGCGGAGAAGATCATCCGCGACAGAGGATACAGGATCATCGACGATGAGCCCTTGGACCCTTATGAGAAGGCCCACGCGATGATCGTGATCGAGAGGGAATGAACATGAGAACGGCGTATGCCATTGCTTTCGACGGTGACAGATTTCTCATGGTCTGGCACAATAAACGCAATGGGTGGGAGATGCCGGGTGGCCATGTTGAAGAGGGAGAGACCTCTGAACAGGCTGCGACAAGGGAATACATGGAAGAAGCAGGGTATGAGATCGAAGTTATCGCGACCCGTGACATCGGTTACTGCGACGTATGCGCAGCCAAACTAGGAAGGAAGGTCAAAGACGACTGCGAGATGAAATCCGAACTGTTCGATACCCTCCCTGAACAATTGTCATTCGACAGGGAGGAATACGAAGATACGGTCCCCTGGGCGAGACAACAGATTCAAAAACGTGCTTGAATCGAGAAACGATTTAGTATATCCGCCATATCCCTACTTTTGTAAGCAAAGGGCCCTCAAACACCCTTTATATACTTCTTCTATAATCGCATGCGTAGCCTCGCCGCCTAGATATGATTCGGAGGATCACACTATGGCAAGAATGCACACAAGAAGAAAGGGAAAATCCTGTTCAAATCACCCAATGGTTTCCGAGAATCCCGCATGGGTACCCCTCAACGCCACCGAAATCGAGGACCTCATCGTGAAACTCGCGAAAGACGGAATCATCTCCGCCCAGATCGGACTCATCCTCAGGGACCAGTACGGAGTACCTGATGTTAAGCTCGCAACCGGCAAGACGATCACCGAGATCATGGCTGAGAAAGGAGTTGCACCCGCTCTTCCCGAGGACCTTTCAAACCTCATGAGGCGCGCAATCTCACTGAACGTCCACCTCAAATCCAACAAGGGAGACATCTCCAACAAGAGAGGCCTGCTCTTGATTGAGGCCAAGATCAGGAGGCTGGAGCGCTACTACAAGAGGAACGGAGTCCTCCCCGCAGACTGGAAGTATTCTCTCAGCAACGCGGAACTCATGCTCAAGTGAGTTATATGGAGACTGAGGTCCCCTCAAAACTTCTTACAACTTTATCTCATGCCGCGGACATCGTCCGCGGACATGATTTCATTCAGATCTATTCTCATTACGATGCCGACGGCGTATCCGCAGCATCGATCATCGCCCAGACCCTGCTGAGGGAGGGCAAGGAGTTCCGCGCCACACTATTCACGACGCTGAACGACTACAACATGGACATCATTAGGAGCACCAAGGCGGATTGCATCATCATAACCGATCTCGGAGCATCTTACATCGACCAGCTCGATGCCATGAAGAACGACATCGTCGTTCTGGACCATCACACCATCATCTCCGAGGCGAAGCGCATCTGTTACGCCAACCCCCATCTCTACGGGATCGACGGTATGACCTCCGGATGCGGAGCTACCATGGCCCTTCTTTTCTCTGTCACCATGAACGAGAAGAACTGGGATCTGGTCCAGATCGCCTTCGCTGGTATCGCCGGCGACAGACAGCATATCAACGGCCTATCAGGGCTGAACACATATCTCCTCGAACAGGGGACCAAAAGAGGTTACATCGAGCAGATGCCGGGATCCCTCATACCCGCAGGAGACCTCATGACACAGCTCTACCTCACCACCGACCCCTACATCAGAGGGGTAAGCGGGAACGAAGAGGGAGTGTCCAAACTTCTGACCGATGCGGGTATTGACCATGGAAAATCATACATGGACCTCACAGATGAAGAGAAAAGAAGGCTCTCTTCGCTTATCGCGATAAAGCTCACTGAACAGGGTATGCTTGAACAATCCATGAGCGAGATCGCCCGCGCCAGATACTTCCTGAAAGGATTCAATATGGATGCGGAATACCTGTCGTCAGTCCTCAACAGCTGCGGCCGTTCAGGGTTCGGAGGAATCGGGATATCGGCAGGAATGGGCGACGCGAAGAGCATCGAGATGGGAGCTAAGCTCATGCACGAGTCTGATAGGGACGTCGTCATCAACATGGTAGAGCTGGACAACAAGGGATTGAATCAGAGGAAGCACTTCCAATGGTTCGACAGTTCCGATTCTGGTTTCACCGGCATGCTCTGCGGAATCGCCATGCAATGCATAGGGGATCCGAACAAGCCTACCATCGGAATGAATCAGTCGAAGGAACCCGTTAACCTGTCGTCCAGAGGCATGTGGATACAGCTTGACAGAGGCATCGATCTGGCAGTCGCCATGAGGGAAGCATGCAACGCCGCAGGCGGAGACGGCGGCGGACACCGTATAGCTGCCGGAGGATCCGTTCCTTCGGAGAATGTTGAATTATTCCTGGAAAAACTGGATGAGATTCTGGAGAGGCAGCTCAGCTCCTCCATGTGACCTCGACCTCATCGGTCCTGAACCTTTGATTTATCTCAGTGTCTGCGATATCCATCCTGACGCCGGATTCGTACATCTCGCTTCCGAGCCATGCGATCATCGCACCGTTGTCCATGCAGAATCTGCGGTCCGGACAGTACATCTCTGCACCGCGGGCCTCGGCCATCTCCCTGACCATCTCCCTCAGACGCATGTTCTGGGCCACACCTCCCCCGAGAAGGACCTCATCCTTGCCTATGTGGGCCATGGCCCTTTCGGTGACTTCGGTGAGCATTGCATATGCCGTCTCCTGTACGGACAATGCTATGTCTTCAAGAGGAACGCCCTTCTTCTGCAGCGCCAAGGCCGCTGTCATCAAGCCAGAGAATGCAACATCCATGCCTTTCACGGAATATGGCAGCTCATGGTATTCCTTCCCTTCCTTGGCCAGTTTCTCGAAGATCGGCCCCGCGTAGAATCCCATGCCTAAATCCCTTCCGAGCTTATCGAGCATATTGCCGATACCGATATCCTGTGTCTCGCCGAATATCCTGTAACGGCCTTCGGCGAACGCTATGACCTGCGTGTTTCCTCCGGATGCATAAAGCAGTGCAGGATCCTCGCAACCGCACAAAGCACGTCCGATCTCCACATGGGCGACACAATGATTCACTCCGACGATAGGGATACCCATGGTGCATGAAAATGCCCTTGCTGCCGTAGCTGCGACGCGAAGGCACGGACCTAATCCCGGACCCATGGAGAAGGATATCACATCGATGTCTTTGGGTTTCAGTCCCGAGACGTCAAAGGCCTGCTGCATTATCCTGGAAACCACATCTACATGGTGGTTCGCAGCTTCCCTGGGATGCAGACCTCCGTTCTTGGGCTTGAACATGTCCAGCTCGTTGGCCAGGACATTGTGATCGGAATCCACGATCCCGACACCAAGAGTGTGCGCAGTACCCTCGATACCTAGTGTGATCATCGCCTGTCAATCCTGCTGTGGCTAAAAAAGTTTATGTACTGTCAGTATATCGTCCACACATCGGACCCGTGGTCTAGGGGTTATGACGTCGCATTGACATTGCGGAGGTCGCCGGTTCAAATCCGGCCGGGTCCACCATGTTTCTCTTGAATTCTCATCTGTTCACAGGACTATGCAAATGTCCAGCTGTACGTATCATCCAAGAATTTTGGGAAAAATACAATAGTCATAATTTATTGACTAATTATTGATGATATCATCAGACATTCTACGAATAACGCTAATAAATTGACATTATTTTGATAATTCGCAGTAAAACTAACGTTATTATCAGTAATCCATTGACTTTGTACGAATTCCGATTATGTTCAGAAATCATTATATTATATTCGGATGGTGAGGAACGCATAGATTGACAGCTAGAAAACGCTGTGAAATCGAATTAAAGATATGAAGGGGAACAAATGAGTTTCAGTGATCTTCTGAACGATATATTCAGTCCTTTGAATGAATATATCTGGTATATCGCCTTCGTCTGTCTCATCGGTCTTGGTCTGTACTTCCTTGTCAGGCTCAAGTTCATGCAGGTCGTTCACATAAAGGAGAACGCAACACTTGCAGTTACCGGTGTCAACGACAAGACGGACGGCAAGAAATTGTCTTCGTTCGAAGCATTCTGTCTGGGAATGGGTGCGCGTATCGGTGTAGGTAACATCGCCGGAGTCGCTACCGCTATCGCTACCGGAGGACCCGGAGCGGTCTTCTGGATGTGGATCTTCGCACTGATCGGTGCAGGAACCAGTTTCATGGAATCCACAGCAGCCCAGATCTACAAAGAGAAGAAGTCAGACGGCAGTTACTACGGAGGGCCCGCATACTACGCAACCAAAGGTCTGAAGAAGAGATGGCTCGGGGTCGTCCTGGCCATCCTGATCACGGTCACTTTCGGTATCGGATTCGTCGGTGTCCAGGCAAGCAACTCCTCTGCAGCTATCGTCGAGGCATTCAATGTCGACTCCCACATCGTAGGATTCGTCATCGCACTGATCGCCGGACTCGTCATATTCAGCGGGACCAAGGTCGTCGGTAAATTCTCCGCGAAGATCGTTCCCGCAATGGCGGTTTTCTGGATTATCTTCACAATCGCAATCATCGTCATGAACTTCGGCAACGTCGGCAACGCGTTCGCCATGATCTTCCAGTATGCCTTCTCCGCACCCGCACTGATCGGTGGTGGAATCGGTACCATCATCATGGTCGGACTGAAGAGAGGAGTCTTCTCGAACGAGGCCGGTCTGGGATCCGTCGCTAACCTCGCAGGTACCGCGGATACCACCCACCCCGTCAAGCAGGGACTCATCCAGTCCTTCGGAGTTATCGTCGATACCATCATCGTCTGTACCTTCACCGCAATAGCGGTCCTGTCCTTCGGTAACTGGGAAGAGGTCATGGCATTGGGACTCAGGGGAGCACCTCTCGTTCAGGAAGTCGCATCCCAGGCTCTCGGAACATGGGCGCCCACGCTCATCGCCATATTCCTGTTCGTGTTCGCATTCACCAGTATGCTCGGATACTACACCATGTCCGAGGCGAACCTGAGGTTCGTCAAGGATCACAACACCGTCGTGTTCGTACTCCGTGTCGTCGTCGTACTGGTAGCCTTCGCATCCTGTACCATCAGCACCGCGCTGATGGATCTGATCTCGGATACATTCATGGCAGCCATGGGAGCGGTCAACGTGATCGTGGTCGCTCTGCTAGCGAAACCTGTCATGGAAGCATATAGGGATTACAGGAAACAGCAGAAGGAAGGCATCAAAGAACCGATCTTCCACAAATCGGCCCTCTCGGACTCCGATGGAGTCACAGAGTGGGAAGACTGATAAAATCAATTACGGGGGGAGACCCCCGGTTATTTTTTCTTTTTATCTCGGATCACATCACGACTAGATTCTCGGAGAGTATGGCTTCCTTGTGGTCCTTACGGCCCAATGCCTTCTCCAATTCATCAGTGTGCTTGCCTGCGATTACAGAGAGCTCTTTGGAATCGTAACCCGATATCCCCTTGGCGATCCTGTTTCCTCCGCAGATTATGTCGACAACTTCGCCCTTACCGAACGTGCCTTCGACCGCTCTTATTCCTACTGGAAGCAGGGATTTGTGATCCAAAACGGCTTTCTCGGCACCCTCATCTATGACTATCCTTCCGGAGGCATGAGCGGATTTGATCCATCTGCGCTTCTTGGAGATCTCGTTATCGGAAACGAATATGGTACCGATGTCGTCGCCTGTGGCTGCTCTATAGACCGCATCGGGTTCCTTGCTGGAGGCGATTATCATGCTGCAGCCCGCATCCTTGCAGATGGCCGCCGCATCGAGTTTCGTTCTCATACCGCCTGTTCCCAATCCAGTGCTGCTGTCCCCTGCCATGGAACGGACGGAATCAACATCATGGACCTCCGGTACGAGCTTTGCATCCGGATTCTTCGTGGGATCCGAATCATAGAGGCCAGCCACGTCGGAGAGGATCACCAGAAGATCTGCATCCGTCCTGCTTGCCACTATCGCGGACAGCGTGTCGTTGTCACCGAACTTGATCTCTGTGATGCATACCGCATCATTCTCGTTGAAGATCGGCACCACTCCGTTGTCAAGGAGCGAGTTGATAGTGTTATTGAGGTTTATGGCGCTCTCCCTGTCAGAGTACGTATCCAACGACATCAGGACCTGCCCTACGATCATGCCTTGCCTTTGGAAGCTGTCCGCCCACCTCTGCATCAGGATGCTCTGGCCCACTGAAGCTGCGGCCTGCCTGATAGGGATATCATTGGGGTTGGCATTGACCTTCATCGCCCTGAGTCCGACACCGATCGCACCGGAAGTGACTATCAGGACCTCCTTACCCTCATCCTTCAGGGCCCTGACCTGTTCGGCCACGGAATCCATGAAATCGATGGATATGGTCTTCCTGCCCTGCATCAAGGATGTGGTACCGATCTTGATGACGACACGATCGACGTTCCCGAGAGCCTCCTTCCTTGTCATTCGATCACCTCAGCGGACATTCGTTGTCCAGATGTCTGTGCGTGAATTGCTTTGCATCCTTTCCGACATAGTCCTTAACGACCTGGCCGTTGCCGATCAAGATGTACTTGTAGATCATCAGCCCTTCCATTCCCATCGGTCCGCGGGCGTGTATCTTATTGGTGCTGATACCTACCTCGGCACCCTTGCCGAACCTGTATCCGTCGGCGAAACGGGTTGAAGCGTTAACAAACACGTCTGCCGAATCCACCATCTTTGCGAACACCGCCGCTTTGGACATGTTAGTGGTGATGATGGCATCCGTATGGTGCGAACTGTGAGTGTTGATGAAATCGATTGCTTCCTGCAGCGAATCGACTACCTTGACAGAAACTATGAGGTCTCCGTACTCCGCATACCAATCCTCTTCGGTGGCAGGTTTGGCGTCTTTTATGACTTGGAGCGTGCGCTCGTCCCCCCTAATCTCCACCTTGTTGTACTGCAAAGACGAGGCGAGCTTGATTAGGAACTCATCTGCGATCTTAGAATCCACGAGGATGGTCTCCACAGCATTGCACACTGCGGGATACTGGACCTTCGAGTCCGTAGCGACCTCAACCGCAAGATTCTGGTCGCATTCCGAATCGACATAGATGTGGCATATCCCTGCCGCGTGCCCCAGCACCGGGATCCTGGTGTTCTCCTGAACGTATCTTACGAAGCTGTTGGAACCCCTGGGGATGAGCAGATCGATGTATCCGTCCATGCTGAGAATCTCCTTGAAGTCCTCCCTTGATTCCATGAGTATGAAGGCGGATTCCGGGACTCCCGCATCGATTGCAGATATGCGGAGCACATCAAATATCACCTTGATGGTGCGGTAAGCCTCACTCCCGCCTTTGAATGCCACGCAGTTACCTGATTTCAAACAGAGCGACATGATCTGCGGTACAACGTCAGGACGTGATTCGAAAACGACACCGAGCATACCGACGGGGCATCTGACCTGATAGAGAACTAGATCCTCATCCAATTCTGTGGTGGAGATGGTCTCTCCGACGGGATCCTTCAGGGACTTGACGCTCCTGATCCCTTTGACCATCTCATCGACCTTGGCATCGTCCACAACCATGCGTTTGTACATCGGCACAGGTATGGTGTCCTTTACCTCATCCAGATCCTTCTGGTTCTCTTCCAGGATGATCGAACGGTTCCTATCCAGTGCCATGGCCATGGCCTCCAGAGCCTTGTCCTTGATATCCGTGGACAGGACGGACATATCGACTGTGGCCGCCTTCGCCGCCTTGATACGATCAGTGATATCAGTCATTGACTGGCGATAGACGAAGATATTTAATAGAGTAATCATGTCGGGAGACCCAAGCCGAGATAGCCAAGCCCGGTATGGCGGCGGTCTCGAAAACCGCTGGGCCTCGCCCTCGGGAGTTCGAATCTCTCTCTCGGCGCCATTACTACTTCGATACGACATACAAAGCTGCACTGTTCTTTTATTACGCGGCATCCACCAATACGAGTCGTATCAACGAAAAAAAGGAGGATTGAGATGTCATTCTATACATTCATCGTATTGGAAGTAAAGAAGGAGGTGTACAGCCGCCTTTTCAACTATTGGGTTACTGAACATTGGGAAAACTATTATCTCCGCCGTCCAGAGAATATGTTCGATACGGGTGACACCATGATCATGACGTCAGTGATGAATCATGCACCTTATATCGGTGATGTAACGGATTGGTTATCGTACACCCTCGGAATGGATTACGGAGACTTCTGCATCGTGATGTGCCCTGAATCATATACTACCGATCTGAGCAAGATCAAGGATGATAGATGGAACTATTACACAGATAGTTATGAAAAAGAGGGGCATCTAGAACCATCATTTGTTGTGACTAATTGGGAAAAAATCGATTTTAAAGCAGGCATTACACCAACCTCTTATACCGAGGTCTTCCGTCGCCCAGAACCTTCCAACGACACTGAAAGGAGATTAAACGAAATTGAGAAGACGCTGAAGGAGATTCTAGAAGCAATCCGGTATATCGGAGAAAGGGATTGAACCATACGGCCGGCATATCGAACTGCCGACCGTCATCCTTTGATCTGAAAAGAATTATGCAAAAGATGACTGTACTGCTGTTCCAAACGTCTGAATGATATAATTCTCTATGTTCCCTATTGCCGTGTCCGAATCCCTGCTGCTTTCTATTGAAGAGGCTGACAACAGTGCAATGACCCGACAGATTGCAAGCCCTCCAGAAAAAATGTTACAACCACTCTGAAAGACGCTCTGATACAACATCTCCAACCTGTGTGATGATATCCTCTGCCTGCCCCTTAGGGATTCTCATCTCCGAGGCAAGCGCAAACAGATCCTTCTCACCTGGGAGAGGATTACCGACACATGTCATATGGTGCTCTGTCATGTTAGACGTCCTGGTCAGGTCGTATGCTAGGGAAAGCACATATATCTCTTCTTTGGGCAGATATAAAAATGAGAAATTTCCAGCATGATCGTCATAATTCTTCGACAGTACATTGAAACAGGACAGACGAAAAGCTTTCATGACCTCTGCCTGAGAACGGGTGATGTACCTGGTAGCCTGTAGGAACGATACATAGTCCAATAAAGGCAAATCTGTCGGCACCTCCAGAAGGCCGGCCAAAGAGATCATGTGTATCCTTTCGCCACAATCTCTGTCAAATCTTTTGGATGCAAAATAACCATCACAGATGCCCGAAGACAGCAGGCGGTGCTCCGGTACCTCTATACCGCATCTTTCCGCTGCCTCATTGTATTCGTATTCCATCCTTCCGACAGATTCTGGATCGTAGCGTTCACGGAATTTTACAATCCATTCGTCCCCATCTATGATTGCATTGACCTTGGGTCTAGCGCCTCCGGTAGATCCAGCCCTCCTGAACAGGTTGTCCAGATCTGTAGGACTGTCTTCGATCATAGATATGCATTCCATGCACATCTCGTCCGGATCCGGAATCGGTAACGCCTCCCAATCGCAGCCGGAAGGCTCATAATACAATGCGCCGGTTGCATCTTTCCCGAGGTACGACAGCTTCTCCAGCGGATTCAGGCTTTGGTAGTCTATACCTCTCTTTCTAAGTGCCTTTATCGCAGTAAGCATACCCCATCCGCCTGGGAGGGAATCTGCGAATACGCCTGGCAGCCCCTCAAAATAATTCTTCCTTCCTTTGAAAAGACGATCCTCCAAAGGTAATGAACGGGGAGAGATGGAGAACCCATCATTCAGCCATTCGTTGCTATATGCGAAATAGGCGATATCGGAATCGTATCTGAGACGACCCACTTCTTTTCCGCCTAATAACACGCGCAGCTCCATGTCATCCCCTCAGATCATCAGCAGTCAACGGCGGACTGTTGAACAACTGTTCCAATTGATCGTCGCAACCGACTGCCATTGTAAGCATCCACAGACTGTCCAGAGATATCTTCCCGGTACGTTCGAAACGCTTTATCGTACCATATGGGACGCCGCTCCTGTCTGATAACTGCAATTGGGTCAGCTTAGCTTTTTTCCGATATGCTTTGAATCTTGATGCCAGATCGATCATCTTCTGGTCCAGAGACTTTTCCTGAAATATGTCGCTCAGCTCAAGATACGGTTTCATAGTAACAGATAATATTTTATCTATTAATAGATAATCTATGTAAAATAGATAATATGTTATCCATTATAATCAAGATTATGATTGGATTAAATGGTGTGTCCTATCATCACTTCCTCACTAGGAGCTCTACGAGCTTACCGAGGAACCCATCGAACTCCTTCACGATCTGATTGACCACCTTACCGGACTGGTATTCCGCGTAGGTGGTCCCGATGGCGAATCCGTCTCCGTGAGGCACGACAACTGAGTGCATTCTGAACGGTGAGCGTGACAGAGCAGGCAATTGCTTGGCGGCTAGTCCGCCTCCCATAGAGCCCTCTGATTCTCCTCCGCCGATCTTGTAGTTCTCGAACTGAATCACAACATCCGGATAGATCGTTGGGAGCGCCTCGAATATAGGCAACAGTGGAATGTCTAGATACTGGAGGGTCCTGTCGACCTGTTTGACCGCACTCTCCACATACTCCATCAGATCGTCGGAGTCTTTGGTCACCCATATCGGATGAAGCCTCATGAACACTCCGACCGAATCCTCCACATCGACCTCTCCCCTTCCGTCCTCGATGATGTAGAACATCTTGTCCTTGCCGTACACACGGTTGAGCGCATATGCCTCCGCCATGTAGAACACGTCTGCCGGACCGCAGTTGAGCCTTTGCGCGATTTCCTTCATATCCGCAGCACTGATGGACAGGGGCGTTTGGACCACACCGGTGTCATCCTCGCTCACCTCTCCGTTATCATAGGTATCGTCGCTTCCTTCAAACGTCTGAAGGAACTCCGCCGCCCTCCTCTTGAACGTCTCAGTCAGCATGTATGCGTTGTCATATCCCGCCTGACGGATCACACCGTCATCGATCGGAGGTATGGTGCCGGTCATGATGGACTGTATGCGCATCGCCAAAGGTGCGATGGAACGTCCGTCGAAGGCCAGATGGCAGATGTCGATGAACAGGGTGCATTGTCCCTCCCACTCCACTACCGCGAATCTCGACAGGCACGGACCTAACGGGGTGAATGGTCTGACGAAGGTCTTTGCGAACTCCTCCGGATCGCATTGGGCGGTCTCTATCTCGATGTGCGCATCATATCTTACGGTGACGTCCTTCTCGCTCTTGGCGACCATATGCATGCGAAGGTCGGGAGTGGTCTGTATGAGGGCCGTGACAGCCTTGTAAACCATATCGGAACTGATGAATGGTGGCAGGGTCACCATAGTTGCGATATTGAGGCTGAGTTTCGATACCAGCATGTATTTGATGACATCCATCTGCGAGAACGAAGGGGGATGTCCCTCATCCATATCGTAGACGAAGCTCTGTACTTTGTCCGAAGCTTCCTTCTCCGACAGTATCGCCCTGACTGTACGCTTCCTCAGGATGTCACGAGCGAAGACGTGCTTGTCCGACCTTTCATTGAAGATCGATGCGATCCAAGTGGCCTTGAGCGAATCGCCGCCTAGGCGCTGGAAGTCGTCATCTATTCCCACCCTTTCGAGACCTAACGCCTCCGCGAAGGCCTCGCAGAGAATGCGCTCATCTTCATCCCTGGGCTCCGAATAATCAGAACTAAGTGCGGACAGATCCGGTTCAGGCAGCGCACGTTTGTCCACCTTACCGTTGACCGTCAGCGGGATTCTATCCAGCATGATGACGAACGACGGTACCATGTAGTCCGGCTTCCTGTCTGAGACGAACTTTTGGATGTCGGATACCGATATCGGAGATGATGCGACAATGTATGCGCAGAGTTCCTTGGTTCCGCTTGGGGAGGCTATGGGCTGCACGGTGACACCGGTTATCTCGGGCATTGCCTTGATGCATGCCTCTACCTCCGTCAGTTCGACACGGTTTCCGCGTATCTTCACCTGGCCGTCCCTTCTGCCGATGACTCCGAGCGTACCGTCCGGGAGCAACCTGAAGAAGTCCCCGGTGGCGTACATCCTCTCATATCCCTTCTCGTCGGAGAACGGGTTGTCGAAGAACGCCTCGGCATTCCTCTCCGGGTTGTTGAGATAGCCTGATGACAGCTGGTATCCTGAGAGATAAAGCTCTCCTACCGCTCCCACAGGCACCCTGCGATGATCCGCATCGAGTATGTATCCCTTGACGTTCTGAATGAGATGGCCGACGGACGAGCTGCAGGTACGTTCGTTGACCGGGATCGCAGCACTGATCGCAAGGTTCTCAGAGGGACCGTAAGTCTCCAGCGCACCGATGAAATCGGGTGCTGTGAATTCGCCAAGTTTCTCCCCTCCGTAGGCTAAGCAGCGCAATGTGGACGTTTTGACACTGGAAGCGAACATCTTTCCCAGATTGGTCGTGATGAAGGTATGCGTCACTCCGCGCGATATGAAGTGCTCATTCAGACGTTGGATGTCCAGACGGATGTCCTCCGGGACTATGTCCACCGAACCTCCTGCGAATATCGGCGGGTACAACGACATGGTATGCATATCGAACGCAATCGATGCGAACAGCGCGAACACATCCCCGCTCTTGAAATCGGTGTAGGAAGAGGTCCATTCGCTGAAGTTCTCCAGCGACAGGTGCGGTATCTGGGAACCCTTCGGCTTACCTGTGGTACCGGACGTGTAAAGGATGACTGCTGTATCGGTCGGCTTGACCTCTACAGGCGTGAAATTGGAAGATTCGATCTCTTCACAGACTACGGTTGGTAATTCAGTAAGAGAACCGCAGCGTTCTTTGGTCTCTTTTGTAACCACAACGGCCTTCGAGTATGAGTCGTTCAGCATGAACGATATGCGCTCATCAGGATACGATGTATCGATCGGGACGTATGCGGCTCCTGTCTTCATAACGCCAATTGCGCAGATGAGATACCATTCCGACCTCGGTACCATGATCGCTACGTTGTCCCCTCTGACCACGCCAGCTGACATCAGGGCAGCCGCTATGGAATCCGAGATACTGTCCACCTCTGAGTAGGTGTACCTACAGTCCATATAAGTGAGGAGAATCCTTTCCGAGTATTCCGACACTGAATGTCTGAATGCTTCCAAGATATTGTTGAATCTCAGAGGAGCAGCTGTATCGTTGATGGAATCGAGGATGCCGATATCCTCTGAAGATGTGTACTGGATGTCCGACAGCTTCTCGCAGGAGATCAGACCCTTTGCGATCTCATCGAAAGCATGCAGGAAACGCTCGCACACGCTGTGAGAGTACCTTCCTGAATGCTCCAATGATGCCGTGAACCCGTCACCTGATTCGGTAACATAGATGGCCAGGTCCGATACCGGATCTGCCGAATAGATTCCTTGGCCTGAGGGATCGCCGCTTGCGGCCGATGCTATGGAGCGTATGCTGGTGTTGATATCTGCGAGGAACTCGAATGACACTTTCATGGTCATGCCGTAGCGTCCTGCGACATCCATGAACGAGACTTTCGAATGCGACATCGAGGAGAGGATCGAACCCATCGATAAGTTCAAGAACTCCGATACTGGACGATCGTTGCAATCTATCGATACAGGGAATGTGTTGACGAACATTCCCACTGCATCCTCTGTGCCTTTTGCGTTCCTTCCCTTCTCGGTCATCGGGAACACCGCCTGCGGGGAACCCGTGAATCTGGACAAGGTATAACCGAACACGGCTGTGAAGAATCCTCCGGCAGTCATGCCTGAAGGGATGCTTCTTGAAGCAATTGAGAGCGGCATCTCGAACGAACCTTTCATACCGTTGCCGTCCTCCACAGGCAGTTCGATGTTCTCTATGACGCCATCGTAGTAAGCGAAGGCATCCTCCAAGTAATCCGCATCGGGTTGGTCTGTGGCAGATGTCAGGAACCCATATTCCGCCGGGATCTGGATTCCCGAGAAGGCCGATCCGAAATCGCGGATGAGTATCCTTCTCGACTCTGCATCCATTATCACATGGTGGACGTTCCATTGAATGTATCCAGGCACTATGCGGAACCTGCACAGGGATTCCGAGAAGTCGAACGGACGTAGGAACTCGTCATCCGATGAGGTCTCGATGACCGGTCTGTTACCGGGCACCAGCCACGGTTCGCCTCCGATCTCGGATATGCGCATTGACAGGACCGGATGTGCGTCCAGAACAGCATCAATCGCATGGCGTACATCATCTTCGGATGCCCCTTCTGGAATGGGGAACAATCCTGGGGCAGAGTATGCCGTTCCCTTGTCATTGGCCATCTCGTCGAGATACACATTGAGCTGTGGTCCCGAGAGCGGGACCGATATGGATTCCGCCAAGGATTGCAAGATCAGCCCTAGCCTGTTATGCATTATCTCAAAGATCGGCAGCTGTTTCGGACATCTGCCCGATACTATGAGGCCATCATCGGTCTCTGCGATGTTGAACGATAGCAGTTCACCCATGTTCGGAGGTTCTGGATGGTTGAAAGGTAACCTTACAGCCTCCAGGAGACCGTCAGAGTAGCTGAAGGCCGAACTGAGATAGTTGAACGTTATGGGCGGAAGATCGCTGCTCAGGTATCCGTATCCCCTGCCTCCCTTAGGCACGGAGCGTCTGGCCTTCCTTACTGAGAATACGTCGCGTACAGGGTCGCCGACGGTGGACAGCACCAGCGGATACATGCAGGTGAACCATCCCACGGTGCGCTCGACATCATGGTCCCTTCCGTGACCCTCCATCCTCACCACCAGATCGATTCCTGCAATATCCTTGAAGGATTCAGCGAGTGCGGTAAGCAGTATGTCCTGTTTCTCGATGCCGTAACGATTCTCGGTAGCAAGTGGCATGTTGAAGGAGAACGGCTCGGACTCCAGCTCAGGTGCGTTTGTATCGACCTTTACCTTCTCCCAGTAGTGCCTCTCAGATTCTGTCGGCTGGTATCCCTTGGCGATCCAGTCCCTTATGGGCATGGTCCTGGGCGGCAGGGACGGTTCCCTTCCTTCCATGATTGCGGTGATGCATTCGGACAGGTCCGACAGTATGATGCTCCATGAGACTCCGTCCACGGCTATGTGGTTGATCATGAGGCGGACGTATCTCCTGCCCTCGAACGTTATGAGTAGACAGGCCATCAGCCTGCCCTCGGAAAGCGACAGCGTACCTAATACAGATGCTGTGGATGACAGGATGTCATCCTCGGAGGATGCTTCAACCGATGTGACATCGCATACCCTGATGCCTTGGTCCCTAATCCTCGGCCTTCCGTCATAGATGGCACGGAGCATATCATGCCTGTCCGTGACGACATCGATGGCTTGCTGGAGGACGTCCTCGTTCAATGTCTGCGGACAGAGCAAGTCCATATGCTGTATGAATGTGTCCCTCTGTGCGGCTGTGCCTGATTTGAGGAACATGCTGTGTATGGGAATCTCCCCGATCTCTCCGACGGACGATCCCATATCAGCGGCCGATGATACCGTGGAGGATATTGCGCGCACGGTGCGTAGGGACACTATATCCCTTGCCTTGATCTCTATTCCTTTCGACCTGCATTCTGACACCGCCCTGATCGCTTTCAGGGAGTCCCCGCCCAAGCGTATGAAGTCATCGTCAATACCGATTCCCTCTATGCCTAGCGCTGAGGAGAATGCTTCGCACAAAGCTTTCTCGACATCGTTCCTGGGTGCAGTGTACTCTTTCTTGAGGAGCGATATGTCCGGCTTCGGCAATGCGCGAGCATCGACCTTGCCGTTGACGTTCAGCGGGATCCTGTCAAGGACAATGACGAACGAAGGCACCATGTAGTCGGGCTTGCGATCTGATACAAACGTCCTGACCTGTTCGACAGTGGTCTTGGAAGAGGCCACGATATATGCGCAGAGCTCCTTTGAACCGTCATCCTGTACAATGGGCTGGACGGTGACATCGTCTATGCCTTCCATGGATCTAATGCATGCCTCGACTTCGGTAGGCTCGACACGGTTTCCGCGTATCTTCACCTGTCCGTCCCTTCTGCCTATGATACCAAGCGTACCGTCGGGGAGCAATCTGAAGAAGTCTCCGGTGGCGTACATTCTCTCATAACCCCCTTCATTGCAGAACGGGTTTTCAATAAACGCCTCGGAGTTCTTCTCCGGGTTGTTCAGATATCCTGATGAAAGCTGGTATCCCGAGACGTACAGTTCTCCTACTGCACCGACAGGTACCCTGCGGAGATCGCTGTCCAGGATATACACTTTGGAATTCATGTTCGGCGTTCCCACGGAACTGCAGTAGCTACGTTTCGAAGCAGCTATGGATGCTGTACAGGCAGTGTTCTCCGTCGGACCGTATCCGTCGATGACTTCGACACCGGTAGCCACGTCGAACTTCCCCAGAGCTTCCCCGCCCAGGATCAGGTATCTGAGCTTCGATTCAGGATGCTTCTCGATGAGCAGTTTTCCAAGCTGTGTCGACAGGAACATTCCAGTTATGCCCGCACTCTCAATGTGTGAATACAGCGAATCGATGTCCAGACGGGACTCTTCTGGAATGATATCCACGGCACAGCCAGTGAGGAACGGAGTGAAAAGGGCGTTGAGCTGAGCATCGAAACCGAAACTGCTGTGCATGCCCAAAACGTCCTCAGACGACTGGGAGAAGCGATTCGCGGTCCATTCCGATATGTTCTCAACAGCGCGATGCGAAATGAGGGCCCCTTTCGGTCTGCCCGTGGTACCCGATGTGTACAGGACCAATGCGCCATCGGTGGGCTGGACCTGCACGGGCTTGAACTCTGATGATTGGAGATCCTCGCATCCTATGATCGGCCTATCCGTCAATGATTCACAGCGCCCTCTGATCTCAGAAATGCATAGGACCGCTTTTACGGATGAATCGTCAAGCATGAACGATACGCGCTCGTCCGGATATGATGTGTCGATGGGGACATATGCCGCGCCGGCCTTCAATACGCCCAGTGCACAGAGGAGATACCATTCCGACCTCGGGACCACGATGGCGACATTATCGCCTTTGCCCACGCCCTGTCCCGCTAGCGAGGATGCGATGGAATCCGTGATCCTATCGACCTCCACATAGGTGTATCTACGGCCCATGTACGAAAGCAGAACTCTGTCGGGGAATTCAGATACAGCGTTCCTGAATGCGTCCAATACGGTGTTGAACCTGAGCTGAACTTCGGTGCCGTTGATGGAATCCAGGATGTTCAGATCATCTACCGAGGTGTATCCGATCTCGGACAGACGTGAGCATGATATGAATCCCGAAAGGACTAGATCGAACGCATGCGCCATCCTCTGGACCGTAGCATCAGAATACTTCGATGAATGGACGTAGTACAGCGTGTAGTTCCCTTCCGACTGTATGAGATTGAAGGTAAGGTCTCCGATTATGTCGTTCTCTTTCATTCCGGAACGAACGGCATCACCGAACTGTTCGACTCCGGTGAGATGGTTGAACACGATTCCGAAACCTATGCCGAGATCCTTTGCCATCTCATGGAATGGACAGAGCTGGTTCGATATCGTTCCGAAGATCCTTTCCGATGCTTCGGATACGAACTCCTTCACCGTACGGTCCCTGCAGTCCAGCGCCAGTGGGAGAGTGCGGACGAACATTCCTGCAGAGTTCTCAGAACCTGTGAGGTCCCTTCCGTTGACTATGTGTGAGAACACCGCATCACGGGTGCCTGAGAACCTGGAAAGGGTATATCCGAACGCTGCGCAGAGGAGGTTGGCCGGCGTGGTACCCATGAATCTCGCCGTCGAAACAATCCTTTCGAGAGGTTCGGAGAGGGTGATCTGCCCGGTACCGAAATGCCCATCCAGATCATCCGTGCGTATGAAGTCTGTATCGGTCAGCATCTCACGGAAGAACTCCTCTGCATTCTCAGATGACGCATAGAGGGAAGCGTCCCTCAGGAATCCGATGTCCTGATCGGGAATGATTCCGCCGAATATGGATCCGAGCGACCTGCCTACGATGCTGGATGTCAGACCGTCAGAGATTGTGTGATGGAATGCTGCCTGCACATATTTACCCGAAACGATGTGGAATCTGCTGAGCGATTCGGACATTTCGAATGGTCTGCGAATACCGTCCGTTGGAGAATCGGAGACCGTGATCTGCGGCTCTGAATCGATGGAGAACCTCGGCTCCCCTTTCTCGACCGTTATCCTGGATCTCAGAACAGGATGGACATCCAGAAGAACCGTTATCGCCTCCTGGACCTGACTGTCGGACATACCTTCGGGTATGGGGTAGGTCGCATCGATGATGTAGACCGAGTCAGACCTGCCGCTCTCGATGTCCAGATATACATCGAGGGAACCGCCCGTCAGCGGACATCCTGTTTCCAAAGAGTAGATGCATTCTGTATGTGCTGTGACGGATGATGAAGCGATAGCTCTGGGGGTGCGCTTGCTCAGGATATCAGAGACCTTGATCTCGATTCCGGATGACCTGCATACAGAGACCACTTTGACCGACTTCAGCGAATCTCCGCCCAAGCGGATGAAGTCGTCATCTATACCTATGCGGTCGATGCCCAGAGCCACTGAGAATGCTTTGCAAAGTACCTCCTCGGTATCATTCCTGGGTGCGATATACTCTGCTTTGAGTTCGGATGCATACGGCTTTGGCAACGCGCGCTTGTTCACCTTTCCATTAACATTCAGAGGAATACTGTCAAGGACAATGACGAACGAAGGCACCATGTAGTCGGGCTTGCGGTCGGATACGAATATCCTTACCTGTTCTGTCGAAACAGATGTTTCTGGGGAGAAGACAATGTATGCACAAAGCTCCTTGGAACCGTCATCCTGAACGATGGGTTGTACGGTGACGTCGTCGATACCTTCCATGGATCTGATGCATGCCTCGACCTCGGTCAATTCGACACGGTTTCCGCGGACCTTCACCTGTCCGTCCCTTCTGCCTACGATTCCAAGAGTGCCGTCGGGAAGCAGCCTGAAGAAGTCCCCGGTGGCGTACATCCTCTCGTACCCTTTCTCTCTGCAGAACGGATTATCAAAGAATGCCTCGGCATTCCTCTCCGGAGCATTCAGATATCCTGATGACAGCTGATATCCGGATAGGAACAGCTGGCCCACTGCCCCTGCAGGCACCCTGCGGTGCTCGGAATCGAGTATGTATCCCTTGATGTTGGACTGGAGTTTTCCGACTGACGAGGGATCCATCCTGTCTTTGACCGGAATCTGTGTGACTAATGCGAGCGATTCAGTAGGGCCGTACCCATCCACGACCTTGTATGGGGTGCTGATATCGAACTCGCCGAGCTTCTCCCCGGCGACGAACAATGTCTTGAGATCGGATCTGAGACCTAGCTCCGCCAGCATCCTGCCAAGATGCGTGGTCATGAAGGTATGTGTAGTATGGGCTTTGACGAAATGATCGTTCAGCGCCTGCATGTCCAGCCTTATGTCCTCAGGTACGATGTCCAAGGATGCTCCGCAGACCAATACGGGATACAGCGCCATGGCATGCATGTCGAACGTAAACGCAGTGTACATCGAATAGACGTCGTCGGACGTCATATCCGTGCATGAGACATACCAATCCGAGAGATTGATCAGGGCCCTGCGGCAGATAACCGCACCTTTGGGCTGACCGGTGGTTCCCGATGTGTACAGCACGATGGCCGCGTCTTCTGGAGAGACCGTTACGGGATCGAACTCCGCATCAGCACATTCGGAACAGCATATTACTTCGGCTGACGAGAGCCTGGAAGCACGATCAATGGTCTCTGCGGTACATAGGATGGCTTTAGCGGATGAATCTTCAATCATGAACGATATGCGCTCGTCAGGATAGGATGTGTCTATGGGGACGTATGCTGCACCCGTCTTCAGGACACCTATGGAGCAAAGCAGATACCATTCCGACCTCGGGACCAGGACCGCGACGTTATCGCCCTTGCCCACACCGGATGCCGTCAGGGCGGCTGCTATGGAATCTGTGAGCCTGTCTACTTCAGAATACGTGTAGCTGCGGTCAAGATAGCTGAGAAGTTTCCTGTCGGGGCGTTCCAATATCGAGTGCCTGAAGGCATCCAAGATATCATTGAATCTCAGCGGACGAGCCGTATCGTTCAAGGAATCCAGTATCTTCAGGTCCTCTGCGGAGGCATATCCTATCTCGGACAGACGCGAGCATGACATGAATCCCGAAAGGATCAGATCGAACGCGCGCACCATGCTCTGGACCGTGCTCTCCGAATACTTGGAAGAATGAACGTACGCCAGAATGTACGATCCGTCTGACTGGATGAGGTTGAACGTGAGGTCCCCGATGACATCCCTCTCTTTCATTCCAGAACGCACGGCATCACCGTGCTGCTCGA
>JAEEGI010007114.1_pt1 | contig 25134 bp, 20 predicted proteins | sample 8958751 | NCBI WGS metagenome assembly JAEEGI01 (sample SAMN16246545, study PRJNA631951) | gut metagenome | biome: gut microbiome; feature: rumen; material: KS-attached | host: Bos | place: Iran: Karaj | collected 2018-10
TGAAATTACGTAGAACTAAAATTGGTCTATTGGTAGGATTGGCAACTTTAGCTGGTGCTTGTTTACCTGCTGACGCTGCTAGACTTCAACAAGTTAAAGTCAACTCTCTGATGGTTGGCCAGACTGCAATTGAATTTGAATTCGATGAAAGTGTTTCCTATACAGATGTATTGAAATATCGTCCTAATTATTTGTTAGTCAATGTTGCGGACTCACAGTCTGATTTCGGCCGAGATGTTGTACCTGTTAACAACGGAGCAGTTAAAGATGTTAATATCGGCGCTTCAGGAACTGATTTGCAGTTGAAGGTTGGATTGAAAGATCTTGTGCCATACAACATTTCACAAAACGGCAATTCATTGGTAGTGACACTTGGTCAGAACGGTAAGGCTTCTGCAGCAAAAGCCAACTCAAATGTTGGGGCTGCAACAATCAATTCTATCAATAATGTTGATTTCAGAAAGAACGGTAATGATGGAGTCGTTGTTATAGGTCTTGATAATAATTCAGCTGCCGTAGATGTATCTCAGCGTTCAAGCAACTCTCTTCGTGTTAGATTTAACGCTACCGGAGTTAATGCTGATCAATTACAAACCTATGATGTAACTGATTTTGGCACACCTGTTAAGTCAATGCATGTTTCAAAACAGGGAAATACCGCATTTGTTGATATTGCTTTCAACGGTAAGATTGACTATAAAACTGAGCAGAAAGGAAATCAGTTTGTAGTAAATGTATCCAAGAAGAAAGAGACAAAGAAGGAAATGCCAAAATACAACGGCAAACCGATTTCTTTGAACTTCCAGGATGTTCCTGTTAGAACAGTTCTTCAGTTGATTGCTGATTTTAACAATTTCAACCTGGTTACTACAGATACTGTTAGAGGTAATATTACCATCCGTTTGGACAGTGTACCGTGGGAGCAGGCCCTAGAGACCATTCTGCGTGTTAAAGGTTTGGATAAACGTTTAGACGGTAATATTCTTTTGGTTGCACAGGCTAAGGAATTAGCTGATCTTGAAGAGCAGAAACTGCAAGGTCAGAAGAAGGTTGAGGAACTGGCTCCTTTAGTTACTGAGTATGTTCAGGTTAACTATGCCAAAGCTTCTGAAATCGCTGCTCTGCTCTCTGCTGGAGGTGATTCTAAGGAAGGAAATGGCAGAATTCTGACAAACCGCGGTTCTGTTTCAGTTGATCAGAGAACTAATACTCTGATTGTTAAGGATACTGCTGAGACTATTGATAAGATTCAGGATTTGGTACAGAAATTAGATGTTCCTGTTAAACAGGTTACTATCGAAGCTAGAATTGTTACTATTGATGATACCGTATCAGAAGAACTAGGAGTAAACTGGTCTCTTTCTAAGAATGGTTTGAATCCTAATATAAATAATCTTCCTCAGAAGTCTATTCCTACAGCACAAAATACTACCTTAGATCCTTATGGAAAGGTGGATGCAGATAACTTGTACTGGTACAATGAGTCTCAGTCAAATCCAAGTGGTCATGGTCACTGGATGTCACAGACTGCTTTTGATACTGTGAAAAACGGATTCGGTATTTCAATTGGTAAGATTTGGGATAACATCCTTGTTGATATGTATCTGTCTGCATTGGAGACTGAAAACAAAGCTGAAGTTATATCTTCACCAAGAGTTACCACAGCCAATCAGAAAGAAGCTCTGATCGAGCAAGGTGTGGACGTGCCTACTGAAGTTTCAACTTCATCCGGTGCAACATCTACTGAATGGAAGAAAGCCGTACTGAGTTTGAAGGTTACCCCGCAGATTACTCCTGACAACAGAATTATTCTTGATCTTGTTGTAACACAGGATACTTTGGGTGAGGAAGTTTCTACAGGTAACGGTCGTGAAAGATCTATCAACACTCAGAGAGTTGAAACCCAGGTTTTGGTTGAAAACGGTGAAACCATTGTACTTGGTGGTATTTACCAGCAGGAACTTACCAAACGTGTATCTAAGGTACCTCTGTTAGGTGATATCCCTTACCTCGGTGCTCTGTTCAGATATACTAATGATTCCAACCGTAAGAAGGAACTGTTGGTATTCGTAACTCCTAAGATTGTTATTGATAAACAGTAATCTTTGAAGTACTGAGTATTTATTCATGTTGAGCCGGCTCTATGAGCCGGCTTTTTTTCGTGATATAAACTATCAAAAATGTTAAAATGATTCTGTTTTGTGATTGATTTATAGTTTTTATTTGTCAAAAATGTCTGATAATCGTAATGTTTTTTTAATTGGCCCGATGGGGGCAGGAAAGAGTACAATCGGGAAATATCTTTCTGAATTTTTGCATTTAGAATTTGTAGATTCCGATACTGAAATAGAGAAGAGAACCGGTGCTGATATTTCCTGGGTGTTTGATGTTGAAGGTGAAGCCGGTTTCAGAAAAAGGGAGGAAGCGGTAATTGACGATTTAACACAAAGACAGGGGATTATTCTTGCCACAGGCGGCGGGGCAGTGATTACACCTGCTAACAGACAGCACCTATCCGCCAGAGGAATAGTTGTATATCTGTATACTCCCGTTGAAACACAGTATAAACGTACCCTTAAAGATCGCCGCAGACCGTTATTGCAGAACCCCGATCCGCTTAAAACTTTATCTGAATTAATGCAGAAAAGAGAGCCTTTTTATCGTGAAATTGCCGATTTTATAATTGATACCAGTTTGCACAACGCCAAGACTGTAGCTCAGAATATAGTTAAAATGATTGAGAGAACATAGTAATGAAGGTCTTAAAGGTTGAATTAGGTGAAAGAAGTTATCCTATATATATAGGAAATGGCCTTATTGATGATGTTAAGTATTTCAGCAGTGCCATCCGACATAAAGATGTGATGATCGTTACCAACGATACTGTTGCACCTCTATATTTAGAAAGATTAAAACGTACTCTTGGTTCTTATAATGTAAGTACCTGCATACTTCCTGATGGGGAGAAATATAAAACTCTTGACAGCTTTAATGAAATAATTACTCATATGCTGAAAGGTGCTTTGGGACGTGATTGTACAGTTATTGCCCTGGGAGGCGGCGTGATCGGTGATTTGTCCGGTTTTGCTGCAGCATCTTATCAGCGCGGCGTTGATTTTATTCAGGTCCCGACTACAATCCTATCCCAGGTTGATTCATCCGTTGGAGGTAAAACCGGGGTTAATCATCCACTTGGTAAAAATATGATCGGTGCATTTTACCAGCCGAAAGCTGTTGTTATTGATCTTGACTGTCTTAAATCTTTACCAGCTAGAGAAATTTCTGCCGGATTGGCCGAAGTAATCAAGTACGGCATCATATGGGATTATGATTTTTTCAGCTTCCTGGAACACAATATTTCTGGAATTATGGAGCTTGACAATGAAAAGCTTGAACACATGATTTATACCTGCTGTTCAATAAAAGCTGAAGTTGTTCATCAGGATGAGAGAGAAGGCGGTGTCAGAGCTCTGCTGAATTTAGGTCATACCTTTGGTCATGCAATTGAATCTTTTATGGGCTATGGTGTATGGCTTCACGGCGAAGCCGTTGCTGCCGGAATGGTCCTGGCTGCTAAAGTAGCCCTACATAGAAATTATCTAGAAAAGGATTATGTTGAGCGGATTGTTAATTTGCTTACGAATGCCAAACTTCCTGTAAAAGCTCCAGATACTATGTCATATCAGGATTTCTTTAAAATTATGATCCATGATAAAAAAGTTAAGAACGGATCTATCCGTTATGTTTTACCAACAGGTTTTGGTAAATCTGCAGTATTTTCAGATGTGCCTGAAGAGCTGGTTGTCAGAGCCATAGAGGGATAGTTTATCAATGAATAAAGGGGGAAAGTTACTGGTTTCACAGATTGAGATTATCAAAAACATAATCGGATTAATCTCTCATTCCCCTTGTTTTATTGTTCTAAACGGTGAGATTGGCGCTGGGAAGACAACCATATGTGAAGCAGTTATTACCTATTATCAGAAGCGCAGTAAGAAAAGTATTTTAGGATATTCAGGAATTTCTTCCAATGCTGTGCAGATCAGAAGCGGCTTGATAAAAGGTTTTTTCAACAGTCTTTCCTTTGATGAAAATGATCCCCTGATTGATACGTGTCAGATGTTTGATATAGCAAGGACTGACGGTCTTCTTGTTATTGATTCTGTTGACTGCATTGATGATGGTAAATTTTTGCTTGAACTGTACGATTTCTTTGATCAGTACAAACAAAGTCTTAATATATCTATCGTTGTATCGACCAGCCGTTTGCTGTCAGGGCTTCTTTACCGTGACAACCTTGCTGATGTAAGTGAAATTACGATCCCGCATCTGAATGTCAGGGATAAGAAAAATCTTCTTAAGTACTATTTAGAAAAAAAGTTGCTGTCGCAGTTTGACGATCACGACTTTTTTATTGGTTTAATTGAAAATTGCGGGACGTTACCCGCAGAAATTGTAAAATTTGTGGAGAATAACGAAATGTCAGGAATGAATTTTAATGAGGACGATTTAGATAATAATGCAGAATCTCCTAAAACTATTGTTCCCAATGAAGAAACCCCGCGTGCAGCGAAATATACCATTGAAAAACCAGCCGGACCAAACAAGACTATTGTCATTGCTGTTGCAGTCGTTCTTGCGCTGATCCTGATCGGTATTGTTTCTCTGTTGCTTAAAAAACAGAATGTATCGAATCCGGAAGAGGTAGTGGTTCAGCAGAAACCGCAGCAGATAATGACATTGATAGAGAACGCCCAGGTAAACGGTCATGAAGATGATGAAGACGACAGCATGATCGAAAATCAGGTTATAGATAATATGATGTCCGGAAGCAATGATATCAATATTGATGCTCCTGTTTCAGCCGAGGTTAAACATCCTGTAACCAGCGAAGATAATATCCAGAATATCAACAAGATTGAAAAAGATCTTAAAGAACAGGTTAAGATTGTTGAGAACAAAATCGATGATCAGGCCAAAACAATGCAGCAGGAAGTGGAAAAAGTTCAGGAACAGGTTAATACCGTTATTGTAGAAAATAAAAATGAACCTTCATCCAAGCCTGCCGATGAGATCCCTGTTGTTGTTGATAATTCCGTTTCAAATACTGCACCGACAACTCCGGCGGTAAGTGAACCGGTTGTTCCAGCCAAATCAGACTCTGAAGTAAAGAAAGATGTTGCAACTCCTAAGAATGAGCCTAAAACAGCTGCAAACAACAAAGATAATAAAACTCAGCAGGTTGCTAACAATAAAGATTCAAAGGCTCAGAATCGAAAAGAGACTGCCAAGCAGGATGTTAAGACTGCACAGAATAACACCAAACCTCAAAATAATTCATCTCTCAAGGCTGGCGAGGTAAAATCTTTTGCTGAACTTTCAAATAATTCAGCTAAAGCTGCACCTGTTAAATCAGCTGCGGCACCTTCCGCCAAAAACTTTGTGGTGCAGGTTGCCTGTTCTGCAAACAAGGGTGATTTGCAGGCCAAAGTTGGTAAATACGGTTCTAACGCTTTTGTCTACGAAAGAAAGAACAATGCATTAAAGTATGTTCTGGTTGTTGGGTATTATTCCAACCAGAAAGAGGCCTCCGCAGCTGCCAAGAAGCTTGGAAACGGCGCTTTTGCTAAATCTATGGCTGCAGTTGAGAAAGAGCGTCTATAGTTTTTAACCTTTAATTTATCTGGCTGGGGGAGGCTGTTTCCTTCAGCCTTTTTTATATCTCTAATCAAGCAAGAACCTTAACTGACAAAATACCTTAAAATTCGAGAGTGTAACATATTATTGTTTGGTATAATTAGGCACAGTTAAAGATTATATTCGGAGAGTTGATGAAAAAGGAATATTGGATCGCTCCGTCGATCCTTTCTGCAAATTTTGCAAAACTGGGAGAGGAGGTTGATAATGTTCTCTCTGCAGGAGCCGATGTTATTCACTTTGACGTGATGGATAATCACTACGTACCAAATCTTACTATCGGACCGCTGGTTTGCGAAGCGTTAAGAAAATATGGCATAACCAGCCCAATTGATGTTCATTTGATGGTTGAGCCTGTGGATGAACTGGTTCCGATGTTTGCTAAAGCCGGTGCTTCTTTTATCACATTCCATCCGGAAGCATCCAAACATATAGATCGCACTCTTCAGCTGATTAAATCATTTGGTCTGAAAGCCGGGCTGGTATTCAATCCTGCTACCCCTTTATCCTATCTTGATTACGTGCTGGATAAACTGGATATTATCATGCTTATGTCGGTAAACCCTGGATTTGGCGGGCAGAGTTTTATTCCTTTAACTCTAGATAAGCTGTCGCAGGTAAGGCAAATTATCGATGAAAGTAATCTTGATATCAGGCTTGAGGTTGACGGCGGTGTTAAAGTCGGCAATATTGCCCAGATCGCTAAGGCCGGAGCGGATATGTTTGTTGCAGGATCTGCTATATTCAGCCAACCGGACTACAGCAAAGTGATTGCTGATTTCCGTCGCGAATTGAGAGAATAACGGATTTGCAGATGAAACCGGCTGTGCAAAAGATCGAACTTGTTATATTTGATTTGGACGGTACATTGGCAGATACTGTTCCTCAGATTGCCTTGTCGGTAAAGCGGGCATTGGAAAGAAACAATCTTCCTTTTCCTGGAGAGGATCGTATACGCGGATTTGTGGGCAACGGTGCGGATCGTCTCATACAGAGATCGATAACGAACCGTTTTGATGTAACTGAGTCTGATATAGATCCGGAACTTTTTCAAAAGGTACGTCGGGATTATTTTGAGATCTACATGGATGAGATTTCTTCCAATTTTTCTCTTTTCCCAGGCGTAAGAGAAACATTGAAAGATTTAAAGAAACACGGCATTAAACTGGCAATCGCAACCAATAAACCGGATATTTACATCAAACCGTGGCTTAAAGCTGCCGAACTGGAAAGTATCTTTGATGTGACTGTCGGTGGAGGAATTTTAGCGACTAAAAAACCTGATCCTGAAATTCTGTTTCAGATCTGCAGAAAACTGTCGGTGGACTGTTCAAACGCACTCATGGTTGGCGATTCATCCAATGACGTACTGGCCGCCCGCAATGCAGGTATGAGATCTGTCGGGTTGACATACGGTTATAATTACAGTAAACCGATAGCGTCGTTTAATCCGTCTTATGTACTTGATGATTTTAGTAAAATTATAGAAATTGTATTAGGATAAATTCTTATATGTCTAAAAAAATTATTTTCAGCGGGGCTCAGCCTTCAGGTGAACTGTCAATCGGTAATTATATCGGTGCATTGCGTCAGTGGGTTGCAATGCAGGATTCTTACGATTGCATATACTGTGTAGTAGATGAACATGCAATTACTGTTCGTCAGGATCCTAAAAAGCTTCATGATGCCTGTTTCAATACTCTGGCTATGTATCTGGCAGTAGGAATCGATCCTGATAAAAGTACGGTTTTTCTTCAGTCTCATGTTCATGAGCATGCTGAACTTGGATGGATTTTGAACTGTTACACCCAGATGGGTGAGCTTTCACGTATGACACAGTTCAAGGACAAATCAGCCCGTTATGAAAATAATGTTACCGTGGGCTTGTTTGACTATCCGTGTCTTATGGCTGCAGACATTCTTCTATATAAAGCCAATCTGGTACCGGTAGGAATCGATCAGAAGCAACACCTTGAACTTACCTGTGATATAGCAGAGCGTTTTAACAATCTGTACGGTCCGGTTTTCACACTGCCTGAACCTTACATTCCGGAACACGGTGCCAAGATTATGGGGCTGCAGAATCCTGAGAAAAAAATGAGTAAGTCGGATGATAACCGTAATAATGTAATTACTCTGCTCGAAGATCCGAAATCAATTGTTAAGAAGATTAAGAGGGCGGTAACTGATTCAGATGAACCGCCGGTAATCCGTTATGACAAAGAGAATAAACCAGGAGTGTCAAATCTTCTCGATCTTATGAGCTGTGTTGTTAATGTACCGGTAGAACAGCTGGAAAAGAATTTTGAAGGAAAGATGTACGGTCACCTTAAAAGTGAAGTTGCAGATGCGGTAGTAGCGTTCCTGGAACCGATTCAGAAGAAATATGCTGAATTCCGTGCTGATGAAGATTATCTGCTGAGTGTATTCTCAAAAGGTGCAGAAAAAGCCAGTGCAAGAGCAAGTGCAACTTTAAAGGAAGTTCAGCAGACTGTCGGATTTATACTTAAAAAATAATAAAGGAGTAGCAAAATGTCCAATATAACCAGAGAAATGTTTGATCAGTATTACTTTCCTATTTTTACACCACCTCAGTTTGTTATGGTGAGAGGTAAAGGCAGCCGCCTGTGGGATCAGGAAGATCGAGAATATATCGATTTTTCAGGAGGTATTGCTGTAAATTCTCTCGGACACTGCAACGAACAGCTGGTTGAAACACTTCGCGAACAGGCCGGGAAGTTATGGCATGTAAGTAATCTTATGACCAATGAGCCGGTGATATCTGTGGCAAAGCAGCTCGTTGAAGAGACTTTTGCTGACAAAGTGTTCTTTTGTAATTCCGGTGCTGAAGCAAATGAAGCCGCTCTGAAGCTTGCACGCAGATATGCATTGGAAAAATACGGTGCAGAAAAGGATGAAATCATTTCTTTTGTTCAGTCTTTCCACGGCAGAACCTTGTTCACAGTGACAGTTGGCGGTCAGCATCATTATTCAGACGGATTCGGTCCTAATCCGACAGCTATTACGCACATTCCTTTTAATGATATTGAGGCATTGAAGAAAACCATAAGCGAGAAGACCTGTGCAGTAATGCTGGAACCAATTCAGGGCGAAGGTGGAATTATTCCGGCAGATCCTGAGTTCCTGAAACAGGTAAGAGAATTATGCAATCAGAATCACGCACTGCTGATTTTTGATGAAGTCCAGACTGGTAATGCCAGAACAGGTAAACTCTATGCTTATATGCATTATGGTGTTGCTCCTGATATTTTATCAACTGCCAAGGGGCTTGCAGGAGGTTTCCCAATCGGTGCCATTATGGCCACTAAAGAAGTGGCGGCTGTATTTACACCTGGTGTTCACGGAACCACCTTCGGTGGAAATCCATTGGCATGTTCAGTTGCTGATAAAGTATTGCAGATTATTAAAACTCCTGAATTTATTGAAGGAGTTAATGAAAGAAGCGCCTGGTTCTTTGAGCGTCTTAATGCGATCAATGATCAGTACGGATGTTTCTCTGAAATCAGAGGTAAAGGTTTACTGATCGGTGCAGTGTTGAAACCTGAATATGACGGTGAGTCCGGTAAAATGCTGAAGGCTGCCATAGATCATAATCTGCTTCTCCTTGTCGCTGGAAAAAATGTTGTTCGTTTTGCTCCGGCCTTGAATATATCTAGAGAAGAGTTTGAACTTGGAATGGATAAGTTTGAACTGGCAGTAAAGGACTTTATTGCAGCTCACGCCAAGTAGTATTGTCGTTGTTCGGATAGATATTACTTTTTTATAAAGATCCGGCAGATATGCCGGATTTTTATTTGGATTTGTCTCTGATCAAATTTGGATAACAATTATTGCTAAAATAAAAAAGCACCGGGTTTCTTAACTCAGTGCTTTCTTTTAATCGGGATTAAGGTTATCTGGTTCCGTACACTACGATTGTCTTTCCGTGTGCAGAAATATTACCCTGATCTTCAAGCATCTTAAGGATCCTGCCAACGGTTTCTCTTGAACAGCCAACGATCTGACCGATTTCCTGTCGGGTAATCTTAATCTGCATTCCGTCAGGATGGGTAAGAGCGTCAGGCTGGTGAGCCAGATTCAGCAGAGTCTGTGCAATGCGTCCAGCTACATCGAGGAAAGCAAGGTTATTAACTTTCTGTGAAGTATTCTGCAGACGGCGCGCCATCTGGGCTGACAGTCTCATCAGAATATCAGGGTTAACCTGAATTAACTGCTTAAACTTTTTATAGGAAATTTCAGCAACTTCACAAGGTCCTTTAGCTCTTACAAATGCTGTACGTCTAGGATCTTCAGATTCATCAAACAGACCAAGCTCGCCGATAAAATCACCTTTGTTGAGATAAGACAGGATCATTTCCTTGCCTTCCTCATCTTTGATTAGTACCGCTACCGAACCTGAAATTACGTAATACAATGTATCAGCTTTTTCGCCTTCATGAATAATCGTGCTTTTAGCAGGATATTTCCTTTTATGACTATGCATAATAAACCATTCAGTCGTCGGATCTGAAAGAGGTTTTCCTAGTACCATTTTATTTTCCTTAATATATTTTTTATTATTTTAAGCGAATTAATCCCTAATTCTTTTATTATACAAAAAAATAATACTATTTATTAAAATTTTATTAAATTTTTTGTTTATTTTTATTATTTAATGAGTATATGAGCGGGTATTTGCCGGCAGACGATATTTCTGATTCGATAAATCGCTGGGGCTGATATCAAAATCGGAAGGAAACAGATCTGAGCGGATATCTATACCGTTAGTAACACTGGCTGGGGGTAATTTTACTTGTTCCGTTTATTTGTTTATTGATGGCTTTTTTTGATAGAATGAACAAAAAATTAGAGGTGATTATGACAGTAGAAACAAGTGAAGACAGCAGATTCGATAATATAAGACCTTATCGCGATGATGAGGTTCCGGCAGCAATTGAACGAATCATGAGTAATGAGGATGTAGTTAAGCAGATTATAAATTTCCAGTTTAAAAAACTCAGTTTTTTAAGCTGGTTGCTCAAGCCAATGATCAGGTATGTTCTGCGGAAAAAGTACGGAAACATAAAGACGGTTGCCGAATTGCAGAATTATGTGGCCAAATTCATGGAAAGCATGATTAAAAACAATACTGACGGTGTGGTATTTGAGGGGTTTGAGAAACTGAAACCTGACGTCGGATATCTTTTTATTTCCAATCATAGGGATATTGCTCTGGATCCTGCGCTGGTTGATTTCGGCCTGCATAAGAATAATCTTCCGACGGTAAGAATTGCCATTGGTGATAATTTATTGCGCAGACCGGTTGCAACTGATCTGATGAAACTTAATCAGAGTTTTATTGTGAACAGATCTTCCAAGGGCAGGGAACTGTTAAAGGCATTGGCTGAACTTTCAGATTACATAAGATTGTCATTAAAGGAAAATCATTCAATATGGATTGCCCAAAGGGAAGGAAGGGCAAAGGATGGAAATGATGAGACTGATCCGGCTATATTAAAGATGTTTTACATGTCCGGAAAGAAACTTAAGATCCCTTTTAATGAATATGTTAAAGAGCTTAATATTGTACCGGTATCGATTTCGTACGAATTTGATCCTGGTGATGCAGGTAAAGCTCATGAACTGTATGAAAAGAGTAGAACAGGTGAATACCAGAAAAGTGAATTTGAGGATATAGACAGTATTGTCAATGGAATTACCGGCTATAAGGGACGGATCTATGTTAAAGTTGGCGACGTTATAACGGATGATTTTGAAACTCCGGATGAACTTGCCGCTCATATTGACAGATTTATTCATCAGAATTACCATTTGTTTCCGTCAAATCTAGTAGCCGCCGGGGATGATTCACTGGTTTCAGCAGAAGATAAAGAAAAGTTTGCATCTAGACTTAAAGGAATTCCACAGCCGGAGCAGGAATTTGTAACCAGGTATTATGCGGCACCTGTGAATAATGCCAGAAAATACAACTGATATTACAATAAATTTATAGTTTGATTTCAATATTTTGGTTTAAGAAGATCTATACTATCGAATATCGATAATTTATCGATAGTGTGAAATAGTTCTAATATATTGGAATCTATTCTTTATTTTTTTTTGGCTATTGTTTGTGCGGATTTAAAATACCATGAATGATAAATATAATTAGAATGGTTGTGCTTTAATTTCAATGGAGAGAGATGTATGGGCAAAATAAAAAATCCTTCGAGATGGATGTCGAAAGGATTCTCCATAATAGAGGTTATATCGGCGATCATAATCCTATCTATTATGGCTACTCTTTCAGTAAATGTAATGAGTGATTACAAGCTGAAACAAAATATAACGAACGCTAGACAACAGTTAACAAATGCAATGACTAGCGCTATGGCTGCTGCACAGCGTGATAATGTGACCTACGCTGTTGTTTATGATAAAAAATCTCATAAATTGAAGGCTTGTATAAAGGGTAGTTGCGGAGCAACAAATGATTCAGATGCTGCGTTCAGCTATGATTTATCACCATACAGCCAACCGGTGCTGTTTCATGGTGAATCAACTAATGCTATTGATTTAGATGATTCAAAGAACTTTATAATATTCACCCCGTTTGGAAAAATACAGGTCAGTGACAGTTTAAAAGGATTGCGGAGTGGCGAGTATTACAGTTTGTTCCTTCGTGATGAGAAAGGTAAGATTACTAAAAGTGACGGTATCAATTTGTGCGTGGGACTGGAATTTACCCACAGCGGATCAATAGGGAGTATTGAGAAAGGTACATCAGAAGGAGCATGTAATTAATATGAGTAAGGTTACGAATAGTATGGCTTTTATTGGAAAATCCAAAGGGTTTAACCTTATTGAGCTCTTGGTTTCATTGGTTGTTGTCGCTCTTTCTCTGTTTGCGGTGGCAAAAATTCAGATCATGGGTTTGCAGTCTGGAGAAAGCGCTAAACAGTCCACAGCTTCAACGGTTAATGTGGTTAATCTTATGGAACGGTTTGATGCGCATAGGGTAGGTATAGGTAGTTTGCTTGCTAAAAATAAAGGAACTGTTACATTCTTTTTGAATAAGAATAAATTTGAAGGTGTGAACTGCGACAATTTTGCTATAGGTTTTGACGATACTGATGGTAGCGGAGTTCCTTGCGAGATTGATGCCTGGATTTTTTCTGTGTGGAATTCGTTGAATTTGCAAAATGATGACGATATCTGTGCTAAAGTTACAATTAAAGATGTACCTGGATTCGAATATAAAACTGGGATGAAATATAAGATACCTAAAGTTATGGTTGATTATAAATGGCGGAGAACACCTTCCTCTAGTGCAGATTTGAAATGTGTCGAAGACGGTGAACGATTGCCGCCTCCGGTATATTCGACGGATGTTAGTGTAGATCAATCTGCTGAAATTGGATATTCGACAATGGAGTATTTGTTGCCATGATTAGAAATAGAATAAGAGGATTCAGCATGATTGAACTGCTGATTTCATTGTTAGTTGCATCAATAGTGATAATGGGTATTTTTTCGTTTATATCATCTACACAGAGAAGCTTTAATTTTGTTCAGGCAAATGATGGTATGAACCGTTCGATGCAGATGACAAATAGAAATATCACAGATTATATAAATATGGCCGGCTTTAGAAACTTTCGAAGAGTGTTTGACGGTGTACTAATGAAGAAGAAAGATTATAAATTCCCAAGTGGTGCAACGGCATATTTTGGTGAAAATTCTTTTCTGGCAGCAGACGTGCCAGATTCTTCAGAAAAACAGGTACATAGTATTTATTTACGCTACTATGGTTCGAGTATAGATGATGATCAAATTAACAGTGTTACCAATAATGTTTCGAATCAGCGTATGTTTGATTGCGACGGTGATCCCCTTGATCGGAATCAGTTGGCTGTGGTACATCTTTTTATTGAAACTGATAAAAGCGGAAATAAATTAGGGCTGAGGTGTGAACAGATCGTTGACACAGAGACTGATACAGGCTCACATAGTCAGGCTTCAAAATCTGTTCTTATAAGTCCGGATATTCAATACATGATGTTTTCGTTCCGTGAGGATGGAAATCCTGAATTTTTACTCCCGAATGAAATGCTGGATGGAAAAAAAGCCAATGATCCTGCAGTTTTGCGCAGGTATTCCAATGTTAACGGAATTAAATTCGGCTTTATTACCAAGCAGAGTACGCATCAAAAACTTAATTCTTTGCAGGTTGGTAACCTTGTTTATCATGTTTTAGGTGATGTTGATGGAGATGATGACAAAGTAACAATTCCGCAAACAGAAAAGGATGCCCATGATTTGTATAATTTGATATCGGGTGTTATTTATATAAAGAATCGTTACGTTGAAGAGAGTAATTAACACACAGTGAGGCTAAAAATGATAAGAACACTAAATCGAGACAGAGGTATAGTTTTAGTTACTGCTATGGTGGTTGTGCTGATAGTTTCACTGGTTGCGTATGCTATTGGCAGTACGGCAGTTGCAAACCGACATCTTTCTAATTCTGTATATGATCAATCGTCAAGTTTTGTAAATGCACAGGCTGGATTGAATATAGGAGAGCAGATTGTGATTGATGAGGCTGATGACGCTGCGGCTAAAGGTAAAATTTCTGTATTTGACACCGACGGAAGTTCCTCCTCTTTAGCCCAGCTGTTATCTTCCGAATGTGGAAAGTCAGGTTTGACCTTAGCCAGTGCCAATGACTGCTTCTGGTGGCTCGGTAATGTTATTGACAACAGCGATTATAATGATCCTGATTTCCTTTCGCATATTGGCTCGGGCTCATTCTATGATTTTGCGCATGCCGGAACGTATTTCAAACTTGAAAAACGACCGGAGGAACAGAACATGCCGCGTACCATGGATGCGAAACTGTCAAAGGCATTTTACCGCGTTACGTCAATCGGAACTGGAAACGGAGAGGGCTTGGTCAAGTTGCAGGGGCAGATTGCAACTGTTGTACAGAAGGCATCTGAGACCGAGGTTACTGATCCTTGTGAAGCAGGCGATTGCTGATAAAGCTCGGATTGTCTATTTACCTAGGTATGTGGAGTTTGATTTTAAATTTTTTTTTAATGTCGGCTAAGAACTTATGATGTTCAGTATTGTAAAAGCTGGCATTTGATTAAAGATTTTGTAGTTTAATGGAAATGATATGATAAATAAAATTGGATTAAAGAAAGGATTTTCCTTAATAGAAATAATGGTGGTTATTGTTATTATTTCTATATTGACTTCAATAGCCGCTGTAAGTTATAGAGCCTATATTGTCAAGGCTAGAAGAACAGCTGCTCAAGAGGATTTGATGCAGTTTCAGCAGAGAATGGAGGAATATTTTTCTCTAAATCATACTTACGGGACTGGAGGGAATTGTGCTGAAGTGTTTCCAAAAAACGGTCCTGAGAGTGGTGCTTTTTATGAATTGACATGTGACCTGGTTTCTGGATACAGACTCGTTGCTACGGCACAGGGAACTCAGAATACCAGTGATGGTGAATGCACTGTAATGTATTTGTACCGTAATGGAACCCGGGGTGGCGGTAAGACAGTGACTTCAGGTTCAGATAATGCGTGTTGGTAGTTTGATGGAGTATATTTTATGAAGAAGTTATTGTTTTCTGTAATAGCATCGGCATGCTGTCTCGCTTCCGTCGGACAGGTATCCCATGCCGTGCTTGTGGATACCGATATTGCCAGTTATCCTTTGTATGTATCTTCAGGGTTGAAGGAACCGCTTATAATGCTGATGCTTGGTCGCGATCATTCCATGTACTATGAGGCATATAACGATCTTACCGACTTGGATGAAGACGGCTCTATAGACGGTGTGTTTACTCCGCATGTGATTTATGATGGAATTTTTGAGTCCAACTGGTGCTATTCCTATACAGATAATATGTTTAAAATGAGTAAGCTGGCTGATTCAAAAGAATCATACAATGGTAATCCTGTTTATAAGTGTGATGGACTTTGGAGTGGAAATTTCCTAAATTACATAACTTCATCCCGTATGGATATTGTGAAACGCATTCTTATCGGAGGACAGCGCTTTACTAATTTGTCTTTTTGTAAAACCAAGTCACCTAATGCTCTATATGGAACTTGCCGTGATGAGAAAAATTATCCGATCCTAGCAAGACAGTTTATTCCTCATGATACCCATGGTTGGGCAAAATCCTATCATAAAGATGATATTGATGAGAGATGTAAAAAATTCGGCTATAGTTGCAGTCTCAAATTTTGGGCTCCGATTGATGCAGATTCTGCTATGTTTGGAAGCGTCGGACGTCAGCTTCTTGTTGCTAAAGCAGGGGATATTTACAATGGTACCAACATGAATATGGGATCGTATAAGTGTCTTTCCAACAATAGTTGTTCAGATACTAACGCTGTATTCGTTTGGAACTGGGTAGCAAGAGAATCAGGAGCGTTTGGTGCTACTGATGGTGGAGCAGCAAAGGGACCGCTCAGTATTAGTGGCAATAAAACTGCTATGAATAGGCCAGGTGTTACATCCAACAGCGGCCATTTCTCTGTTACTGCATCTAAGTACAATGTAATAGTTCAGGCATGCAACTTTGCTGCTGATCCTAAGGCTTCAATGCCGTTAAGATGTAAAAATTACGGGACGGATACAAACAAACTCTATAATACTGTAGGATTGTTGCAGGATTTTTCAAAACAGGGTGAAGTAGATGCATATTTCGGTCTGATCACATCTGTATGGTCTGGGAAAGAATCACTTAAAGATCAGGATGCCGTGAAGAGAGCTGCTTTGCGAGCTCCAATTGCTGATTTGTCGCTTTCCACTCAGATGAATCCTACTAACGGAGATTTTGTTGAAAATTCCGTCTACGCCCTGATTGATATTCTTTCTCTTAGTAGCAATGAACGTTCTGGTTCTAGTACCTCCGCCAGTGGTACAAGCGGTACCTGGACTGACTGTACGATCGTTAGTTCTAATGATCAGACTACTCCTCAAAGAGGATGTTCCGATTGGGGAAATCCTTTGGCTCCGATGATCCAGAAAAGCTTTGAATATTTCTCTGATTTAACTGGTACAAAAGAAACAGGGTCTGATTCTTTGGCAGTTAGAACATTTACCGACGAGAATAAACGGGTAACCTATCAATATCCGAGATTAGCTACTGGACCAGGTGGTTATCGTACTCCTTATGGAATAAACGGTACATTTGATTACTGTTATCGTCCGATAAACTTTATTCTAACTGATGAGAATGTTTCGATGGATTACATTTCTTCTGGACCAAATAGTGCTGGTATCGATGATTCTCATCTTGCTGCTGGTTTTAAGTATATTTCTGAAAAAGAGGGTGGTTCATTTATTGGAGATCATATATTTGGTGAGTTAACTGATGCAAAGTCAATGAGTACAGGACAGACAATACACACCATGAAAAATGTTGAGTCAAACGATGAACTTATGAAAGTCAGAGGTGTGTCGACCTTGGAACCTAATCTGCAGGGATCTTTGAAAGGTGCTGCTCTTGCTGCTTATTTGCATACTCATCCTTTGGTGTTTGACTTTAAAACTGATGAAGGGATAGTTAGTAAAACAGTTCCTGGGTTTCAGCATTTTGCAGTCGCAATGGCATCATATCTTCCACAGTTTGAGGTGTATGCAAAGAATGGTAAGAAGGTTTTGATCGTTCCTACTTGTAAAGCCCCTCGCAAACTTTTTAATTCGTCAATTAAAGAGTTGGGAAATTTTACATATGACACAGAGAATTTGCAAAAAGGTTCTGCTTATACTTCTAACTGCGCCGTAGCTGATGTGTTCTATGTTAATTCGGCACATTCAAAGATTAAAGGAGCTGATCGTCTTACATCGCTAGAGTTCAGAGTAACGTATGAGGATAATGAAGCTGGTTCCGATTTTGATATGGATGCTTTGTTTACTTATAAGTTGTGGGCTGATGAAAAAGATGAAAATTTGATTAATGTATCTATTACCGGTTTTTATCATGATACATATGCCGGTCAGATTGGTGGATACAGTATCTTCGGTACCAAAGGTGTTATTACTCCTAACTATGAAAAATGTACTAGCAAAAAGTGCAGTACAAGCAATACAGGGTATATCGTCGATGGCAGAAATTTCTATCTTGATATGATGAAGGTAGATCAGGGCAATATTGCTAATAATTATACACTTATGAGAAGTTTTTCAGACCCTTATAACGAGTATAATAATGTGGATGGCCTTGATGCAGGTACCTCTGTGTCTTATTCCAGCGGGTTGAAACCTGTTGCTGTTTCAAGTCAAGGTGCTAGATCTACTGATAACAACCACAGATATAACTGCATCAAAGATGATCAGATCAATAATTATATTCGCGGCTGGGTATATAATGCCGGGGCGAATAAGTCTGATCTTGGTAATATGAACTATATAAAATTCCTACCAAGTTTTTCTTCTTCCTGTATATCTACAGTTACTAGACAGTTCTATGTGTCAGGATTTGATGAAAACACCGGTTTCTATGATAGCCCGTTAGCCTATACTGCTTACTATGGTTCTAAGTACGGAGACGGAGAACAAGCAAACAGAGAACAGCGTCTGAAACATAATCCGAATTATTTCTATGTGACCAATGCGTCGAAGTTGGCTGCGCAGATTACGGCTGCTTTGTCTAATGCGGTTGGTTCCGGTGGTCATTCCGGCACTGGTCTAACTTTCCCTTCATTAGATGTTTCAGATGATGGTGTAGTTGTTACTGCAACTTTTGACAATAAGTTTTGGAATGGAGCACTGCATAAGAATAAGCTCACTATTAATTCTGATGGAACGGTATCTGTAACTTCAATCACAGGCTCTCCTTGGGAACATGATGAGGTTTCGTTTACTAATAGAAAGGTTTTAATTGCTGATAAGGCTGGAAATCTTACCCCAATTGATGAAAACTTCGATCTGTTGGCTCAAGCATCCAAATATCCATTGGCTGATGCTGTCGTTGAGCAGATGGGAATGGCTGAATGCGATGTTGCAGAACGAAAAGAGCTGATTAGCCGATATCTTGAGTATGTTATTAAGGGAGATGGATCTAACGAATATGAGGGTAATGAGGCTGAAATGGATAACAGCCTTCTTGAACCAAAAATGACCTGCGGTTCAAGTTCGTTTTACGGTTTCCATGCGCGTTCTGAATCTACCCCAGGAACGCCTCATGAGACTAAGATCAGACTTGGCGCTATCATTGGTTCGACTCCGCAGTCATTTACTGTAGGAGGCGTCAAGAAGATAATAGTTGCCGCAAATGATGGTATGGTGCATATTGTTAATGATGCGGATGGAGAAGTTGAGTACTCAATTATTCCGTATGTTTCTCAGCAATATATGCCTAAGTATGCCAAGGCAGGAAATGTAGATCACCTTATTAATGATGGTGTCCTTTCAGTAAAGACTTTTAATATTAAGTCTTCCGTAACAGGTGCTGTAAATAAGAGAATAATTGCAGTAGGTACCCTCGGTGTTGTTCATCCTGGTGTTTATGCTATTGACTTAACAAACGCTCCTTATAAGATGCTTTGGGAATTGTCTGATACCTATGAAAAGGATAAAGACTCTGATCGTGTTAGAAACGTTCATAATCTTGGCGCAATAAAGTCCAAGGTGAGTGTTGTTCCTTATAATGACGGAGATAAGCAGTACATCTACGCCGTGTTTGGTAATGGATATAATTCTGCCGATGGGGTAGCAGGTATCATTGTGGTTAATGCATTAACCGGTAAGGTTCATACAGATATTGCAGGAAATACTAGATTTAAGGGAGGAGTTTTAGTAAACAGCTACGGCTGGAGTAACCCTGCATGTACTAGAGATGAACATGATCATCCGAACGCCTATATGGAGTATAAGGATGCAGCTGGAAACTGTTACAAGAACGGTATGAATGAACTGCTTCTTGATGACAGAACTTCCGACGGAACACTTGACTATATCTATGCTACGGATTTGTATGGAAATGTTTATCGTGTAAAAGTCGAGTCTCCTTCTTCTGCTAGCGGGTTGCCGGTTAAAGATTGGATACTTTCTCATATCCATACCACGGTTTCTCCATATAATACAGCTACAGCGGAAGATCTTAAGGTTCAACCTATTACAACAGCTCCTTCATTAGGAGTGGATGCAAATGGTAAACCGATGGTTATTGTTGGTACAGGTAAGTATCTCGGAGCCTCCGATGTTAAAAACGGTGATATACAGAGTATATGGGCTTTGTCCGATACTGCTTTTGCTACAGCAACCGACTCTAAGACTATTCTCTGTAATAACCCGGATGATCTGAGTTGTTATCGTCCAGCGGGAGTAGGAACTTCTCTTTACCGTGTCAAAGCGGTAGTTGCCAGTGGTGGTAGTGGCCTGTCTAAGGGTTATAGAGAATTTGAGGCAGAAGGTTCATATGATGTAGATCAGCATGCCGGTTGGGTTTTAGATTTCGATACCGTTGGAGCTTCCGGTATATCAGAACGAGTAAAGAGCAATATGATGGTGCTGGATCGTCATCTTTTGGTGCTTACTTCAACACCGAGTGGTAGTGACTGCGATGGAGGTGGAACAGGAAATTGGTACGATATAAGTGTCTCAAGTGCTGATTTTTACAAGTCTGCTAATGACTCCCAGGATTTCTCTGAGCACATGTATACTGAATTATCTTTGGTATACGTTAAGGCCAATGCAAGTGCTGCAGGTACTGAAGGCGGTGAAGGCGGCGAAGGCGGCGAAGGCGGTGAAGGCGGCGAAGGCGGTGAAGGCAAACGACTTGGTAGTGGTCCGCGTTGCTTGAACGCTATGTCTTGTGCTGGTAATAATGAAGGAGATCTTGCTGATTGTAGAACTACTTTGAAGATTTGTCCTCGAATTGAATCATGGCAGCATATATATAACTAAGTGTATGTAATATTTAGATTGTCTAAGGGATCCTTTTAAGGATCCCTTTTTTCATTTGATGATACACCAATCAGATAGCTTAACCTCAAGAATCAATGTCGTTACCGTTTGGTTGTTTGCTGGTTAATTCGATTCATTTATGTATTTGCTATGCGATATTGGTACTTACATAAGAAGTCATTTTTCAAGCTTAACGCATGAATGATAAATAGGAATTATAAATATCATTAGGTCATTTATACCTTTACATTTACAATGTATATTTTGGTAATTTAAATTTTTGATATAATGAAAGATGTTCTAAGTTATAACACTATACCGTGTTTATCGGTTATAAAACGAATAGAAAATGAAATACAGTAACTGCATATATAAAATTTCCCCGACCGCAAGATTAAAAATCAGCAGCATGGAACTTCCTCAGAGCGGCTGTGTTACCATTGTCGGTTCCAATGGTTCGGGAAAGTCATCACTTGCCCGGGCGCTGGAAGGTACTCTCGAGTTAATCGAAGGTGAGAGAACAGGCTCTTTGCAGGCAGAGGATTCAGCCAGAATTTCCTTTGAACAGCAGCTTAAACTGATCGAAGAGGATTTTCAGTTAAGAAACAGCGATGCCAACAACGAGGAAGAGGAGAAGGGAATAACTCCGCGAAAACTTATTATGGAAAGCTCCAGGGTTCCCGAATCGGTAGTCAGGTCACTTTGTTCCCGTCTTAAAATTGAGCAGTTGCTGGATCGCCCGTACAGCATTCTGTCGAGCGGCGAGGGAAGAAAGGTTCTGATAGCAAGAGCGGTTCTTTCAAATAAAAGCATGATAATCATGGATGCCCCTTTCGATGGCCTTGATGTTGATAGCCGCAAAGATTTGATGGATTTGTTTGAAAATCTGTATAAGTCAAATAAGCTTCTGATCCTGATTGTAAACCGCTATGAAGAAATTCCTGAGTTTTCCGATTATCTCGGGATTGTCAACGAATGTGAACTCATCAAATTCGGCGAGCGTAACAGTATTCTGGCAGATCTTGAATTCATGCAGCTGCAGAACAATGAAAAAATCCGCGACGTTAAACTGCCTGAACCACCTGAAGATGTCCGTGTCACTGTAGATGCAGATCCCCTTGTTTCCATGTCTAATGTAATCGTACGGTATCAGGATAAAATCATTATCAATGATCTGACCATGAAAATATGCCGTGGAGAGCACTGGCAATTTGCAGGACCGAACGGAGCCGGAAAGTCCACCCTGATTTCTTTGATTACCGGAGATCATCCCCAGGGCTATTCCAACAATCTCCGGCTTTTCGGAATTCAGCGCGGTTCCGGTGAAACTATCTGGGATATCAAGAGGAATATCGGCTTTGTCAGTCCGTCATTTCATCTTGCGTACCGGGTTAGCTGTAATGTGCTCAGCGTTATTCTTTCCGGATATTTTGATTCCATCGGACTTTATGACAAACCCAGCGATCTTAAGATTAAACTTGCTCATGATTGGTTAAAAGTGATTGGAATGGATGCGCTGGCAGGTAAACCGTTTACATCACTGTCCTACGGTCAGCAGCGCCTTCTGCTTATCGCCAGAGCCCTGGTAAAGCATCCTCCGCTTCTAATCCTTGATGAGCCTCTGCACGGACTTGATAATATCAGCAGACTGCTGGTTAAGAAATTTGTCGAACACCTGATGAGGGTCGGCACCACTCAGGTTGTTTTTGTTTCGCATCACCGGGAGGATGCACCTGACGGCATTACCAATCTGCTGGAGTTTGTACCTTCTGCAGATACCTTTACCTATAGAATTACTGATTTGAGAAAAATCAATAAGGAGTAGATTTTGAAAATTTTAAAAGTACTTGCCGCCATTGTTATGGCTCTGTTTCTGAACGCCTGTGATGATAGTAAATCCTCAGGAGCATCCAGAGTAAAGGGAAATGTCAAAGTTCTCAACAATGAGGCGGTATTGGTCGGGGACGGATCATTTACCCTGAAGGGAGTGAGTGTTTCAGTGGCTAAATACAAGATTTTTGTCAACGGTGAGGATTACGGCTCGGTTCCCACCGGTGCCCGTACAGTTCTTCAGGTACATAACAACGGAACCTTCGATGTATATGTCAATGATGAAAAACGTCATAAGATGAAAAACGGGGTTCACGCCAACAAACCTGAACGTATAAAGAACTTCAAACACTAGGTATATGAAGATTCAACTAAATTGTTCCGGCGAATGAGAATCAATAAATTTCAAAGATCAAACAAGTTCAAACGGGCAGTTTATTTCTTTATAATTCCATGGCAGGTATGTTCCGCATTTTTGAAAGAGGGAACTTCACAACAGTTCCCCATAAGTTATTAAACATTGAGGTATTAAATGAAGATAGAAGCATACAGTGTGGTTACACTGAAGTACACGCTGAAGGATAAGCACGGCAATGTAGTAGATCAGTCAGATGAGAATGATCCGCTGGTATATATGCAGGGAACCGACTATCTGGTTCCGGGTCTTGAAGCCGCGCTGCAAAATCACGAAAAGGGTGACTGCTTCAGCACTGTGGTAAAGGCTGAAGACGGTTACGGCACATATGACGAAGATCTGGTTCAGGAGATCCCTCTGGCAAACTTCGGCGGTGTAACACCGGAAATCGGTGCCGCATTTGTTGCGCAGACTGAAGAAGGTGTTCATCCGGTAGTGATCAAGGAAATTAACGGCGATCAGGTTAAAGTGGATGCCAACCATCCAATGGCCGGATGCGATCTGTATTTTGATCTTGAAGTGCTGGACGTCAGAGAGCCGACCGATGAAGAGCGTGAGCACAGACATGTCCATCTGCACGGTCACTGCTGTCACCACGATCATGATGAGCATGAACACGGCTGCTGCCACGGTCACCATCATGACGACGAAGACGGACATGAGCACAAGTGCTGTCACGGTCACCATCATGATGATGAAGATGAACATGAGCACAAATGCTGCCACGGTCACCATCATGACGATGAAGGCGGACATGAGCATAAATGCTGCCACAGACATCACCACGATGAGTAGCAGGGCTGTAAAGAAGGGTATTACTGCTCATGCTGAATATAAAATGAGCTGTTGGTGAATAATTTTAAAAAGTTTGCGTCAGCTCTTGCTTTTGGTAAAAGTTTTGGTATAATTCGTGCCATTACTATAGTTTTTTAGTGCTGTTTATATGTGACAGCTTTCGGAGTTTTAAATGTACGCTGTAATTTTTGAAGGCGGAAAACAACATCGTGTTTCAGTTGATGATGTTATACGTGTAGAAAAAATCGAAAAGGCTATCGGTGACAAAGTTGAATTTGATAAAGTTCTGCTGGTTGCTGACGGTTCAAATGTTAATGTGGGTGCTCCATACTTGGCTTCCAGCAAAGTTGAAGCAGAGATTGTTAGTCAGGGACGTGGCGAAAAGGTAACTATTACCAAGTTCCGTCGCCGTAAACACTTCCAGAAACAGACTGGTCATCGTCAGTATTTTACTGAAGTGAAGATCACATCTATTAACGCTTAAGGAGAGATAGAAATGGCTCATAAAAAAGCTGGTGGTTCATCACGTAACGGTCGTGACTCGCAAAGTAAACGTTTGGGAGTTAAAGTATATGGCGGTCAGGCTGTAATTCCTGGCAATATCATTGTGCGTCAGCGCGGTACCCAGTTCCATCCTGGTTCAAATGTTGGTATCGGCCGTGATCACACTATATTTGCTACTGCTGCAGGTACTGTTAAGTTTGAGATCAAAGGTCCAAAGAACAGAACTTTCATCAGTGTAGAAGCTATTGAGGCTTAACAGCTTTAATTGCAGTATTATAATTTATGGAAGGCTCAACCGCTCAGGTTGGGCTTTTTTCGTCGAAAGGGGAGGCTGAGTGCATTATGAAATTTGTTGATGAAGCTCATATCCAGGTTGAAGCCGGTGACGGCGGCAACGGCTGCGTAAGTTTCCGCAGAGAGAAATATATACCGAAGGGCGGTCCTGACGGCGGTGACGGCGGTGACGGCGGTGATGTATATCTGGTTGCGGACAATAATCTCAATACCTTGATTGATTTCCGCTTTGAACGTAAGTTTGTCGCCGGACGCGGCGAGAACGGACGCAGTTCCGACTGTACCGGTCATCGCGGCGGTGATATTGTTATTACCGTACCGGTAGGTACCAGAACCATGGATGAAAATACCGGTGAACTGCTGGGGGATTTGACCAGACACGGGCAGAAGATCATGGTTGCAAAGGGTGGATTCCACGGACTCGGCAATACCCGTTTCAAAAGTTCCATCAACCGTGCACCTACTCAGAAAACCGACGGTACCAAGGGTGAAAAGCGCCTGCTGCACCTTGAACTGATGCTGCTTGCCGACGTAGGTCTGCTGGGTTTCCCTAATGCCGGCAAGTCTACTTTTATTCGTGCGGTTTCAGCCGCCAAGCCTAAAGTCGCTGATTATCCGTTTACCACCCTGGTTCCGAATCTTGGGGTGGTATCTATGGGTA
>JAEEGI010007116.1_pt1 | contig 25131 bp, 20 predicted proteins | sample 8958751 | NCBI WGS metagenome assembly JAEEGI01 (sample SAMN16246545, study PRJNA631951) | gut metagenome | biome: gut microbiome; feature: rumen; material: KS-attached | host: Bos | place: Iran: Karaj | collected 2018-10
CCGATTATATGATCTCTGCCCTGTATTTCCTCCAGTTTAAAATGAGCACGGCTCCTCAGCCCCTGGCGATGAGCCTCCTGAACATACTGATCACTGAAATGCTCCTTCAGCCACCTGGTCTGGGATGCTGTGCGTTTTTTTTCCGTCATACGTCACCTCTTAAAGACTGACCACTACTTTACCACAAGAAAGGATAATCAACACAGATTCTTTTTCTTCATCCGGCCGTAGCTGAACCGGAGAAAGCAAAAAGAAAATCAGAGAAAACAGCATTCAGTCTGATTTTTCATCCGAATCCGCTGCACATAAACAGTTACGTCTGATTGCATACCTTCCTGCATTTAAGTAAAATTCAGTCTGGTGGCTCTTCGGTCAGACAGCATCATCCGAACGATGCACCGGATGTTTACAAATGGAGTATATAATGAAAAAGGTTGAACTCTTTGCTGACGGTTCCTGTCTTAAAAATCCCGGTCCGGGCGGATTTGGAGCAATTCTCAAATATAAAAATGCCAGCAAGGAAATATCCGCCGGCTTTGACAATACCACAAACAATGCCATGGAACTGCTGGGGGTTGTCAACGGACTTGCATGCCTTAAGGAGCCGTGCGAAGTCAACGTGGTAACCGACAGCAAATATGTGGTGGACGGGATCAGTCAGTGGCTTCCAAAATGGAAATCAAATAACTGGAAAACAGTGGACAAGAAAGATGTCAAGAACAAGGAACTGTGGCTGATGCTGGATGAACAGCTTAACCGCCACAAGGTATCGGCATTATGGATCAAGGGACACAACGGTCATCCGGAAAACGAACGCTGCGACCAGATGGCGAGAGAATGCGCCAGCAGACTGAAACTGGCAAAACAGCCTGAAATGAGCCGCTGAAAATAATGCAGCAAAGTCCTGTGAGCCGGTTTTTACCGGCCTTATTTTTAAGGAAAACGAACTTCAGAAACAATCCGGATATTTCGGAGTCACTGGTTACCGGACTTTTTCGTACTCCGGTTTTTATCCAGCATGCTTCCGCCTTTTTCACTGGCAGAAATGCTCTTCACACTTCCTTTCCTGATTTATCCTTCCCGCTCTGCTGTCTGTTCCCTTTTTTGTCAGTTTTCTGCTGATTTACTTTTGTTCCTTCACTCTTCACCTGATTACTGCCGGTTGCGGGCTTGCTGTTCTGCTTTTTATCAGTCTTTCTCTGATTCGTTTTTGAACTTTCATTCTTCACCTGACGACTGCCGGCTACGGGTTTGCTGTTCTGCTTTTTATCAGTCTTCCTCTGATTCGTTTTTGAGTTTTCACTCTTCGCCTGACGACTTCCTGCTTCAGGTTTGCTGTCCTGCTTTCTTCCGGAATTTTCCTTTATGTTCTGCCTGCTGCTCTCATTACTTTCAGTCTTCGGCTTATCCTTTTTTGAACCTTCGGCATCAGTCCTGCTGCTGTCAGCTGCTTTGTCTTTATTCTGCCGTATATTTGCCCCGGTATCAGCCTTAACCCGACTTCCATCCGAAGGATCTGTCACAACCGGCTTTTTCGTGCTTTCAGCAACATTGCCTGAACCTGCTGCCGGTACGTCTCCACCTGCTGCAGAAACAGTCACCTCTTCAGAAATTTTATGTCTGCTGTCATGCAGAACATTGCCGAGATCAGAAAAGAACTCCTCATTATTCAGGATCCTGATGTCTGCTGTTTTGCTACTGTCTTTTCGATGTTTTTTATCCGGCTTTACAGTGGCATATTTTTCAAGAGCTCTGACAGACTGATCAAGAATATGATCCGTACCGGAAATCACATATTCTCTGTTCAGTTCCGTCTGAGATGCGGCATATGGTTCATTCTCTCCCTTCAGAACAATACGGCAAAGACAGTGATCCTGAACATATCGTTTCTCAAGTGCGTGATATCTGCTGCCGAGATCAGACAGTTCTATACCGTGAATACGGGAAAATTCCTCAGGAGAAACATAGCGAACAGATTTTCGAACAGCCGTCGTCTCCTCCGGCTCATTCTTTCTTTTTTTCTCAGCAGCCGCCACCGCAGAAGGAAGTCTGACATTGAACTGCTTATAATGCTTGAGATAATAGGCATAAGCCATTATCGAATTGATATAACGTTTGGTATGAAGAGGAATGGACAGTTTGTTAAAATCCAGCTCCGAAGCTTTTTTACCGCTGCCCCTGTAAGTATTCAGGACTCTGCCCTCACCCGCATTGTAGCCGGCTACCGCCATAGTCCAGCTGCCGTCAAAAAACTTCATAAGATAGTTCAGATATCTGACGGCGGCACCGGTAGATTTCATATAATCAAATCTTTCATCAATGGCACCGTGAACAGTAAGACCGAAATTTTTTGCTGTCTGGCTTCCGAACTGCCACATTCCCGCATAACCAGCGGGAGATTTGGCTGCGGGATTGTACATGCTTTCAATCATTGGAATAACGATGATTTCAGGAGGAAGACCCGCCATGACCACATCGCGGTATACCGAAAAAATAAAAGGCTCAGCATTTTTCAGCACATGCTCCATATGCCGCGGATGGGATTTCAGATAGGAAAGTTTCTCCATGTATAAACTGTTGTTCGGATCTATCGGTTCTGAAAAACTCTGAAACAGCTTATCCCACTGTCCGGGTTCAACATGGGGATAAGTCCGGACGGCGGTAGGCGGAGCATAATCATTTCTGAGTACTGCATAACGTTCACATTCCGACAGGGGATCCGTCCCTTCCCCCGCGACAGTCTGCTTCTGATCCAGAGCCGCACAGCCGCCAAGAAGAACAGAAAGAAAAACTGCAGCTGTGACAAAAGGAGAGATCCTGGAAAAAATCATCTGATCATCTCCAGAAACTCATCCTCGCCAATAAGTCTGATGCCCAGTTCTTTTGCCTTTGTATATTTCGAGCCGGGTTCTGATCCGAAAATAACGCCCGAGGTTCTGGCTGATACCGAACCGGCAACCTTTGCTCCGAGTTCCTGAAGCTTTGCCTTTGCTTCATTTCTGCCCATGGACGAGAGAGTTCCGGTAATAACAAATGTCATACCCTGAAATTTCAGATCCTGCGGATCCTTCCTGATCATGTCATCCCATACAACACCGGCAGCAATCAGCTCATCGATAATCCTTGCATTGTGCTCCTCGGCAAAAAATCCGGTAATGTGATGTGCCACCACATCGCCCACATCCTCCACCTTCTTCAGCTCTTCAAAGGATGCACTGCGGATCCTGTCGAAACTCCCGAAATATCCGGCCAGAGCAAGAGCAGTGGCCTCACCAACCTCTCTGATCCCCAGAGCGTAAATAAACCGAGGAAGAGTGGTCTTTTTTGATCTGTCGATGGACTCTATCAGTTTGTTTATCAGAAGACTGTCGTCGGCCGATTTCTTGTCCTTGAAACGGGACTGTTTTTTATAGAATTCAAACAGCTGATCTGCCGTCAGCCTGTAGATATCACTGAGATGTCTGATCACGTCGTTATCGTAAAGATCTTCAATAATCCTGTCCCCGAATCCCTCTATATTCATGGCCCCGCGGGATACAAAGTGCTTCAGAGCCTCCTTGTTCTGAGCCGGACAGAACAGTCCGCCGGAACACCTTGCAACTGCCTCACCCTCTATTCTTTCTATCCTGCTTCCGCAGACCGGACATACCTCAGGAAAAACTATCTGTTTAAGTTCATCCGAATCGGTTCTTCTTTCTTTAACCACATCCACAATCTGTGGGATCACATCACCGGCCCTGCGGACAATTACCGTGTCTCCAATCATAAGCTCAAGACGCCGGATCTCATTTTCATTGTGCAGAGTGGCATTTGACACGGTAACGCCGCTTACATAGACAGGATCAAGAACTGCAACAGGAGTCACCGCACCTGTCCGGCCCACCTGAAAGACGACATCCAGCAGCTTCGTCAGTTCCTCGCGTGCCGGAAATTTGTAGGCGGTCGCCCATCGCGGACTTCTTGTAACAAAACCCATATGATTCTGAAGATCAATCCTGTTAACCTTAATGACAACCCCGTCTATTTCATAGGGAAGTTCATCCCGTCGATTCATGATATCCTGATAAAACTGCCTGCAGAAGGAGATTCCGCTGCCGTTTTTTGTTTCCTGATTAACCGGGATGCCAAGAGAGGCGACATACTGCAGTCTTTCACTGTGAGTACCCGGAAGATCAGCACCCTCCGCTATACCGAGAGCATAGCAGTTGAAAATCAGAGGTCTTCTGGCAGTGATCCGGGGATCCTTCTGTCTGAGAGATCCTGCAGCAGCGTTGCGGGGATTGGCAAAAATCTTTTTACCTGCGGACCTGGCCTCCTGGTTCATCCTTTCAAAGCCGCTCTTCGGCATCACAACCTCGCCTCTGACCTCCAGTCTTGCCGGCGGATTGTCAGTCTTCAGACGCAGCGGTACATTGCGGATTGTTTTAACATTCTGGGTTATATCCTCCCCCACTTGTCCGTCGCCTCTGGTGGAAGCTCTTACAAGCTCGCCCTTCTCGTAAAGAATGCTGCAGGCCAGACCATCAAGCTTCACCTCGCAGCTGAATTCCGGATCTGCAGATCCGCACTCGTCAGACACACGGCTTACAAACTGTGCCAGTTCCCCGTCAGAGAAAATGTCGTCAAGACTCAGCATCGGAACTTCAAGAACAACCTTTTCAAACTGACTCAGAGGAGATCCGCCGACTCTCTGTGTAGGTGACGAGGGATTGATCAGATCCGGATATTTGGATTCAAGATTTTTCAATTCAAGAAAAAGGCGATCATATTCAGCATCAGGAACGGAAGGAGAATCATATACATAGTACTCCTCTGCGTAGCGGTTAAGCAGTTCCACTAATTCGGTAATTCTCAGTGCAGGATCCTGAATATCCATAAATCTCTCCAAAAATGATTTCCCTGAGGGATGTGGCACGGTGATCTGCAGACAGATCTGAAAAGTGCGGCGGCACAAACTGAAAACCCGGATTATCCGGGTTAAAAAAAGAAAAACTTTGCTTGGATCCAGTTAACTACTGGTGATCATACGCATTCATCTGACTGCGGTATTCGGCAATCACGTCATCTGTCATCGGACGAAGCTCCTTTGTACACAGAAGACCATCCAGCGAAGTATTGATACTCCTGACATGATTTATGATATCGTTGAAGCGGTTCTCAGCGCTGCCGGGTTCCGGCATGAACATAATCACGCATATTCCCTTTGTAGACCACTTCGGATCTGCTTCACCGTTTCCGGTAATACCCTTCGGGAAAGTTCCGGGCTTAATCATGCTGCTTACTCTGAAAAGTTCCCTGCCGGTAACCGGATCATTGTAATAGACAATATCATACTTGCCTATGGACAGCTTTTCATTCAGAAAAACATCTCTGAGCTGACTGAAAGTGAAAGGACGGTGATCACGGCTCACTATGTTAAACTGATAGTACTTGGCCCAGGACGGATTCTTCTTTTCCTCAGTCTTCACCTGAGACACGCTGTCGGTTTTCTCCGAGACGGAAGCATGGGATACATTAAGATCATGACCGCTGTCACTCTCTATTCTGAAAGTCTCTTCAAATTCCTTTGAACCTCTTTTAATTGTTTTCACCGGTCCGACGGTACCGTCATCGTCAGGCAGATTGGCTGCAACCTCCCGACCATATTTCAGCTGTCGCTGAAGCTTCCTGCTCTTGTAGGAGGAGTAGAGCATATAACCGACGACATACAGAACAAATATTCCGACAATCACAAACATAACGACACGCATGCCGCCACCACTGGCGCTTTCCATATAAACTGTAAAATCCCAGGCTGAAATAACTAAATGAATCAGATGCCGGATGAACGCACCGAAAGGACATTTCTGAATAAAATTCCGCAGAAAACCAGAATCAAAATCGGGTTCATCGACTAAACTAGATTATAGTGTAGCATATTTTTGACTGTCAAGCATCAGCAGTTACCCGCCCCGGCAGGATACAAAAGCACGGAAATTTCCCTGAAAACAGCAGGGTTATCCGGTACAGAAACGGTCAAAACCTGATAGAAATACAAACTCCTCACTCCCTGCCGAATAGTCCGCCGGAATACCGATATGATAGAATACGGACGGTTCAGGCAGAATTTTGTACAAGCAAAAGCTGCCGGACGATGCGGAACCGGAATACCGGAATAAAGGACAGGAAACAGACAGATCGGGAGCAAGGAAAAAATGTTAAAAAAATTCGGGATCTACTACATTATTTACGGCATAAAGATGCTCAGATTCAGCGAAATTCGAACCTTTATTCTTATTCCTCTTGCCATAAATATTCTGATTTTTGCCATGGCAACATCATATGTATGGTACAGAACATCAGAACTGGCAGAGTATGTGGAATTTGAGCTTCCGGACTGGCTTTCCTTCTGTCAGTATCTGGTAATACCTCTGGTCCTGCTGGTATTTATGGTACTGTCATACTACCTGTTCGCCACTGTCGCCGGCATCCTGGCTGCCCCCTTTAACGGTATTCTTGCGGGAAAGGCCGATGAAATCATACAGCAGCGCAGGCTGAAGGATGAATCCGTGTCAACAACACTCAAAGATGTTCCGCGCATAATTGCGCATGTACTCAGAGTTCTCGCGTATACTCTGCCGAGAATGCTGCTGGCACTTCTGATGCTGCTTATTCCTGTTGCAGGATATGTCTGCTGGCTTGTTTTTTCGGGATGGATTGTGGCCATCGGCTACCTGGACTGTGCCGGCGACAACCATCACAAATCACTGAAATCACTGGTGGAATCCATGAGAGTGAACAGAACAGCCTGCATTGGTTTCGGAATATCTGTTTATTTCATGATGCTGATACCTTTTCTGAATCTCTTTGTAATACCGGCGGCAGTATGCGGAAGCACAAAACTTCTGGCCGACCTGGACGGCGGATCCATAAAGGGTGACAAGGAAATTTTTGAGACAGACGAGTCTGAGCAGAAGGAAACAGGACTGGCGACAGAATCTGATCAGACCGGAACAGATAATCCGGAAGATCATGCAGCGACCGCTGATGAACCATCCTCCCCGGTTCAGTGAGAAACACAGACTGACTGAAAGAGTTCAGAGGAAATGAACGATGACGTAAACTTCAGTGATGTGACACAGTCTCACATCCAGTCCCGAAGTTTGGTTCTCAGTCTCATAATCGCTTGGTTCAGGATCTGACAGACCCTGGATTCGCTCACTTCGATAACAAGACCTATTTCCTTAAGATTGAGTTCGTCGTTGTAGTAAAGGGAAAAAACCAGGGCCTCCCTTTCAGGAAGCGACTCTATTGCTCCGGCAAGTGCATGCCGGTATTTTTCATGCATGACGGAAGTCAGAGGACTGTCCTCGTTGACGTTCTGATTCTCAAACACGATGGCATCGGCAGGAACGCCGATATCCTCGATTGCAGAAATCCTTGAAGTTGAAGACTCGTACAGCATGGTATGGTATTCACTTATGGAGACGTTCAGATAATCCGCCACCTCCTCGTCGGTCGGATCACGCCCTCTACTTTTTGCAAGTTCCACCATGGCTTCGCTGATCCGTCTTGTATTCTGATGAACTGATCTTGGAGCCCAGTCACCCTTTCTGATGTCATCTATCATGGCTCCCCGGATGCGGATGCTGGCAAAAGTCTCAAAGGATGCACCCTTGGATGCATCAAAATTCTGTGCGGCGTCAAGAAGCCCCAGCATTCCGGACTGAATAAGATCATCAAGAAGCACAGACGCAGGAAGACGGCCTTTGAGATGCAGGGCGATTTTTTTAACCAGAGGAGCATATTCCGAAACAAGTTTTTCGGATTTATCCCGTTTGTCGTCCCTGTAATATGCTCTAACAGCCATTATTCAGTAAAAATCCCAGTAAAAAACAAAAACAGACTCCGCACCGGACCGATCTGTCCGCTACATTTCCCTGATTGACAGCATGTTCTCAATAAAAAACTGCAGATGTCCCTCGGCCTGATACGGAATAGGCCAGGTCAGCGCCCTGTTGGCCAGAGCCCTGAAGGAAATGGAGGCAGGCGACTTCGGAAATGCATCAACAATAACCTGCTGCTTCTTGATGGCCAGTTTTACATTCGGATCGTAGGGAATGCACCCCACAAATTCCAGAGAAGCATCAAGAAATCTCTCGGTAACCTTTGTAAGCTTAAGAAACAGATCCTGTCCCTCCTTCATGGAGCGAACCATGTTGGCCACGATTTTAAAACGGAACACGCCGTATTCTCTGCTCAGGATCTTCATCAGAGCGTATGCATCAGTTACAGATGTCGGTTCATCGCAGACAACCACAAGAATATCCTGTGCGGCACGGGCAAAATTAAGCACCATATTGGAAATGCCGGCGGCGGTGTCCACTATGAGCACATCCACCTCCGTTTTAAGATCACCGAAAGCTCTTATCAGTGCTGCATGCTGCGTCGCCGAGAGCTCAACCATGGACTGGGTACCTGATGTTGCAGGCAGGATCATAAGACCGTAGGGACCGGTGATGATTATGTCATCCAGCGAGCATTCGCCGTTTATCACGTTGAAAAGATTGTTCTTGACGCTAAGTCCCAGCATCACATCAATATTGGCAAGTCCCAGATCCGCATCCAGAAGCATCACTTTCTTTCCAAGTGACGCCATGGTGATGGCAAGATTAAGAGACACATTGGACTTACCGACGCCGCCCTTTCCTCCCGTCACCGTAATCACCTTAACGCGATGATTCGGCGTAGCAATAGACGGCTGCTGCTTCATAGATGTTCTCAGTCCGTGAGCCTGATCCATATTTGCTGATGTCATAAAATTCCCCGCGTTCTAAAAATTACGTTCTTCTTCCATGTAGGCCATTGCCAGCTGCACCAGTTTTGCTCCGCTGGCAACCTCCAGATCCTCCGGCACACGCTGACCGTTAGTTGTATAACATACCGGGATCTGATTGCTCATGCATACCCCGAGAACATCACCAAGACCAATGCTCTCGTCAAGTTTTGTCAGGATAGCGCCGGACAGTTCGACCCTGCTGAACTGATCAAAAGCCTCCTGCAGCACTCTCCGCTGCCCTGTTGCAGGGAGTACAAGATAATTATGAATATGAATATTGGAGCTGTTAACCAGCTGATCCAGCTGGGCCGTCAGACGATCATCCCTCTGCCCCATACCTGCAGTATCTATTAATACTAATCGACGGTTGCGCAACTGGTATAAAACATTCTGCATTTCTGACATATCAGTCAAACTTTTGACTGTACATCCCATAATTCTTCCATAGGTCTGAAGCTGTTCATAGGCTCCGATACGGTAATTGTCAGTAGTGATAAGAGCAACCTGATCCGCACCGTAACGCATTGCAAAATGAGCGGCAAGCTTGGCAATGGTGGTGGTCTTGCCGACTCCGGTAGGACCGACCAGAGTTACGGCGCCGCCGCGCTGAAGGATTTCATCATTTCCTATCAGAAGATTTCTGCTGATGATCATGGCCAGATTTCTCCAGCTCTGACGCAGATTATCAGACTGGGGAAGCTGCTCTGCCAGATATTTTGCGTAATCCTCCGTAAAGCCGCCGCGGATCAGAAGCTTGAGGATCATGGCTCTTACAGGCTCCCTGCGCTCCATGTCATCAGTCATAAGACCGGCCAGCTGTGACTGAAGAAGCTTCCGAATACCTGCCATCTCCTCCTGCATGGCGGCGATGGCGGGATCCTGTCCCGAAAGCACAGAACTCCGGCGTGACGGTTCCGGAGTCTGGCCGGGCGATCCCGCACCGGTCTGCTGCTCTGCCAGAGTTTTAGGATATTCACTGCCTGCCGGCTGGGCACCGGCCGCACTTCGATGACTCTTCTGTCTTGAAAGCAGTTCATTCAGGGTATTGGCCATCTGCTCATTGTTCTTCGCGGCCCGGGAGCGGGAAGCTGAAGATCGCTCATATCCGCCGAAGGAAGGCTCGGAGGTGGCAACCTTCGCCGCCGCCATGGCCCTTGAAGAGATGGTTACATTCTCGTCATCATAATCCCGTGATGATCTGCCCTGGGCTGTGGAAGAAGATGAAGCACGCGGAGAGGAGGACACCGGAGGAATGTTATCCTCCTCATAAGCAGCCACAATCTCCACACCTTCCGCGACCTTCTTATTGGACATAATAACAGCGTCAGATCCCAGCTCCTCCTTGACCTTGGCAAGAGCAGATCTCATGTCCTTAGCTAAAAAGCGCTTAATTTTCACGGTAAAACTCCATCAACCCGAAGGATCTAATGCTGACCTATCGAGCTTACAATTCTAATCTGCTTTTCATCCGGAACCTCCTGATATGACAGTACACGAAGTCCCGGAATCGATGTTTTGACAAACTTGGCCAGTGTTCCTCTGAGTACGCCCGACGTAAGAAGAATTGCCGGCTGTCCCTCCAGCTCCTGGTTCTGTGTTGCCTCAGCCAGCGACTGCTGCATTCTTTCCGCAAGTCCGGGTTCGATTCCGATACCCTCTCCGCCGGAACTCTGCAGAGACTTGTGCAGCAACTTCTCCAGATCCGGTGCCAGAGTTATCACGGGAATAACCGGATCTCCGCCCACCAGATTCTGAACAATAAGTCTTCTCAAAGCCACGCGGCATGCGGCATTCAGCACCTCGGGATCCTGGCTGCGGGGAGCATACTCCACAACAGTCTGGAGAATGGTTCTCATATCTCTGATGGGAACCTCCTCATACAGCAGCTTCTGCAGCACCTGAACCAGAATGCCGAGACTTACCACGCCTGGAATAAGTCCCTCCACAAGCTTTGGCTGATTCTTGGCCACCTGATCCAGCAGATTCTGCACTTCCTCGTGGCCAAGGAGGGAGGATGCATTGTTTGTCAGGATCTGACTGATATGGGTGGCTATTACGGTAGGTGAATCAACCACGGTATATCCCAGACTCTGAGCCTGTTCCGACTGCTCAGGAGAAATCCACACGGCCTCCAGACCAAAAGCTGGATCCTGCCCCTCTATACCCTTGATGGTACCAAAAACCTCTCCCGGATTGATAGCCATCTGCTTATCCACATACACTTCGGATTCACCCATGGTAACACCCATTATGGTAATCCGGTAATTATTGGCCGGCAGATCAAGATTGTCTCTGATATGAACGGCCGGCACAAGAAAACCAAGTTCCTGGGACAGTTTTTTTCTTACACCCTTCACACGATTGAGAAGTTCTCCGTTCTGGTTCTTGTCCACAAGGGGTATGAGACGGTAACCGATTTCAAGACCGATTGTATCAACTTGTGCAACATCGTCCCAGCTTAAATCCTTCTGCTTCTGCTCCACAGCCTTCTTTGCCTCGGCCGCCTTTCGTTCCATCTGCTCCTTCTCCTCCTTGCTTATCTTCTTTGGAGCAAATTTCTGAAGTCCGTAGCCAAGTCCTCCCACCATGATAGCAAACAAAAGGAAAGCAAAATGAGGCATCCCCGGAACTATTCCCATTACAAAAAGAATTCCGGCGGCAACATACAGCGTTCTGATATCGCCGAACATCTGTCCCAGAACCAGAGTACCAAGTTCTGACTCGTCATTCTGACGGGTGATAATGATTGCCGAAGATATGGAAAGAAGAAGCGAAGGTATCTGGGCCACCAGACCGTCACCGATGGTAAGCTTTGTATAGATTGTCACCGCATCGGCAAAAGCCAGATCATGCTGTCCGACGCCGACTATCAGACCTCCGATAATATTGATGGCCATAATTATAAGACCGGCGATGGCATCGCCCTTTACGAATTTGGAGGCACCGTCCATGGAGCCGTAAAACTCAGCTTCTGCCGCAACCTCGCGGCGGCGCTCCTTGGCCTTTTCCTGATCAATAAGACCGGAATTAAGATCCGCGTCAATCGCCATCTGTTTTCCCGGCATGGCATCAAGTGTAAATCTGGCTGTTACTTCGGAAATACGTCCCGCACCTTTGGTGATTACTACAAAATTAATGACCATCAGAATGATGAATACTATGAGACCGACAACATAGTTTCCTCCGATAACAACATCACCGAAGGACTTGATAACCTGACCGGCAGCCGCATCGCCGGCTGCTCCGTTAATAAGAATGACGCGGGTGGAGGCGACATTAAGAGCAAGACGAAGGAGCGTTGCAATCAGCAGAATTGTGGGAAAGGACGCAAAATCCAGAGGTCTTTTGGACAGAATGGAAACCATCAGCACCACAATCGCTATGGTGATATTGAAAACAAAGAAGATGTCCAGCATCCATGCGGGAATAGGAAGCACAACCATCGCCAGTCCGCCCAGGATCAGCGTCGGTGTGCCAAAGCCCTTCTTCATCAGCTGCCGGAGCTTGGGTCCGGTCAGATACTGCTTTATCTCAGCAACAGTCATTCACTACAAACAGTAATCCATTATTGATCACGATTATACATCGTGACGACAATGCAAATTGTGTGCTAGAACGAGATTCTGGCAGATGCTGACCAATTCAGTTGCCATTCAGTTATGGATAGCAACGGTTGTCAGAAACATAATGTATACTTCAGACTACGAAGCTAATATTTGAATTTATCCCAGGTTTTTAGACTTTGGTCAGAGAAAGCTTTGCTGCAACTGAAAACAGTCTCTTTTAAACATAAGAAGTCATCTTATGTTGAGAAGCAAGGTATTCCAGGGTACTGCCCTGCAGTGAAATAATGCTGGTTGCTCAGCCGTCTACAAAACATCCAGTTCAAGTAAAAATTGTGAAATAACTGCACTTCACTCAAAAATAAAAATGGAAATAACAACACTTCTATCTAAAGATCTTTATGAAATAATGACACAATATTCACAATATTCACAATATTCACAATACATCGATTATCAGGTGCACGCAAGCCAAAGACTGTCGTAAATTTGAATGTCGCCGTGCCGGATTATACTGTGCCGTGTTTAAGAACAGACAACGTTTTCAGTCATGCTTCAGTTCGTCCGGTATCGGCAGCTCCTTCGGCAGCGGTCTCGGGGCTCCTCCCTTTCTCGTACGGTACATTTTCAGCTGGAAGACATATGCCAGAACCTGGGCGACTGCGGCAAAAAGTCCCTCGGGGATCTGATGACCCTCCTTTGTATTGTAGTATATGGAGCGGGCAAGAGCCGGCGACTCGATAATTTCGATTTTGTTTTCTCTGGCTATCTCCTTTATTTTCAGAGCCACCTCGTCAACGCCCTTTGCCACAACCTCCGGTGCACTGTGCGCTTTTTTCTGATCATATTTGAGAGCAACCGCATAATGAGTAGGATTGGTTACAACCACATCCGCCTTGGGAACCTCCTGCATCATGCGTCTTGTGGCCATCTCATACTGGATCCTGCGGATACGGGATTTCACCTCCGGCTTTCCCTCGGTATCCTTCATTTCATCCTTGATTTCCTGCTTTGTCATTTTCAGCTGCTCCATGTTGTGCCATTTCTGAAACCACATGTCAAGAGCGGCTATTGGAACCATTGCCATAATGATGCCGATGGCCACCTTCAGCATAATGTACAGTGTTTCCTTAATCACATACGGCAGCTGGTGGGATGGAAGTGCAACAATGGAGGTAAAGGATGCCCTGATAAACACATAAGCCAGTGTTCCGATAAAGGCGACCTTGAGTATTGATTTAATCAGCTCCACCAGACTCTGAACCCCGAATATGCGTTTAATACCGTTCAGAGGATTGATCTTATTGAACTTGGGAGCCGCGGCCTCAAAGCTGAAATTGAATCCTCCCAGAATAATATTGCCTATAAAGGCAAAAAAGAAAACAAAAAAGGCAAGAAGAAAAACAGGAAGCGAAACCACCAGAACAGAGGACAGGAAGGTTTTCAGCATATACGACGGATCGTAGATCATGGCTCTTTCAACGGAAAAACCCATTTTGAATATTTTTTTGAAGGCGTCGGAGAATACCGGAGAAAACACCCACAGTCCGATGACACCGCTGAGAAGAACGGAAAGTGTTCCCATTTCCCTGGATCTCGGGATCTGTCCTTTTCTTCTGGAGTCCTCTATTCGTTTACCGGTGGGCTGTTCTGTCTTTTCCTGACCGTCGCTGTTTTCCGCCATAGTCTACAGTCCCCCGCGACATTCATAACCTACAGCACCGCAGATCAGATCCACAGTCCGATCAAACTGATAGACAAAGAAGGACATAAAGTTGGATACGGTGATCCAGAGGACAAAAATACCCAGGATCAGGGAAACGGCAAAACCCATACTGAAAATATTCAGCTGAGGAGCAGCTCTTGTCATTACACCAAAAGTAAAATTTATAATAAGCATGGTACAGATTGATGCAATAGAAAAGTTGACCGCAGTCTGAAACATTACTCCGAGGAAACTGAAAAGATTTCTCCAGGTGTCCTGACCGATAAATTCAAGACCTACCGGAATTGTATAAAAACTTTTTCTCAGCAGATCAATAAACACCAGATGACCGTCAATGCCGAAAAAAACAAGACCGCAGAGCATAGTGAAAAACTGACCGACCACCGGAGTCTGAGCTCCGTTCACCGGATCTACAACCGAAGCAAAGCCGAGACCGGTCTGCATGGCCACAACCTGACCCGCCATGACAAAACACTGGGAGATGAGTTCAGTGCAGTATCCAATGGTTATTCCAATCAGGATCTGGTTTACGGTAACCAGGATACCGGTAACGCTGAAAATGTCGATATTCGGATCGGCGGAGGGAACAAGCGGAGCGACAGCCCAGGCCAGAGCGATGCACAGGATCAGCCGGATTTGCCCCGGCATCAGACCTGAACCTATAACAAACATGGTTCCAATCATGGATGCTGTTCTGATAAACGGCCACAGATACGAGGCAACATAGGCCATTATCAGGCTTTCCGTACCGTTCACTAATTAACAACTCCGGGGATCTGTTCAATAATCATGTAGAAAAAGCTGGATATTTTCTGAATACCCCAGTTGGTACCGAGAGCAATTGCTACAAGCGTTACCAGAAGACGGGGCAGAAAACTGAGTGTCTGTTCGTTTATAGATGTTGTAGCCTGAAAAACGGCAACACAGAGACCGACCAGAAGACTCGGAATAATGGCGGCGGATACAAGGATCGCCACAAGACCGAAAGTGTCTCTCAGAATGTCAATAAACCCGGAAGGATCCATAAATTATCACCCCGCTCCGATGCCGAAACTGGAAATCATTGTTCCGATAATCATTGACCACCCGTCCACCAGAACAAACAGCATAAGTTTGAACGGCAGCGCTATCAGCACCGGCGACAGCATCATCATACCCATTGCCATAAGGATACTGGCGACCACAAGATCAATAACCAGAAACGGAAGAAATATCAGAAATCCAATCTGGAATGCAGTCTTCAGTTCGCTGACCATAAAAGCCGGAATTATCACCTTCATTGACAGATCCTCCGGCTTTTCGGCCTTTTCTCCCGAATATTCCATAAAATTGTTGAGATCCTTGATCCTGGTCTGCGACAGCATAAAATTCTTAAGCGGCTTCTGTGCCTGTTCGAAAGCCTGCCTACCGCTGATCTGATCCTCGCTGTAGGGCACTATTGCCGTATCATAAATCTGATTAAAAACCGGAGACATAACGAAGAGAGTCATGAACAGACTCATTCCCACAAGGATCTGATTTGAAGGTGCGGACTGGAGTCCTATAGCCTGCCTGAGAATAGACATCACTATGATGAACCGGGTAAATGATGTCATCATCATAACAAGAGAAGGCAGGACTGTAAGAGCCGTAAGAAACAGCATGACCTGCATTGAAAGGCTGTATTCCTGCTCTCCTGCAGAATTGGTGCCAAGTGTCACGGCCGGAATACTGAAATCAGCGGCATGGCAGGGCAGCGCAAGAGCTCCAAGCACAATAAAAAAAGAAAGAATACTAATCCTTTTTATCATGAACACCGCCTTTTGATTCATCCGGACTTCTTTCAGGATCCGCCTTTTCTCCGGCAGGATCTCTGCCCCTGAGAGCATCGGCAAGCCGTGACGCAAAGCCGTCCCGCCCTTCTGATAAAGGAGAAACTGTGTATTTTTCAATGTCAGCAGATGATATTTCTGCCAGACATGAAATATTGTGGGCAGTAACTCCCAGCAGAAAGTACCTGTCACCTGTCCTCACCACCATAATTCTTTCATGACTGCTGACAGACATGGTGGAAACAATCTGCATGACTCCATGACGGCCGCCCGGCATAATGCGGGTTTTCTTAAGAAACCACACCATGGCAAACATGAGTCCGATAACTGTAATACAGCTGAAAAGCCACTGGCCGATGCTGACAGAAACCGCAGGCATGCCTGTTGCCGTAGTCTCCTGCTCAAGACCGAAAGCCGAAGCTGCAGAAAGAATCCATAAAAATAAAAATCTCAGCATCACTTAAGCTTCTTGATACGTTCAGTCTGACTGATAACATCAGTAAGTCTGATACCGAACTTGTCATTAACCACCACTACTTCACCGTGAGCAATAAGAGTTCCGTTAACCAGCACATCCAGCGGCTCGCCGGCCACGCGCTCAAGTTCAATTACAGATCCCTGATTCAGCTGAAGAAGATTTCTTATGGGGATCTGGGAACGCCCCACCTCCATGGAAATTACAACAGGAATATCCAGAATGGAATCAAGACGGCGCTTCTCCTCCTTTGATATGGGAGTAGTTTCCCCGAAATCCTCGAGAGGAACCTTTTCCGCAGAAACAGAACCTCCGTCTATAACTCTGGATTTGCCTCCGGACGGATCATAATCGTCAGATTTATTCTGCTCTTCCTTTTCCTTCTCGGCAGAGTCCTGTTCTCCAAGGGCGGCTGCCCACTGGGCCATTATGTCGTCATCATCTGTACTCACTTTTCTTCCACGACTCCATCTTCAACTTCATCATCCACTTCATCATCAAAAACAATTTCGTTTCTGGCTCCTGTAAGAACTGCAATTTCATTCTTGATGGACTCCGGCCGTTTCAGCTTCTCCGTAATTTTAAGAGCAACCGAATCCTTTACTCTCCCCAGTTTGGCATGATATGAAGGAAGATCCTCTATGAACACCAGCAGTGATTCAGGAAGTTCCACCGGAATGATATCCCCCGGCTTCATATTCTGTATTTCTCTTAAGGTAAGAGTTGTTTCCAGCAGTCTAGCCGACAGCCCCACATTCACATCAAGTATCTCGTCTCTCAGAGCCTTGGACCATCGCATGTCGGTGTCACCCTTGTCACTCTGCACGCCGGCGTCCAGAAGTTCTCTGATAGGTTCAAGCATGGAATACGGCATGGCAACATGGAAATCTCCGCCGCCTCCGTCAAGTTCAATATGAAAAGAGTTTATTACGATAACCTCTGTAGGACTTACAATATTGGCCATGGCTGGATTGACCTCGGAATCCATATATTCAAATTCCACAGACATAACAGGCTGCCATGACTCGGTATAGTCTTCAAATATGATGCGAAGGAGCATCTGAATAATACGTCTTTCAGTAGGAGTGAACTCGCGTCCCTCGATCTTCGTATGCCGCTTTCCTTCACCTCCGAAAAAGTTCTCCACAAGAATGAACACCAGCTGTGCTTCAAGCGTAATCAGAGCCGTACCCTTCAAAGGTTTGAATCTGACCATGTTAAGACTTGTAGGAACAAACAGAGAATGAACGTATTCGCTGAATTTGATCATTTTTACGCCGTTGATGGATACCTCGGCTGTACGGCGCATCATATTGAAAAGACTTATTCTGAGATGTCTTGCAAATCTCTCATTCACAAGCTCCAGAGTAGGCATTCGTCCGCGGACAATACGATCCTGGGAGGAAAAATCAAAGGAAACTATTCCGTCCTGTTCCTGGGGGGTTTCCTCCTTGGGCAGTTCATCATCATCACTGCCCCGCAGGAGGGCATCAATTTCATCCTGCGTTAAAATATCTGTCACTTGGAATTCCTTTCTACCAGCCTACTGAATTATGAAACCGTCATAAAGCACAGATTCAATGATTGGTTCACGCTCAAGAGAATTCATACGGCTCTGCAATGCCTTAAGAATGCCGTTCTTAAAATTTTCCTTTCCCTTACTGTCAACAATATCGGCAAACCTGACATCAGAGACATACTTGGTAACAGCCCCCTTCAGTGCAGGAAGATGATGCGTTGCAAGATCTCTGTTTCGCTCACCCTTTACCTCAATAACAAGTTTAATCTGCACCAGATGCCCTTTCGGTCTGGCAGTTGCGGTAAAAAGAAAAGGCTCCTTTATGGGAATAAAAAAATAAACATCTTTGACAACAATTTCTTCTTCAGACGGGTCAGACGATCCTTTGCCTAAAAAAAAGAAAGCAGCTCCGCCTATGGCAAGCAGGACAACTGCCACAATAATCAACAGCTTGCTCTTACCTTTTTTTCCGGCATCGTCATTAAGCTTTAATTCAACCTTGTCCTTTTCATTGTCGGCCATAAACGATATCTCTAGGCATAGTAATCAACTTCGCGTTCTGAAACGCCGGCAGAACCTGCACCTTCGGCAATAAAGTCAGTTCCGTCATCATTATCATGAGATATTTTATCAGATGTAAATTCTTTTGTTTCGGAGGAACCTCGATTTTGCGATCTATCCCCCCAGGAATTCTGCTGCTCTACAGAACTGTCCTCCAGAGCAATACCCTGCTGCTCAAGCATTGAACGTAGGCGTGACATGGAATCGTTAATAAGATCTCTTGTTTCATTCTGCTGAACTACCATGCTGACTCTCGCCATGGCATCATCGCTCATATTGATTACAATTTTCATTTTACCGAGACCGGTCGGATCCAGATTTATTTCTGCCTCCCTGACATTTTTTGAAAGCATAATATTTATGTTTTCAGCTATCTGTCTTGCATTCTCCTCATAGTTGCGTGAAATCCGAACAGTTTTCTGAAGCTGCTGAACTGCATCAAGACTTTCTTTAAAACTATTTCCTGAATGAGTTCCGGACACGGAATGCAGCTGGGAAATATGATCAGCGCTGCGTTCATCCGTATTGCGGCCGGCATTCTCTCCAAATCCGGAGGATCCTGTCTGACGGACTACATTTGACGCTGAAAGTTCAGTCTGAACAAACTCACTTTCCTGCTTCAGACTGCCGGCTTCATCACTTCCTGAAGCCGGTGCTGCAGCTGCGGCTTCAGTTCTGCCTGCTGCCAGGCTGCGCAGAGTTTCGGCAAATGACGATCTTGCTGCGGCATCAGCATCTGTATTAAAAACGGAAGAAACCGTATCTGACGACATTTCTTCGTTTCGAATCTGGCCGGAAGATGACAGGGCATTCTGTATTTCCGGCTGTAAACGCACGGCACCGCCCTGAGACACTCTGGCAGAAACGTCTCTTGAACTTTTCAGAATATTCATAAACTCCGCATTTTCCGGAAGCATGTCTGCCGGCATATCATCATTTTCAGCGTAGTCTGAATCAACACCACTTCTCATATACAGCGGAATGCCGGCAGTATCCGATGAAGCACGGGACTGAACAGTACTGCGACTGCTGATCATTACGTTACCCGTATGGAATCCGGTACTTTGCATCCTGACATTATCAGAATTTCTGTCTTTTAACGGGAAAGACAGACTGTCTCCGGCACGGGCAGTTTCACCTGTTTCCTCAGCATCAGAAGACGTACCGGACAATGCCGAAGATACTTCTGAAAGTTCATCTTCAGAAATATCACTCCTCCGGTAAAAATTAACTTCACGGTACATTGCATTATTCTGCAGAGCAGTCGATCGAAATGCTTCAGAACGGATCCCCGCTCCGTTCACAGTTTCATCAGCTGAAGTTTCAGGTGTATCTTCCATGATCCTTCCGAAACCGGTACCGGCAGACGGAGCGCCGGAGACGAAATCTGCACTGTCTGCATACTGATAAACAGGTTCGGCATTCTGCTGACTGTAGCCATTCTCACCGCTGAATGTATTAACCGCACCGGAAGCCTGATTTGCAAAACGATGAACATCAGATCTCTGCATGATGACATTTTCAGCAGGCTGTTTTACTGCCGGAACTGACGTCTCAGGTGTTTCAGCATGGCTGAGGGATGGATTGTTCAGTTTAAACGTACTGTCATAAACATTTTTTGTCGCACTGACATTTTCAGTCTTAGCTTCGCCGCGACCATTTCCTTCCTGCCCGATGTACTTCCGCTTAACATCTTCCGGTTTAACATCACTGTAAACAAGGCCTTCCCTGTTGGCAGACTCCGTTTCAGAAATTTGAGAAGCGTAGGGATTACCATGAAGATGCTGATCACGATATCCTGCATCGCCGGCATCCGCCTTCCCTTCATGGTCTGAGTCCTGATCAGCTTCTGCGCTGGAGCTGACATTTGATGCAGCAGGCAATACTCTTTCTGAATATCTGTCAGGTACTGTTTCCGATCTACCTGCCAGTTCTCCGGCAGGTTGTTCACCCTTTAAAAACTGAGCATCGGAGGAAAAAACAGAAATTTCTTCTGAAGCATCATCTGCGTAGGCTGTGTTTTCAGCTCCGGACTGAACAGATATAATATTTTTCTCAAAATCAGGTGCAATTCTTCGCTGAGTTCCGTATGGAACATCCTTCAATGTTTCCTGTCTCATACCGGTTTCTTCTGCAGAGTTCATCTTCTGTGCACCGGTAAAATTTTGATCGTAGGATCCATATGATGAAACCTGGGAATCTGCATAACCGGCAGAAATGACAACTGGAGCAATTTCTTTTAAGTCCGTGCTCATATCATCTGTATGCACATCATTCTGATATACAGAATTATCTTCCACAGGTTTCATGTCAGTATGAACGGCGGCGTCCCAGACATTCTGATATGTAACAGATTCATGATCTGCATAAAAAGTCACGTTTTCTGCAGAATCAGACGGCATGCCGTCAGCAAATTCTGATCCAGATTCGCCTTCATGCAGCGATATACTGTCTTCAGATGAAACAACCTTCTCTTTCCGTCCGGAAATCTGTTCTGAAAATTCTGACTTTTTTGCAGACTGCAAATCTTTTCCTGCTGTTATCCGGTCATGATCAGAATTGATGCGATTTGCGGATTTTATGGTTGATTCTGCCGAATTCTGAACCTTGTTCTCTGAAAGTTCTTTACGGGATGATTCAGAATTATTTACACGGGTCTCCGATTCACCGTTTTTACGATCGCAAACATTCTTCCCATTCTGAGAGGAACGTATGTTTTCACGGATTGCAGAAGATTTGTTTTTCGGTACTGAAGGCAATGCTGATTTTTGTGATTTTGAATGCAGCTTACCCGTTCCCGCAGCGACGGTTCGAGCCGTATCAGAGAAGTTATTAACGGTGCCAACGGCAGAACTTTGCCGTGCATCTGACATAATATTATCAAGGATATGATCAAAAGCAGAAGAAGATCCGGCAGACAGGGAACTGTTTTTTGATGATACTAACTCTGTAACATTTTGAATTTGCTGAAAATTTTCCGAAAGCTGCATACCAAATCTCCTGGCAATAATCGAGTAACCCGATGATTCATATGCAACAATCAAGCCACTTGTTCACAAACAAAAGAAAACTGTTTGTGAGTTACGAGGCACTTCACGTACAAAAAAATATCCTGCTGATCGTCTGCCGCTTCGTTTTCAGAATGTATAACAGGTGCGGTTCCTCCTGAAGTCGTACATATTCACTGTCTGAGTATCCTACTCTATGGTGAACAGTTCATCAAAACTGACGCCCTCCAGCACTGATACCGGTCCGTCATCAGGATTAAACTGTACAGTATGCTCAAGCATCATCAGTTCTCCTGTATCAGCAGACTTCAATATTACTGCCCCGTCCTGTATCGTATAATAAACCTCAGACACATTCTCAATCAGAGACGACTCAGGATTTGGATAAAAACGTTCAAAAATGAAGGAGCTTCCTGCTTTTTCGTCGGAATATCCATTGACAGAATAGGATGTTCCATGAAGATCTGCTTTTTTAAGTCTGAGATTATGATTAAGTTTCAACCGGCTGTTTTTTCTGTACGTATCCGTCAGATCATAAAAATAAGTCTCTTCAGAAAAAATTCCATCAGTCATTTCAGCATAATTATTTCCTTCCCATATGGTATTACCCATGGAAATCCTGCGGGTAAAATAAATTTTACCTTCAGCACCCTGCCTGATCATTCCCGTGAAGAAACCGGCATTTTTAAAACCCTGGGGAGTAAGTTCCAGAACTGCTGAATCCTCCTTGAAATCTGACTGCATCATGCTGAATGCAATAAAAATCCTTCCATGAAAAAGGATTTCCCAGAAATCAGCTTTTACAACAGGGACATTGAACTTCTGAGACCAGTGTTTGTCAGCTGCCTCAAGAACTATGGAAGAATCCGTAAATTTCAGCACAAACGGTATCTTGCCCTCCGGAGTAACCAGAAACCTGGTATCCGGATTAACAGGTATCATATTAAAGACTGAACTGTCTATGACCGTATTCCCGCTGAGTATCACCGGATGATAACTCCTGCTGACAATGTCATACCGGTAAACAGTCCCGGAATGCATCCCAACAGCATACGTGGTTGCCAGATCAAAACCGTTCTTTGTCTGTTCACCGGACAGTATGCTGTAGCATGATTCACCGTTAACCTTAATATCAGTCTCTCCGGGAATGAGACTTCGTGCATCGCCGCCGCTTCCGGCATCAATATCTCCAACAGCTCTGTATGCTTCATCCTCTGATACAGTCGGTATGTATTCACAGGCATATGGTCTGCTCATACAACTTCCGTCTCTGGAATTGTATGCAAACTCCGTATCAGCTGCTGTAACAGAAGAGCAAGCAGCAATCAAAAATACAGGCAACAGTTTTTTCATAAAAGAATCCAAAATACTTCAATGTCATGCGGCATAAACTGCACAGAAGCGTATTTCCCCTGATCACTGCAGCACAACCTCATTACGTACATTTGACCTACTAGCCGAAGAAATTAGTAATCAGAAAATAAATGCCTTGAAACAGTTCACCGATTCAAAGATAGTTCAAAAAACAACCCGACAGATTGTACAAAAAAGAGCAGGATGTATTGTGTGACTCATTTCTTATTATTGCAGGCATTTCTTCAGGCCTGTCAGGACGACATAAGGAGCAAAATGACAGAGAGCATATCATTTCCGCACCGTTAAAACTATTGAGTCAAAAATTACTTTCAGCTGTTTGTTTCTGCCTGATCCATGACTCTGTACGCAGTGAGACTTCTCTTTGCGGTGCATATTATCATCGCCGCTCTTATCAGCTTTATGTCTTCTGTAGTTTCGCCGTAGTGATGTGTACGCATCTGGCTGATTGCATCCTTTATGGCTGACTCCTCTCCTCCGATGTCCGGAATTCTTTTAAATTCGATCACCAGTCTGGTCTTCCTGGTTTTCAGTTCCAAATCGGAATATCCCTGCGAATTTATCACTTCCTTTGCTTTATTGATTTCTTCCTGCGGGATCTGGGAATATATGATATCCCGTATCGTATTCTCATCATTGAACGCCTTTGAATTGGAACTGACACACTCACAAAGTAATGTATTGAACAGTCTGAATACTGATTCAATATCTCCTGCATCCAAAAGTTCCGGCAGTCCGGCAAGTCCTTTTCTTGTTCCCGGTGTCGTTTTCAGATTGTGAATATCAAGAGAAAGTTTGATCATTGATTCTGCTATCTCATCATTCGGTATTACCAGTCTCCCCAGTCCCCTAGCCTCCTGCTTTATCGTATAATATCCAGTCTGTAAAAGCAGCATATCCATTGGAATCTGGTCCGGTTCTGACTTCGACAGTAACGCATCATTATCTACAAGCATATCATTATCGTCTGAAGAACTGTCCCTGTACCTCAGCATGTTAAACAAATCCAGATTCTCTGTTCTTTTCAGATACTCCACCAGTATTGTCGGCGTTCCTCCGCTGGTGGAATACCAGTAGTTGGCAAAACCTTTCTTTGGATCTTTTAAGAATGACAGTATTGACCACGGGTTGTATACAGTCTCTTTGGCATTGATGGTAAACTGAAATCCGTTATATGCAGATTTCATTCTGGCATAAACCTCTTCCGTACTCATGTCCAGCACCGACGCTGCATTTCTCACATACGGATCAAAACTCTTGTGCAGTTCTTCCTCAGTTATTCCAAGAAGTCCTGAGTAGTCATCATCCGCTGTTATGTCCAGCAGATTGTTGAACATGGAGAAAAGACTTACATGGGCAAGTCTGGTAATGCCTGTTATAAAAACAAATCTGAACACCTTCTCACACGATTTTATCGTTGCAAAAAAGGAACTCAGAATAGCTATTATTTTTTTTTGCTCTTCGGGTTCAGACATATGATGAGTTATCGGTGCATCATATTCGTCTATCAGCAAAACAACTGAAGACGTACCTGCAGACCTGTATATCTGTGAAACCATATAGGACGGCTCATTGAAATTTCCCTGTTCATCAAGTACTTCTAACTGTTTGCTATCAGAATAGCCGGAGGCAATCTCACTGGTCAGGCACTTTTTAAGATTTTCAGAATCCATACTCGCGTACCTGGAAAAATCAAGATGAACTACCTTGTATGTCTTCTCTTCTTTCCAGTAATCGTCATTTTCTATGGCAAGTCCTTTAAAATGTTCCCTGCAGTTAGAGAACAGAGATTCAAATACGGATACCAGAAGTGATTTGCCGAAACGTCGCGGTCTTGAAAGAAATACAGGTCTGGCTTCATTCATGATCAAAGAACTTACATATGAAGTTTTATCCACATAGATTACATTGTTTTCTCTGATTTTGGATAAACATGTATATCCGCACGGCAATCTCTTCATTGCCGAAGCACCTAAAATCGGATTTCCCATAATTTTATTACCTCTTGCAGTTTTTCCAGTCCATGACTCTGTACGCAGTGAGACTTCTCTTTGCGGTACATATTATCATCGCCGCTCTTATCAGCTTTATGTCTTCTGTAGTTTCGCCGTAGTGATGTGTACGCATCTGGTCGATTGCCTCCTTTATGGCTGACTCCTCTCCTCCGCTGTCCGGAATTCTTTTGAATTCTATCACCAGTTTTGTTTTGGATGTTTTCAGTTCCAGATCGGAATATCCCTGCGAATTTATCACTTCCTTTGCTTTATTGATTTCTT
>JAEEGI010007118.1_pt1 | contig 25126 bp, 16 predicted proteins | sample 8958751 | NCBI WGS metagenome assembly JAEEGI01 (sample SAMN16246545, study PRJNA631951) | gut metagenome | biome: gut microbiome; feature: rumen; material: KS-attached | host: Bos | place: Iran: Karaj | collected 2018-10
CTCCGCTACTTCACCGCACTGGTCGCAGAGGAGATCTACAATGATGTCCGCTTCCTGACGGAGCCTGACGAGAACGTCTGGTGGTATAACGGCCAGCGGGTCGAATTCAGAACTCCGAACTATGCCAAGATCCTTCGCATTATGCAGTCCCAGCCTTCCGTCACCATTGACAGCCTGCGCGGGCAACTTGGCATCAACAAGTCCGCAGTGCAACGTCTTCTCTCCAGCTTGAAGGAGAAAGGCTACATAGAGGCTCGCGACAACGAGGGCGGCTGGCGTGTCCTTATCACTCCGTCACTCTAACCTAATGACGCCCTCAGATTTATCTTTAATTAAGTATTCATAGATAATAATAAACGATCACTTCAGCGGAAAAATGAGTAAATTTGAGCCATGGAATACCTGTCTAAGCAACGATACGACGAGATTGCAGCCGAGCTGGATCATCTGATCAACGAGGTCTACCCCAAGGTGACGGAGGACCTTGCGGAGGCCAGCGCCCAAGGGGACCGAAGTGACAATGCTGGATACCGTGAAGCAAGGCGGATCCAAGGGAAGACCATCAGCCGCATCCGCTTCCTGCAAAAGATCCTGGAGCATTCGCGCGTGATCGATCCCGACGCAATCCCCAAAGACAGGGTCAGCCTTCTGAGCCGGGTCGAATTCACGAACCTCGCGACGAATACCCGCATGACATTCAAGATTGTCAGCCCCCACGAGATGGACCTCGAGGCTGGCAAGATTTCGCTGAAATCCCCGATCGGCGCCGCCCTGATGGGCAAAAAGGTCGGCGAGATCGCCGAGGTCGAAGTCCCCGCCGGGACTCTTCGCCTGAGGATCGAAAGCATCACGCTCGACTGAGGGTGACGTCTAGCGACATCCAGCTAATATCCGGGGTTTTGTTCCAGAGACGGGGCAAGGGCGCGGATATCGGCCGGAATGGGAAAAACATCCGTATAGCGGGACGTGGCTTCGCCGGGGAGTTGGGGACGAAGGGCGGTTGCCGCCCCGAATCGGCCGAATCGGACCAGATCCTGTCTTCTAAGGCCTTCCCACGCAAATTCCCTGAGCCTCTCTTCCAGGAGGATATCAAGGGTAAGTGTTCCCAGTCCGGGTGCTCCGGCGCGTGAGCGGACCTCGTTTACCAATTCCAAGGCTTCATCGTCTTTCCCGGTACGGAGTAAGGCTTCCGCCTTCATCAGTACGGCATCGGCATAGCGGAAGATGACCCAGTCATTGTCCATCAGTTTTCCGTCCTTGAAGGCGTTGTAGTCGGTCTGGTACTTGCGCATACGGGCGCCTGCGGTTTTTTCATCCGGGCTTCCGGTAAGGTCGAGGGCGATGGAACGGGGCTTGTATTCAACGGCAATCTCACGCCCGGCAGCATCGGTGGGCACTCCGCCCCAATAATTCATGGCGAATCGGGGATCTTCGTTTTCGGTGCCGAAAGCATTGGCATCGAGCACTTCCGGCGTTGCCGAAGCACCGTTTTCCGCCGTAAAGCCGATGGCCGACGCGTGGTCGTAGTGAATGGAGCGGAAAATATACTGGTTCTGAGCTGAATAAAGGTGCTTGTCCAGTGGAATCACAAAGATGTTCTCATCCGACGACTCATTGTGTACCAGGAAGTTGTCGGAGTACAATGGGGAAAGGGAATAGCCGAATCCCTCCAGGGACAGAGCCAGCTTGAGCACTTTGTCGTAGTGCTCTTCGGAAGCGTAAACAGGTGCGTTCAGATACAGTTTCTCAAGAAGGAACCAGGCAACCGGGAGGGTGAAACGGCCATAATAATCACCCGGGTATTGACTCATCACGGCAGGAAGCAGTTCAGCCGCTTCCTCCAGTTCTCCCACGATGAAGTAGAAGACTTCGGCCCGGGGGCTCTGCTTAACATCAGAAATGGAAACACCGGGCTCCTTTAATACCGGGACATTGCCGAACAGGTCCATGATATAGTAATAATAGAAGGCCCTGAGTGCGCGTGCTTCGGCCTGCCATTCCGGATAATCCTTCAGTTCCCGGATGGCTTCATTGGAAAGGACGACCATCTTGTACAGATAGTTCCAGGCGTTCTTGATGGGCGCCTCGCCGGTCTCCCAAGTATGCAGGAACAGCCGCTGCCACAGTCCGCCATCGTACCAGTCGCCGCCACGTGTGGGGATGATGGCTTCGTCTGTTGTGAAAGTGTTCAAGTCATAGATGCCGCGGTAGGTGCCGGCAATGCCTTCTCCTTCGGTGGAGGACCCGATTTGCCGGTAGAGATTACCCAAGGTGTTCTGATACAGGGCTGTCTCTGAATTGATGGCTTCTTCGCGGGGAAGGCTGCTCCGGGGATGTTCTTCCAGAAGCGTACATGCGGGAAGAGCGGCAAAGGCCAGTATGACAAACGCTTTTTTCATCTAGAATTGAATGCTTGCAGACATGGAAAAAGAACGGTAAACGGGATAGGAAATCTTGTCATCGAGGCCGAAGGTGGAGCCCGTCACGGAGCTGTTTATCATGGGAGTAAGTCCGCTGTAGCCTGTGATGGTGGCAAGATTGTTCACCGAGATGGAAAACCTCAGGGAGCGGACAACCCGCTTCACAGGGACATTCCATCCCAGGGTAATGTAGTCGATGTTAACGTAGTCTCCCCTTTCCAGCCAGTAGTCTGTAACCGCTTGGTCCACAATGTTTTGAGCAGGAGCGTCGGCCGCCACATTGTAATATGGGAGTGAGCCGGTGTTCATGTAGGTGAGAGCGGTACCGTTAAAAATCTTGTGGCCGAAAGCCCCGTTCACCTGCATGGAGACATCAAACGCTTGGTAACGGAAGCTGATATTGGAGCCAAGAAGGGCTTTCGGCGCCGCCTGGCCGCAGATATGGTTTATTCCGTCAGTCTCATAATATCTGGTCCCGTCATCAGCTACCTTCAATCCTGTGCAATGAGGCAGATAAAAAACGCCAAGCGGCTGCCCGACAATTTGATACACAACGTCATTGTGGCCTCCGTGGAAGCCGGCGCCCGTCATCGCATTCATGGCCTGGATTTCCGGTGCCTCCAGATACTGGCCCTGCCACCATCCCGACAGGGAAATCAGCTTGTTCTGTTGGAAGGCCAGATTCATGGAAAGGTTCAGTTGGGCCTCAGACGTCCTCAGGATATTGGCGCCAAGTCCAACTTCCACGCCGGCGTTTGACATCTTGCCAAGGTTGGCCATCAGTTTGTTATATGCAAAGGGCGGCACGCTTACTTCGTACATGTAAAGCATGTCCCTCGTGATGGAATTGTAGTATTCGGCCGTGAACACCAGCCTGCCCTCCAGGAAGGCCGATTCCAAACCCAGGTTCACCTGCTCCCTCACTTCCCATCGAAGATCCGGATTGGCGTTGTGCATCTCGCCGAAGGTTACGGCAACGTCTCCGCCATAAGGGGCAATACCCGTCGGCGAAATGGTCTGCAGGGAATAATAGGGCGTAAGTGCGCCCTGATTGCCCGAAAGGCCGTATCCGACATTCAGTTTCAGCCTGTGCAGCCACGCCACGTCTTTCAGGAATGGCTCGTTGGATGCAATCCACGAGGCTGACACGGAAGGAAACAGGCCCCAGATATGATTGGCTCCGAAAAGCGAAGCCGCATCGGACCTGAGGGTCCCGGAAATGGAGTAACGGTTGGCGTAAGAGTAGACGGCCTGGCCCATCACGGACAGCATGTTCTGCATCTCCCAGACAGAGCCCGTACCCTCCCACGGCCTGATCGCTCCTGCCTGGATGGCATTGATACCGAATGCGTTGGTGGTAAAGCCCGTGGTTGTGGCATAGAAACCACTGGAACGGCTGCCTTGTATTTCGCCCATCAGGTTTGTGGACAGCTGGTGCGGCCCGCTTTCAAATCCGTATGCCAGGTTAAGGTAGCCGCGGTATTCGCTTTGTGAAGTGGTGCTGCGGTAGGCCTCGCCGCCGGACCAGATGATGGTGGGAAAGAAGTGGCTGTCGTTCAAGATATTGTAGCTGTAAGAGGCAAATCCGCTGAGGGAGAGGCCTTCCAGCAGCGCAGCCTTCGTCAGGACATGGGCGTTGAAGTGGGCCGACGAGCCGCCGAAAGTCTTTTCCAGCAGGGAAACCGGATGGTTTATTTGGCTGGCGGTGGGAATTTGTACGTAGCTGCCGTCGGGCTCCGCCCCGGCGCGGATCGTGGGATTGAACGCAGCGGCGGAGTAAAAGAGTTTCTGCATGTCGTGAATGGCATCTTCGTTTTGCAACGAGCCGAAAAGCCCAAGGTCCACCTGCAAGAATCCAAAGGCCTTCTGCCCGACGTCCAGCTTCACCGAATAATTCTGGATATTCTGTTTTTTTACCACGGCTTGGTGGTCAAGGACGCCGACAGATGCCCTGTAATGGCTGTTCTCGGAACCTCCGCCGAAAGCGATGTGGTGGTTCTGTACAAAACCAGTCCGAAGAATGGATGATACCATGTCCGAGTCGAAACCGTCGTCTCTGAATGGATATCCATGGCTTTTATTCCAAGTCCTGAAGCCATCGGCCGAAAGCATTTCCAGGTTCCTGTATACGGCTTCTGCACCTGCCGTTCCGTCATAGCTGATGCGGAAATCGCCGCCATGGCCTCTTGTGGTGAGGACCTGGATGACGCCGGATGCGCCCCTGGATCCGTAGGGGGCCGTTTCCGAGGCGTCTTTCAGGACGGTAAAACTCTCTATGTCGCCGGGATACAGGGAACTGAGGGTGGCCAGGTCTGACATCACTCCGTCTATCACCACCAGGGGATCGTTGCCGCCGGTAAGCGACGTGGTTCCCCTGACCCGGACGGCGCTCAGCATGGCCGACTGGTTGGCTCCCGATACGGTTACGCCCGCCGCCTGCCCCTGCAGGGCCCCCAGGCCGCTTGTCACAAGGCCTTTGTTCATCTGTTCCCTACCCACCGTGTGAGATGTGCTCAGGGTATCGTTCTGTGCCCCCGCTGCCCAACTGGACAATAATACGGCAGCCGCGAAACATAATACTTTCGGGCGCATAGTCAACAAGAAGCTATTTATAACTGTTTCCATCGTTTGAGCATTGCAGGGGACGGTAAACATTCCAAAAGGCATCACGCGTGAGATTCTCGACCTGCCGGTAATCGGCCGGGGTTTGGAGTCTGATTCTCATTTTTCACATCTATTTTCGTTGATAAATATAGCCATTATTTGGCGCATATTCTAAAATAAGGCGTGAATTATAGAATATAATATTATATTTGTACGATTAAGAAAAGGTTAGTTTTTAGACAACACACCAATTATCAATACACACCAATCAACTAATTATCTATGTTCAAACGTTTCATGATGGTTTTGCTTGTCGCCCTGACATTCGGGTGGCAGGCATTTGCCCAGTCGACCATCACCGGTAAGGTGGTGGATGAATCTGGGGAACCTGTTGTCGGAGCGTATGTCCTTGTCAAGGGCACGAATTCCGGCACGATGACGGACTTTGACGGTTCCTACTCCTTGCCTAATGTCAAGCAAGGCGCCGTCCTTGTCTACTCCTGCATCGGTTACGCCAACCAGGAGATCCCCGTGGGATCCAAGGGTGTGGTCAACGTAACGATGAAGAACGACACGAACTATCTGGATGATGTCGTCGTCGTGGCTTACGGTACCGCGAGGAAGAAAGACCTCACCGGCGCGATGACCGCCATCAAGGGTGAAAACATCGCGGCGCAGAACGTGTCCACGATCTCCCGCGCCCTTGAAGGTGCCGCCCCTGGTATCCAGGTTACCTCCGTTGACGGCCAGCCCGGCCTCGACATGGCGATCCGTGTCCGTGGTGCCGCTTCCACCCTCGATGGCTCTGCCACGGCTCTCGTTGTCATCGACGGCGTGCCCGCCCAGACCAGCAACCCGCTCTCCACGATCAACCCCGCCGATATCGCCAGCGTCTCCGTCCTGAAGGACGCCGCTTCCACGGCCCTGTACGGTTCCCGTGGCGCTAACGGTGTCATTCTCGTGACCACCAAGAAGGGTGACGGCAGCGGCAGGGCGCAGGTTTCCTTCGATGCGCGCATCGGTTGGAACAGCGTGGGTCAGTTCGCCATGTCCAACATGACCAAGGCCTCCGACATCTATGAGTTTGCCTGGAAGTCCATCTACAACTCCTATCGTTACGGCGTAGATGGGACCGGTAACCCCAAGAAGGGTGCGGACGGTATCCCTTACACCAATTTCTCCAACCCGAACTACTCCCACGAGGAGGCGGCCTTGTTTGCATCCCAGCATTTGTTCAATTATATGAACAGCGAGACCAGTTTCTCCCGTAACACCTTGCGGAACGCCCTGGTCTATGACGTCCCCGGAATGAACCTCGAGTTCACCGGCACCGGTAATAACCGCTCCGCGACGATGACAGGCGCTTACCTGGTCAATCCCGATGGCAAAATCAATCCGAACGCCAAGTACTTCCTCCAGAAGGAGAATGAGTACAGCACCCTCTTCCAGAACGCTTTCCGTCAGGAATACAATGTCTCTTTGAGGGGCGGCACCGAGAAGCTCAATTATTTCGCTTCCCTCGGTTACGATAACGATCCGTCCTACATCCCGACTTCGGCATTCGGAAGATATTCCGGCCGTGCCTCTTTCAACGCCCATCCCCTGAAATGGCTCAAGATTGGTGCCAATATCGGTTACACCCGGACGAAGACCAATGAGATGGCTACCCGTTACGGCCGTAACCCGGGTTCTGCCGGCGGTAACGTATTCCGCTATGTGAACGGTACTTCCAACCTCATCCCGATCTACATGCTCGACGAGAACCACAACTATGTCTATGATGCCAATGGGAATAAGCTTGAGAATGTTACCGGCGGTACCGAGACCTACTCCCCGCTCGGCCCCACCTCGGGCAATGCCTTCGGCAAGGGCGTGATGAACGAGTTCGCGCACAACAAGAACGAGACCATCCGCAGCATCTGGACCAGCCGTTCTTATGCGCAGGTCATTTTCTGCAAGGACCTCAATTTCCTTGTCAACTTCAACTACGACTCCGACAATACGGATTATACGCGTTATCGTGCCGCCGGCACCTACAATGGAGGAAACAACGGCGCCCTGAACAAGACGCTCACCAACCGTTTCATCCTCAACACGCAGCAGCTCCTCAACTACTCGCATGAGTTCGGCGACCACCATGTGGACGCGATGGCCGGTCACGAGTGGAATGATGATACGTACAACTCCGTGCTTTACGTTTCTTCATACGAGCTTATCCCCGACTGGGTTTCGGCGGGTAACTTCATCGGACGCTACACCAATGGCGGAACCACCCTCAGCGGTTCACCGAGCTGGAGCCAGTACATTCTTCGTATGGAATCCTACATCGGCCGTCTTAACTACAATTATGCTGAAAAGTATTATCTCAGCGGATCGCTCCGTGCGGATGGCTCTTCCAAGTTCATCATCCCGGAAAACCGTTGGGGGCTCTTCGGCTCCGTCGGCGCCGGCTGGGTAATCTCGAAGGAACGCTTCATGGATTCCACAAATGGTTGGCTCGATCTATTGAAACTCCGTGCCAGCTGGGGTGTCCTCGGTAACCAGAATGGTATCGGAACTTATGGCAACCACTATTGGACCTATGGTGCTCAGGCTTATACCCAGACGACCGGCGGTACCGGTACTCCTGACGGCTACAAGCTTACCAGCGGTGCCCTTGTCAACGAGCAGCTTACTTGGGAGAAGACGCGGGAGTTTGACATGGGTCTTGACTTCAGTTTCCTGAACCATCGCATCAACGGCGCGATCGACTTCTACGACCATAGGACGCTCAACGGTTTCTACAATGCGAACTATTCTCCCCTGGCTGGTTCCGGTAACGACTTCTTCCAGCAGAATGCTGCCGTTCTCCGCAACCGGGGTGTCGAACTCGAACTCAGCGTCGATGTGGTCCGCACGAAGGATGTCACCTTCAACATTACCACCAACGGTACCCACTACAGGACGGTCCTCTTGGATGTTCCGGATGAGACCATCCCTGACAACACGGGGCTGGATCTTCCCCAGGGTTGCTGGCAGGCTGGTGTCGCCGCATTCTCGGCGGCCGGTACTTCCGGCGCTACCGCTGTCGGTTATCTCCGCGGTGAAGGCCGTGACTGGTACAATCTCTACATCTATAAGTATGCCGGTGTAGACAAGGCTTCCGGCCTGCCGATGTACTGGCACCGCGTTACTGAAGCTGATGTGACGAAGAACGACCACGGCGGACGCTATGCCTCCAATAAGCAGGGCGAAAATGTCAAGACGCTGGTCGCCGATGACGCATCGCTTTACGAGATAGGCAGTGTCACTCCTGACTGGATCGGGGGTCTGACCTTCAATTTCCGTTATAAGAACTTCGATGCTTCTGCACAGTTCGCCTATCAGCTGGGCGGTAAGTTCTTCTCGACCGAGTATGGTAACGGCATTTACCGGAGCGGCAGTGTCTCCGTCACTTCCGAGATGCCTTCGACCGATCTGATCGGCAAGACCTTCGGCGAGGGCAACGAGGATGCCTTCTTCCCGATCCAGTGGTGGAACGCCACCTATTATGATGGCACTACCTTCGGCTCCTGGAAATACACCGACATGGCTCTCTTCAGTGCAACTTACGTCAAGTGTAAGAACGTCCAGATCGGTTACACCGTTCCGAAGAGCCTCCTCAGCAAGATCAACATGAGCAGCATGCGCATCTATGCTTCCGCGGACAACCCCTTCTATGTCTCTGCAAAGAAGGGTGTCGATCCTTCCATGTCACTTCTTGGCGGTTTCGAGGTCGGTCAGTATGTCTATCCCAACATGCGGACCTTCTCCCTCGGCGTCAACATTAACTTCTAAAGAATTGACTCGTTATGAACAATAAGATTAAGATTTTCGGTATCATTGCGATAGCTGTCTCGATGCTCTTCCAGGGTTGTGCGGACAAACTCGCCGTCACGGACCCGAACAGATTGAACGACGACCAGATCCGTGAACTCCTCTCGAGTTCTGACGAGGGCAAGGTCGAAGAGACGCTCAAGGCGATCGGTTCCGGCCTGGAGGCTTATATCTGCCTCGCGCACACTGCCCTCAGCGGCGGATTCTCTAACAACTATGCCAATGAGTGGTCGGTCAACATTTTCCGTAACCTCGCTTGTGAGGATATGATATATGGTTACAGGGGCATGTCTACCACCGATGGCTGGCCCGCTTACTATAACCATACTTTCGACCCGACCTTGAATACCCAGAACGCATCCAATTACGGTTGGTGGTTCGGTTCCTCCTACATCATCGCCCAGGCCAACAAATCGGCTACCTACCTGACCGATGAGGTGGCTACTTCCCCTAATGCCCTCCCTTCCGTCAAGACCTACGCTGCACAGGCCAAGACCCTCCGTGCATACGGTTATATCCAGTTGATGGAGCGTTTCCGCAAGGCTTACAAGTACGGCGGCAGCGAGCAGCAGGGCATGCCTATTTATACGGAGTATAAGTACAACACGCCTGCGGCTCCTTATACGGCTCAGGACACCTGGGAGTGGATTATCAAAGAGCTTGAGACCGCCGGCCAGTATTTTGCTGCCGGTCTCGATGCTGCGACAGACGGTTATGCCGTCGTCAATCCTTCCACGCTGGCGACCTACTACCGTATCGACCGCACCATGTCCGATTACTTCCTCGCCCGTGCCTGCCTGGATTACGGTGCATACGACAAGGCCATCGCTGCCTGCCAGCGTATCCTGGCCAAGTATCCGAACTTCATCGACGAGGCTCACTACGGTGTCGACACCAAGGATCTGGATGACATCGCCACTCCGGTCAATGACGAGTGGACCTTGGGCAAGAAAGATGTGAGGAACGACGACAACGCCTTCCTCTCCATGACTTGCAATCCCGAGGCCATGTTCGGATGGACCAACGACGGTTCCCTCTATAATTACAGTTTCCTGAACTGCCTCCAGGCGTCCTTCTCTACCGGATCCGTTTTCCAGATCAGCCAGGAACTCTACGACAAGATCGACGACAACGACTACCGCAAGGCTCGCTTTGCAGATCATGCCATCGCAGAGTTCCCTTATTTCAACTCCAGCGGCCGCTATACGGCGAGCCTTCCCATGTACGCGAACCTCAAGTATGGTGCTACCATCCATCAGAATGCAACGGAGCGTTCCTACGAGACCATCGGTTCCGATATGGTTCTCTACCGTACTTCCGAAGTCTGGCTCATGCTGGCTGAAGCCCAGTATCAGGCCGGCAAGGAGGGCGATGCCAAGGCAACCCTTAACAGGCTTCTTGCCGCCCGTACGAAGGCCGGCGCTCAGACCCTGACCTGTGACAACTACAAGGGAAATCTCTCCACTTGGGATTTGATCATGCTCCAGTGGAGGATCGAGATGTGGGGTGAGAATGGTCTCAACTTCTACTGCCACAAGCGCTGGAACACGCCTTCCGTCCGTACCGGCAGCAATCATTGGAACGACACTTCCTGGAGTGTCGACGAGATGGAGTGGAAGATCCCCCTGAAGGAACTCCAGACCAATTCTTACTGGGAAAGGTAGAATTTAAAGACAATGAAAATGAAAAAGATATTCGCAATCCTCGGAATAGCTTTCGCTATTTGCGCGACCTCCTGCAAGCAGGTGGAGCCGCCTTTCTACGAGACGACCGGCGTTACGCTCGCCATGTCGACCCTGTCGATCTATCCCGGAGACTTTGTCAAGATCGACGCCACCGTAACGCCGTCCAATGCGACCAGCACCTACAAGACCTGGACCTCTTCCAATACGAAGGTCGCCACGGTCGATACCTGGGGACGCGTGTATGGCGTCGCCCCCGGCAACTGTGTGATTACGACCGAGACGGCGAACGGTGGCTATACCGCGAGCTGTAACGTCACGGTCAAGCCGATTATCGAGACTGCAGTCTCCATCGATCCGGCCGAAACGACCGTTTACTACGATGAGTTTGTGACGCTCACGGCTACCGTGGAGCCTTCCAACGCCTCTTACAAGACCGTCACCTGGACTTCCGCCAATCCTGCCATCGCCTCTGTCGATGATGCCGGTAAGGTGAAGGGCGTGGACCTGGGCACCACCACCATTACCGCGACCACGAAGAACGGCCTTACCGCCACCTGCAAGGTTACGGTCACCGTCCGCATGCCTACCGAGCCTGAGACCGTCGAGCTTTGGAAGAGTGACAAGGCCGGTTTCCGCGGCCTCTACGGCGCAACCGCCGATGAAGGCAAGACTGCCGGCACCGGCAACTGGCTCAAGTACGAGAACGGTGCCGCGACCTGGACCGCCAACGAGACGGGCAAGATCCGTACGGCTACCCTCACGCTCAGCACCGGTTCTTCCATCACCGTCACCCAGCTTGAAGGAAAGGATTTCGCCGGCTCCTGGTCCGTGAAGTCCCGTCTCTTCAACCCGAATCTCGGCCGTACTGACAAGCCGAAGGGCACGACCGGTGCCGACATCTCTGCCGTGACGATGTCCGTCGTCGCAGAACCTGAGACGCTTGACGGCCACGAGAACGTGCTTGAGATGAGCGGTCTGTACAATGCTGCCACGATGAAGGTCGCTTTCGACATCGACTACGAGGCCAAGACCGTCAAGATGGGTCTGTTCTTCGACAAGAGGACGACCCAGCTGGCCAAGGAAGGTGTCTACTGCGCATACATCCCTGAGCTGGAAGGCAAGAACTGGGGCGACTACAACTTCGCTCCGAAGTCCTTCGGTCCCGACAACTGCAACTATGAATGGATGTGGTGCACGGGTGAGGACCTCAACACCTTCAGGTGTCTCCCTCACAAGCAGGCAGTCGTATGCGGCACCTCCACGCTGAAGCTCATCGGTATCTCCATCGTCATCGGCACTACGGCCGATCCTGCCGCGCTTGGCGCTTCGTACAATACGATCTACCAGGCCAACTACAACGGCAGTGACACGGAGGGTCTGTGCATCTACAGATAATCCCTGTCATACTACGAATCAAGCCAGTCCGAAAGGGCTGGCTTTTTTCATAATATATCAGAATATGCAGGCGGAGGCCCGGATTACCGGAAGATCTTGCCGGCGAAGGTGGTCAGATAGATCCTCCAGTTGCGCCAGATATGTCCACCAGTGCTCTCTTCGTATTCGTAAGGATAGCCCTTCGAATCGAGATATTCCCGGAAAACCTTGTTCCCTTCATAGAGGAAATCCTTCTCCCCGATCCCGATCCAGTAGAGCTTCGGCTTTTTGGCAAACAAGGTGGCCAGCTGCTCCTCGATGAGCGGATCTACGCCATCGGCCACGATCCGCTTTCCGTCCACGTAGGACACCTTGTTGAGAAAGGCCGCCGCGGAGAAAAGACCGATATAATCGAAGGTGTCAGGCCATAACTTCGAGATCGAATAGGCGTGCCCGCCGCCCATGGAAAGGCCGCAGATGGCCCGGCTGGATTTCTTGGCGATCGTCCTGTAATGCCTGTCGATATACCATACCACATCGGGGAAACTCTCCTCCATCGAAGCCGCGGCTTCCCCTTTGACCCGTCCCCCGATGGTGGACTCATTCAGTCCTGCATTGAATTCACCGGGCGCGGCGGGCGTGTTGGGATAGCCGTTCGTCATGACGACGATCATCGGCTTCGCACGGCCCTCGGCGATGAGGTTGTCCAGGATCTGGGCGGCCCGTCCAAGCGTAGGCCAGGCATCTTCGTCTCCCCCGGCTCCGTGCAGCAGATAGAGGACGGGATACTTCTCTTTGCCGTCTACATAACCCGCCGGCGTGTAGACCGTCATCCGCTTGTCCATCCCCAGGGTCGGACTGTGGTACCAGACCTTGGACACATTGCCGTGGGGAACGTCGTTGGCTTGATAAAGCCAGCCGCGGTCTCCCTTCTCCCTGGAAACGATGAAGATGTTGAACAGGGTGGCCACATCCCGGCAGACAAAGATGTTGGAGGGGTCCAGCAGGTAGGTCCCGTTGACCACGAAATGGTACTTATACAGCTCAGGTTCAAGCACTTCCGAGGTGTATTCCCAGACTCCGTCCGGGCCTTCCTTCATCGGGGCGTCACCGCCGGGGAGAAAGTCTCCGGAAACGGCCACGGTGATGGCTTTCGGCGACACCAGGCGGAAGGTCACGGTCCCGTCGGGGTGAATTTCGGGCGAAGCGGTCCGGGTCCGTCTTCCCAGGGATTCCTGGGCGAAAAGGCTGGCGCAGAGCAGTGTCGCGGCAGAGAGGAAGCAGATAAAACGTTTCATACGGGTACTTTGTCTGTTGGTACGTGGACAAATATACCATTTTTCTCGTGACATTTCTTTTTTAATCCGTCGGTATTCGTACCTTTGTCCTTGTAGTATCAGTAGTGTATGAAAAAGACCGTCTTCCTCATCCTGGTCGCCCTTGCGGTTTTCGCAACCCAGGCCCGTTCCCAAACCGTTTCCGACCTCGGCACTTGGAGCAGCGTCCAACTCGTCAAGTCTTTCGGCGCCCCCTACGCCATGGCGCGGTTCGAACACCGTTCTTTCGACAACGTCGGCAGTACGGAATGCTGGTTCGCGATGGCGGGCGGCGGCTACAATTTCAACAAATGGCTCAAGGGAGACCTGAGCTATGAATACTGGCGCATCCCTTCCGCGGGCGACATGGTCCAGCACAAGGCTATCTTTTGCCTCACCGAGACACTCAGGCGCGAGGGCCTGGCCGTCGCCTTACGGGAAAAATATGAACTGGCATACAATCCGGGCACGGAATCGTTCAGCAACACCCTACGGACCCGCCTCCGCGCCCAATACAAGGCCCCGGAGAGCATCTTCACGCCCTATATGATGTACGAGTTCTTCAGCAGTTTCGACAGCGGGAAATGGGTGCGTTCCCTTCACTATGCCGGCACCGAGATCAACCTGGGCGGCGGCCACGGGCTGGACTTCTTCTATATGTTCCACCTATATGACAAAGGCGGCCTTTCCGCCGCCTGTCATCTTTTGGGTATAGGATATACTTTCGTCTTCTAGTCTTCCGCCTCGTCCACCAGGGAATCCGCGGCGCGGACGGTGACGGTGTTGTCGTAGCAGCCGAACATCTCTTCCACTTCTTCTTTCCTGTCCACCTTGGTAACCAGGCTGACGACGGGTACGATTACCAGGCCCAGCAGCATGGCCATCATACCGGCGTTGATCGGCGACGTGAAGTACGGACTGATGAAGGTCTTGCCTGTGAAGGTACAGTACATGCAAGCGCACATGACGCCCACGCCGGCGATGAAGGAAGCCCAGACCGAGGCGGCCGTGGTGCGCTTCCAATAGAGCCCGTACAGGAACGGAGCCAGGAATGCGCCGGCCAGCGCGCCCCACGAGATGCCCATGAGCTGGGCGATGAAGGTTACGGAACTCTTTGCCTGAATGATGGCGAGCACCGAAGACACGACGATGAAGAAAAGCACCAGCAGGCGGATGCAGAGCAATTGGCTGCGCTCGGTAAGCCGGGCACCTTTGCGGGCCTTGGCCACGGCTGGATCGATGATGTCCAGCGTGAGCGTGGAGCCGGAAGTGAGCACCAGCGAGGAAAGGGTCGACATGGACGCCGACAGCACCAGGATGATCACCACGCCAATCATCAAATCCGGAAGGGAAGCCAGCATGGACGGGACGATACTGTCATAAATGGGCGTACCTGCCGCCGTGTATTCGATGCTCTGGCCATAGAGACGCCCGAAACCGCCGAGGAAATAGCAGCCGCCGGCGACGATGATGGCGAAGAAGGTGGAAATGAACGTGCCCTTGCGGATGGCCGCCTCATTGCGGATGGCGTAGAACTTGCCCACCATCTGCGGCAGTCCCCAGGTACCCAGGGATGTCAGGAGCACGACACCCAGCAAATAGAGGGGCTGAGGCCCCAGGAAGGACACGAATGCGCCGTTGAGCGAGGGAGCGGCCTCCGACGGAAGATGGGACAAGCTTTCCACGGCCGCGCTGAATCCCCCGTTGCCGGCCAGCACGGATGCAATCACGGCGACGATGCCGACCAGCATGATCAGGCCCTGGATGAAATCGTTCACCGCCGTGGCCATGTAGCCGCCGACCAGCACGTAAATACCGGTCAATACGGCCATGCCCAGCACGCACCAGATGTAATCGATGTTGAAGGCCATGCTGAAAAGCCGGGACAGACCGTTGTAAAGCGAGGCGGTATAGGGAATAAGGAATATAAACACGATGACGGACGCCGCCACCTTGAGCGCCCCGCTGAAGAAACGTTTCCCGAAGAAGTCGGGCATCGTGGCGCTCTGCAGATGCTGGGTCATCAAGCGGGTCCGGCGGCCCAGGATCCTCCAGGCCAGCAGGGAGCCGATGAGGGCGTTGCCAATACCGATCCAGGTGGCGGCAAGGCCGTACTTCCAGCCGAACTGGCCGGCGTATCCGACGAAGATAACCGCCGAAAAATAAGATGTTCCGAATGCGAAAGCCGTGAGCCAGGACCCGACATTGCGTCCACCCAGCACGAAACCCTGTACGTCAGATGCGGTTCTGCGGCAATAGATGCCGACGCCGATCATTACGGCAAAGAACAGGATCAGAAGAAGTATCTTTAGTAACATGTTTCAAAGATAATTATTATTTGTAAATTAGTAGTTGTAAATCTAGCCCGAACCCAGATGTTGTTACAGATCCTTACCTTGCTCGGCTCATTGGCCATGTTCCTCTATGGCATGTCCCAGATGAGCGGCGGTCTGCAGAAAATGGCCGGAAACCGGATGCGGGTCTTCATGGCCAAGATGACATCCAACATCTTCAAATGCATCCTGACCGGCATCGTGGTGACCGCCATGGTGCAGAGTTCTACAGCGACGACCCTCTTGATCGTGAGTTTCGTCAACGCCGGCCTGCTGGCCCTGGGCAGCGCCATTGCCGTCATCATGGGCGCCAATATCGGCACGACCGTGACCGCCTGGATCTTCGCCCTGAGTTTCGGCGGCGGCAGCTGGAGCATCGCCACGATCGCCATCCCGCTGATGTTCTTCGCCTTCCTGTTCCAGCGGAGCAAGAAATACGCAAACCTGGGCGAATTCCTCATGGGTTTCGCGTTCCTGTTCCTGGGCCTCTCCATCCTGAAGGAAACGTCCACGGTGCTTCTGGACAACGAAGGGGTGCGCACCTTCCTTTCCACCCTGTCCGGCTACGGGATATGGAGCATCTTCCTGTTCATGGTAGCGGGAGCCGCCATCACCCTCATGTTGCAGAGTTCCGCTACCGCGACCGCCATCACGATGGTGCTGGTAGCCCAGGGATATATCCCCTTCACAATGGCCACGGCCATGGTGTTGGGCAGCAACCTCGGTACCACGGTGACATCCAATATCGCCGCGTCGGTGGCGAACCAGAGCGCCAAGCGCACCGCCCGGGCCCATTTCCTGTTCAACCTGTTCGGCGTCATCCTGGCCCTGATCTTCTTCAAGCCCTTCCTCAAACTGGTGGGCCTGACCGTCGAGGCGCTCGGGTTCCCCAACCCCGTTTCGATCGATTTCGCCTCTGCGGACGCTGCGACGCAGGAATCCCTGGTGGCGTCACTCCCCTACAGCGTAGCCGTCCTCCACACGGTGTTCAATGTCATCACGACCCTCATCCTCGTCTGGTTCATCCCCCAGCTCGTCAAGATGGTGACCTGGATGGTACCGAACAAGGGTGAAACGAAAGAAACCTACCGGCTGAAATACATCGGCGCCGGCAAGATCGCGACGGGCGACCTGGCCCTCAACAGCGCCAAGATGGAAGTCGTTGAGTTCGGCAGCCTGTGCCGCAGGGACCTGGGCTACATCCGGAAGGCCATCAATGCGACCACACGGGCCGAGTTCGAGGAAGCTGACAAGAAGCTGATCCACTACGAAGAAGTGACCGACAACATCGAACGGGAAATCGCAACCTATTTGCGCGAGGTATCCAGGAACGAGCTGAGTATCAGCGCGCTGGCCCGCATCCGGGAGCTTTACCGCGTCATCGGCGAGATGGAGTCGCTGGGCGACAGCGGAGAGACCATCGGCAAGATTTTGACACGCGTCTGGGAACATGACTGCCATTTCACGGAAAACATGCTCTCGCAGCTGAATCACCTGCTCGACCTCCTGGATGCGGCCTACGTCGCCATGGACCATAACCTCTCCACCCCGCTGATCGAGCTCACGGACATCCGCAACGCGGAAGAAGCGGAAGCGGCCATCAACGCATATCGGGACACGCTTCGCAACGAGCACCTGTCCAATATCGAGAAGTCCTCGTATCCGTATGAGACGGGATCTTTCTATATGGATGTGATCAACTGTATAGAAAAGATGGGAGACTTCATCATCAACATTTCCCAAAGCGTTTACGGCGCCAAAACGATCTAGCCGCAGAGGATGACATTCACGGAAACGATACTCGACTGGTACGGCACGTACGGACGGGACCTGCCTTGGCGCCGAACGCAGGATCCGTATGCCATCTGGCTCAGCGAGATCATCCTCCAGCAGACCCGTATCGCGCAAGGCACGGCCTACTGGGAGCGTTTCATGAAGCGTTTTCCGGACGTGAAGTCACTGGCGGCGGCCGAGGAAGACGAGGTGCTGCGGCTCTGGGAAGGCCTGGGATACTACAGCCGTGCCCGCAACCTGCACGCCGCCGCCCGGCAAATCGTCTCATCAGGGGCATTTCCAGGCTCTCTGACGGGCATCAAGGCGCTGAAAGGGATAGGAGACTATACGGCGGCTGCCATCGCTTCCATCGCCTTCGGAATCCCCTCCGCCGTCGTGGACGGCAACGTCTACCGCGTCCTGTCCCGTTATTTCGGCATTTTCACGCCCGTCGGGACGACGGCCGCCAAGAAGGAATTCACCGCCCTCGCCCAGTCGCTGCTTCCGGCCGACAGGCCGGGAGAGTGCAACCAGGGAATGATGGATTTCGGCGCGATCCAGTGCACGCCCCAATCCCCCGCCTGCCTTACCTGTCCGCTGGCCGATACGTGCAAGGCCCTGCATGAAGGTTGGACCGAAGCGCTGCCGGTCAGGAAAGCGGGGCCGGAGATACAAGACCGTCATTTCATTTATATCTATCTCCGCTGCGGCGAAATGACAGCCATCCGCCGCCGGGAAGCGGGAGACATCTGGCAGGGCCTCTGGGAGCCTTTCCAGCTGGAGCACGACGGGTCGGGAGCGGCCTTCCCGGAATGGACGGCGGAAGGCTCCTTGCGACTTCTCAAAAGCGGCGTCCGCCACCAGCTGACGCACCGCACCCTGCATACGGATTTCTATTTGTTTGAATCCGACACCCGACCCGCCCTGCCGGAGTCGTACCGATGGATCCACGAATCCGAGCTGGACCATTATGCCAAGCCGCGGCTCTTCGAGCTTCTGCTGGCGGAACTGAACAAACAAAACACCCCTGCGATATGAAAAAAGTCTTTCTACTGCTGAGCCTTTTCCTCTCCCTGACTCTTTCCGCCTGGGAGCGGGAAACCATCTGGCCCAAGGGCAAGATGCCCGACAGCCAGGACCACCAGATCGCCGCAATGACCGACGAAGTCAAGGGCGACAAGTTCAAACCCGAGAAGCACCGCGTCGCTTATCTGGAGTGGTTCGAGGCCCCGGCGCCCGAAGTGCGCAACGGAGGCTGCATGATCCTCATTTCCGGCGGCGCCTATAAGAATTGCTGCGACGTCGGTCTGATCGACCAATGGCACAAACGGTTTACGGAGTTGGGATTCCAGTGCGTCAATTTCGTTTACCGCACACCCCGTCCGGTCGGCATTCCGCTGTACCAGACGGCATGGGAAGACGGCCAGCGCGCCGTCCGCATGGTCCGCAGCGAAGCGGCCAAGCGCGGTTTCGATCCGGAAAAGATCGGCACCATCTCCATGTCCGCCGGCTCCCATCTCGCCTTGCTGCTGGCCACCAGTTCGCAGACGCCCGCTTATGAGCCCGTTGACGCATTGGATGAAATCCCCTGCCATATCAACTGGGCCATCGTCAACGCCCCGGCCTACGCCACCAACGACGGTGAGTTGGGCTCCCAGTCCACGCGCGAAGGATACGGTACGGACGTGCGGCTCAGCGAGGTATTCAAATTCGATGAGAAGACTTGCCCGATGAGCCTGCACCACGGTGGGAAGGACGTCTATTCGCCCAATGCTTCCACCCTGGTATACAGACAGTTGCGCCGAATGGGCATTCCGGCGGAAGTGCACCTTTATCCGGACAAGGGCCACGGCGCTTTCGGTCTGGAACGGGCTGTCGAATTCATGCGCCAGATGGGCTGGGTCGGAGACCTCGGCGAAGAAGTCGCCATCATGGACCGCTGGCCCAATGATGATGCGCGCGGCGACTATAAGAAAGAAGACGTCTGGCCCGAAGGAAGGATTCCCGATTACTACGAGAAACAGTGTCTCCCCTACCTGGAATGGCATTTCCCCAAGGAGCGCAAGACCAATGCCATCCAGATCATCTATTCCGGCGGAGGATACTACGGCAATGATCCCGACGGCTTCGAAGTCGTGCCGGCCCGCCGCTTCCTCAACGAGAAAGGAATGACCGTCGTCACACTGAAATACCGCACCCCGAGGTCCAATACGCTCGCCAAGCACACATCCGCCTGGCAGGACCTGCAGCGTGCCATCCGCATCGTACGCAGCCAGGCGGCGTCCTACGGGCTTGACCCGGACCGCATCGGCATCATGGGCAGCTCCGCCGGCGGCCACCTCACCCTGATGGGCGTGACCTCTTCCCGGCACATGATCTACCATCCCATCGACGCGTTGGACAAGGTCTCCTGCAAGGTGCAGTGGGGCATCGGCATCTATCCCGCCTACGCCCTGACGGACGGAATCGACAGCAACAATGTCGACGGAGGCAACGAGGACGCCAACGTCCTTACCCCTGAATTCTCTTTCGACCTGGATACTGCGCCCATGCTCTTCGTCCACGGTGACGAGGACAAATGGGCGGCCATGAATTCCGTCAAGACCTGGGAGAAGATGCGCGCGATGGGCATCCAGAGCGAACTGCATACCCTGGCGCTGCGCCCCCACTGCTTCCAGCGCACCGCATCTCCCGGCACGGGAAGCTACACCTACCTGGACCGCATCTGGGAGTTCATGACCGCAAAGGGATTCAATAAGTAATCTATCCGATGTCGCTGGTATCCAGAGCCTTGACGATTTGTTTGATTGCCTGCGCCGCAGCCTACTGCCTGGGAGGACGCGCGGCGCAGGCGCAGGCTGTCGGGGCCGAAACCACCTGGCGCACGACAACCAAGGATTCGTTGCTGGCCGTGCAAGTGCTGGATGGCTTGAAATGCAGCCAGACCGATTCCGTTTCCAAGCTGACATTTATGGCCGCAGCCTGCCTTTGCGGGCAGTCCTACGTCGCCGGCACCCTGGAAGAATACCCGCAGGAGCAGCTGAGCATCTACCTGACCCGCACCGACTGCATCCTTTTCGCGGAGACCTGCCTGGCCCTGGCACGGACGGCCAAAGCCGGCGGCGGCTTCCCCGAGCTGGCGGAAGAGCTGCGGCAGAGCCGCTATCGCGACGGGCGCGTGACGGCCTATTCCGACCGCCTGCATTATACGAGCGAATGGATCCTGCAGGGCGAGCGCCGCGGCACGCTCAAAGAAATCACAGCCGAATTGGGAGGCGTCCCCTATGACCATCCCGTTTCCTACATGTCCACCCATCCGGAAGCCTATCCCCGGATGGACGACGTCGCGGCCATCCGCTCCGCCGAGGAGCGCATCAACGCCGTACCTGTCTGTATGATTCCGAAAACGAAGGTCGCCGACGCACTGCCGGAGATCCGTCCCGGCGACATCCTCTGCCTGGTGTCCGGCATCGAGGGCCTGGATATCCTTCACGTCGGGATAGCAGCCCGCAGGACGGATGGCGCGGTCTTGCTCATCCATGCCTCATCGGCGGCCGGGAAAGTGGTCGTGGACCCCTCCAAGCCGCTGGACGAATACCTGGCCGGGCGCAAGAGCGTCGTCGGCCTCCGTGTCCTGCGTCCGCTGGATTAAAGACGCGGATCAGCGGGGCGGCAACGTGCCTTTGCAGATGGCGCGGATGTAACGCTTGACGACAGCGTGTGCCGGAGTCGGCATCCCGCCGTGGTCGTAGCCGTCGAATTCATAGAGGAATACGTTCTCGTTCCCGTTAAGGCGCATCATCCGCCAGAAATAGGCCTGCTCTTCATAGCGCCCGTTCATCTCCATTTCCCGGTCACCGGAAAGCACCACCATCGGCATCGGCAGTTTACGGACATGGTAAAGGGGTGCCGTCTCGTCGATAAGCGGCTGCAGAGGTCCCATACCCAGTTCCTTCCGGACGTTGAAGTGGGTGATCTTCTGCGCACTGTAAGGGAAAGCGCCCGCGATCCGGTCGGCGTCAATCCCATAGGCTTCCAGCCACTTCTTCTCCAGCACCACCATGTCCGTCAGATAGCCTCCGGCCGAATGCCCGGCCACGAAGATATGCTCCGGATCGCCACCCCTTGAAGCCACCTCGCGAAAAGCCCAGGCTACGGCCGCTGCAGCGTCGTCGATGCATTCCTGGACCGTTGCATTCGGCAGCAGCCGGTAGTTGACCGCAATGATGCCAAGCCCGGAATCTCTCAGTCCGGCCGGGATATTCTTATTTCCTCCCGTCAAGCCACCGCCATGGAACCAGACCACGGTCGGGAACTCCTTTTCCCCTACCGGATAATAAAAGTCCAGCACGCAGCGCTCGGCTGCATATTCTCCTGCCTCGGCATGGTATGGGATATCCCGTTCGATGACATACAATTCACCTTTCTCCTGCGCATACAGGCCGGCAGCCAGCGGCAGGATGATCAGTAACAGATAGAGCCTTTTCATATAACGTCATTTGTGGGCTTCCAACCCTCTGTGCCAGAATCGTGCGGTGATGTCGGCGAAACGGCGTCCGGCGTGGACGGAGACGGCCTGGGCCTCTTCCTCCATCCCCAGCGCCCGATACAGCCGCTGGTTGGTCGTAGGCTTGTTCAAGGGTCCCAGTTCCTCGACATACGGCCCTACCTTCACATAATCGAAAGCCGCCCAGATCGCATCATCCACCTCCGTACGGCCGCTGTACACGGCCGGCGCAAGTCCCAGGGCCCGCACGTGAGCCGCCAGCGCACACAACGCCCCGGGATCCCTCCCCTCTCCGAGGAAAAGGAAACAGTCCACGCCGAAATTGTCCCGCACCAGCGCGTCGATGACCGCCGCCGTCAGTTCCTCCCCGATATCCTCTTTCAGGAACGGGGAATGGCAGCCCGGGCAGTTACCACGGCAATGGGAAATCTCCACGGCCAGGGTGACCCGGTCGGGGATTTCCTCCATCACGACGGAGGTCAGTTGGGGGACATACTTGATCATGGGGCGAAAAGACCCCCGGTCGAGCCGGGGGTGACAGTCTGAAGGATCGGGTGTCGCCGAACTATTTGTCCGTATAGTAGCGGTGGTGGGCTTCCTCCTGGCGCATCTCGCTGAACGAAGAAACCCGTTTCAGATAACCGATGACGCGCGTCAGGTAGTCCAGGTTGTGGCTGCCGCACTTCGGGCACACCTCCAGCGTATCCTTGCTGATGTAGCCGCAGTCGTTGCAGACCGTGTTGCGGCAGTTGAAGGTGAAGTAGTTGGTGCCGTAGTGAGCCGCCGTATTCAGCAGTTGGCGGTACTGCTCCTTGGACAGGTGCTCGGAGATGTTCATGTGCAGGGCCGAGCCGCCGTCCAGGTACTTGACATACTCCTCACCGTGGAGTTTGAACTTGTCGATCATCGACAGGCTCTCATCCTCGGGATTGTAGAAGTACGAGCTGTACATGTTGTGCTTCGGGGAGACGAAATAGCCGTCCTTCTTGTCCCACTTGTAGTTCTTGCCGGAGAGGTTCTCGCCCGGGACGAACTCGGTGTTGAACATGCAGTCGGGCGTGCGGTCCTTGCGGTTGGCGACGTTGATGGTCTCCAAAAGCATGTTGACGAACTCCCGGTAGTCCTCGTTGGGATTGATCTCCAGGCCCAGGAACTCCGCGGCGTCGGTCAGACCGTTGACGCCGATCGTCAGGTACTGCTTGCGCATGTCGATGAAGCCGGCGCGGTAGACGTCCAGCATGTCGGCCTTCAGGAAGTCCTTGATGATCTCGTTGAAGGCGGTCTGGTACTTGTGGACGCGCACGGTATGCTCGGTGACAGCCTCCCGGATGTACTCGTAGAGTTTCTCCTTGTCGTAGGACTTGCGCTCCAGGGCGGATCCCTTCGGCATCACGAGGCCCTTCTCCTGCTTGAAGTACTTGCGCGCGGCATCCTGGATGAGACGGTTCAGGTTGATCGTCATCACGGACTTGGAACCGGTCGCCACGGAGGCCGTACCCATCGAATACTGGTGGGTCGTGTGGTTGTGGCCGTCGTCCAGGTCCTTCAGGGAATTGCGCAGGCGGCAGCAGCTGGACAGGCTGTCCGGGCTGTTGGAGATGTAGCAGAAGAAGCTGTGGCCCTTGGCCCACATCTCGGCGGTGAAATCGGCGTACTCCTTGTCGGCGTAATCGTCGCCGCCGTCTGTCAGCAGGGCCATCGTCTCGACCGGGAAGGTCAGGATGTAGTGGTTGCGCTCTTCGTTGAACCAGTTCATGAAATGCTTCTGCAGCCAGGAGAGGGTCTCCCACTTCGGCGCCGTCCCGTCCGGGAAGCGGAAGTCGCTGAACACACCCTCGAAATACGGCTTGTCGAAGTAACCGACATTCCAGAACACGGTCTGGTAGCCGCGGTTGCCGGCGGGCATGTTCATCGAATGCACGACCTGCTGGAAGCAGTTGTCGATGACCTTGCGGAGCGTGCGTTTCTTGACATTGTTCTCCACGACCTCGTCCAGGCGGTCCAAGTAGTCGTCGCCGTAATCCTTGCGGATGAAATAGTCCAGGTACATCAGGAACTCCGGCGTCGCCACGGCGCCCATGAACTGCGAGGAAATCGAATACACCAGGTTGATGAATTCGCCGCAGAAGGACTTGAGGTCGGTCGGGGCGATGGACACGCCGCCCAGCTCGCGCAGGCCGCTCACCAGGAAAGGATACATCGTGATGGCCACACAGTAGGGATAGCCCGGCGTGCCGCTCTCGTCGTGCTTGTACAGGATGTGGGACTCCAGGTCATCGATATACTGCTGGGCCATGCCGCGGCCATAGAGGGCGCGGATCTTGTCCTGCATGATGTAGCGGTTCTGCTTGATGTTGTTCTCCTTGTAGAGCTCGTGGCCGAGGGTCACGATGTTCTTGCTCGTGACGTTGGCATTGGCGTCGAACTTGGAACCGGTCGCGGCGTTGGAGGCCTTGATGTAGTCGCGGATGAAGTCGTTCTTCTTGCGGAGGTCCATGCCCCGGTCGTAGGTCTCGATGTACTCGAGGGCGACCTTCTTGTTGATGGACATCAGGGACTCCACGACCTGACGGCGTATCTCCTGGCTGGAGATCTTGTCATAGATATAAAGGTTGTCGACAATCGACACCACCACGTCCTCGGGACAGGGCTGCCCGGCGGTGACGTAAGCCAGGCGGATGCCGTTCATCAATTTGATCTTGTCGTATTCTTCATAGGTGCCGTTGGTTTTGCGGACTTCCATAGTATAAGGCTTTAAGAATTAGTATGTTACGTTATAAATCAGTGTCAGCTCATTTGGGACTTGGGGCGAAGAAGATCGGACTGCCAACAGACAATCCGACGACTTGAGCTCGATTTTCCAGTACAAATTTGGCCCTTATCTTACGGGAAAACAAAGGGGAAAGACGAAACTTATCAACATCTTTTTAACACCGCGAAAAAATGCTAAATTTGTCGTCGGAAACTGAGCAGCGTACCATGCAGAAAATCATCATCCTCGACTTCGGATCCCAGACCACCCAGCTGATCGGACGCCGCGTCCGCGAGACCGGCACCTTCTGCGAGATCCTTCCTTACAACCGTTTCCCCGCCGGCGATCCGGACATCATCGGTGTCATCCTGAGCGGATCCCCGCTGAGCGTTTACGCCCCGGATTCGTATCATCCGGACCTCTCCCCCATCGTCGGCCGCTATCCAGTCCTGGGCATCTGCTACGGCGCCCAGCTCCTGAGCCAGACCTACGGCGGCAAGGTGGAGT
>JAEEGI010007120.1_pt1 | contig 25123 bp, 19 predicted proteins | sample 8958751 | NCBI WGS metagenome assembly JAEEGI01 (sample SAMN16246545, study PRJNA631951) | gut metagenome | biome: gut microbiome; feature: rumen; material: KS-attached | host: Bos | place: Iran: Karaj | collected 2018-10
CATTGATGAATTGATCTCTCTGCCAGTGCAGGCGTAGATCAGCATTCTCTCAGCGCCCTCAGGATACTTGGTCTTAACAGCCTTAACGCTGATCTTATCCTCGTTCCTTGTAAGCTCCCTGAACTTGGCTATACAGTCAGGCTTGTTATCCTCAATTGCAAGAATGCCTCTTGCATTAGGGAATATGCTGACAGCAACCTTAAGTCCTTCAAGGAGGAGCTCAGGCTCTTCTATCATTCGTCTATAGTCAGAAGTCAGATATGGCTCACACTCTGAACAGTTGGCGATGACATAATCAATCTTGTCAGGTTCCTTAGGCGCAAACTTAACTGCGGTAGGGAATCCTGCACCACCCATACCAACAACTCCAGCCTCACGCACTGCTGCGATCTTATCCTCTGGAGTCATCTCTTCATACGGCTTGGCAGGCTTAAACTCCACCTCTTCATACTTACCATCGTTTTCAACGATGATACTATCGCACATAGCACCTGTAGTAAGACGACGTTTTTCAATTGCTTTAACTGTTCCGGAAACTGTTGCAAAGATATTAGCAGAAACGAATCCGCCTGCTTCTGCAATCTTTTGACCGGTAAGAACGTGATCACCAACAGCCACTATTGGCTTAGCTGGCGCACCGATGTGCTGAGACAGAGGATATACCAGATCCCCTTTTGGTAGCACTGATTTGATGGGCTTATCCTTGGACAATTCCTTGCCTTCATATGGATGGATTCCGCCCGTAAACGTACCTCTAGCCATTTCCTACCCTTCTTTCAATTATTTTTTGAAAATATCCCAGATAGAACATCCAGGAAGATTTTCCCCAACATCTTTAGTATATCCATTTTTAGCCAAAAATACCATATATGTATCTAATATTTGTTCATTAATGTTCATAAAAAAGATAATGTAATGATATTTTTTCTAAAGAATATTTTCCAGCATGATGATATAATACATATAGCGTGCAATATTCCCGTGTTCATGGGCTTTTCTGTTATAGTTGCAGCAAAAAATCCTACGTAAAGCGAGCATATCATGATTAAGACTACCGAAGAATTCAAGCTACCAGATGATCATATTGCAGAATCGTTACATATAGCGCTTGGCTGCCGCCCTGACGAGATTCTTTTCATAGATATCGAGACAACAGGCTTATCTCCCAAGACTGCTGATCTGTATCTTATTGGTGTATCATATCGTCAGGGGAATACCTGGCATATTGTCCAGTTCATGGCAGAATCCATTGACCATGAAAAAGAAATCCTTATAAATTTCCAGACTCTGTTAAAAGACTTCAAATATGTGGTTCACTTTAACGGAAACCGCTTTGACATACCATTTCTTCAGGAGAAATTCTCCAAGTATGGATTAAATGATGCATTTGAAAACGTAGAGTCTTTTGACCTGTACAAAAAGATATCGCCCTACAAACTACAGCTGGGCCTTCCTGACTGCAAGCAAAAGACTATCGAGCTCTATCTTGGAATAGACAGAAAGGATAAATACGACGGTGGTAAGCTCATCCCTGTATACAAGGAATTTGTAGAGGATAAAGATCCTGAAAAGCTTAGGCTCCTCCTTCTTCATAACTTTGAAGATGTTAAGGGAATGTTCGAATTGCTGCCAATGATGCGATATCTGGAGTTCTTTAACCTGTTCAAGAATATGCCCAAGGTTTCTATCAGGACCGATGAAGAGATTGATGATAACGCCTATGACTACGAGCTTCCTGTACGCGCCAGGAAGGTTCAGGCCAACTATTACAAGGATCTTGATGGTACACAGAAGCAGGAAGTGTATATGAAACTGTCTCTTCCTTTCGAGCTTCCATCCTCGCTTAGCGGAAATCTTGATAACTGTTATTTCAAGATAGTCGGAAGTGAAGCAACTCTTCGCGTTCCGCTGTATGAGCAGGAGCTCAAGTACTACTACTCCAACTACAAGGATTATTATTATCTGCCAAAAGAGGACATGGCTATCCACAAGTCTATTGCTGAATTTGTAGACAAGGCATACAGAGAAAAAGCCACTCCCGAGAACTGCTACACCAAAAAGGCTGGTCAATATCTTCTTGAGTGGGATCTGGTATTTGCTCCATTCTTTAAAGAGGATTACAAAGACAAACGTTTCTTCTTTGACCTTAATGAGAAGCTGAAAAAGAGCCGTTTCGCCATGAGTCTATATGCTTCACACGTTATAGCTCATATTCTGGAAGGCTAAATAAATCTATACAGACATAAAATCAGCGCCGTCCCTGACCTTCAGAATCGGCGCTGTTATTATTTTCTTTTTACTGTGGCTTCTCGTAGTAGAAGGAGTTCTTACGAACAAAGCCGATATCCTTGTAGTTTACAATCTGCTCTGTACTTCCGATGAAAAGGATTCCACCAGGAACCAGGTTAGCGTAGTACTTTCTGAAAATATCGTCCTTGGCTTCCTCTGTAAAGTAGATAAGCACGTTTCTACATACAATAAGATGGCAATCCTTTGGATAAGGATCACGTAAAAGATCTGCCTGTTTAAAGGTAACTCGTGATGTAATCTCACTTGAAACCTTCATTTTACCATCAGGAGTCTCTGTGAAGTATTTCTTTTTGAATTCCTCAGGAGTATTGGCAATTTCTTTTTTATCATAGATAGCTGCCTTAGCCTTAGCCAGAACAACCGCGTCAAGATCCGTCGCATATACGTTGATCTGATTAAGAGGCATGTGCTTACTGAGCATCATAACGATTGTATATGGCTCATCACCTGTTGAGCAGGCTGCACTCCAGATCTTTAAGTTCTTGCCGAACTTACCCATAAGCTCAGGAACCATCTCTTTATCCATAAGGTTCCACTGATCCATGTTTCTGAAGAACTCAGATACGTTGATAGTCAGATATGTAACAAAAGAATCCAGTGCCTCTCTATCCTTCTTGATAAGGGCAAGGAATCCATCATAACCCTTAACTTCATACTTACCGATAAGGGTATCGATTCGTCTCTTCATCTGCTTTTCTTTGTAAGCATTAAGATCAATCTTGGTCAGATCATAGACACCCTTTTTAAACCACTCATAATCGTATTCCATGTAAGTTTTCCCTCCTATCATGTAATAACAATGTAGCAAAAGCGCAATAAATTCAGCCTACATGCCACACTTCTATTGTAATTGAGCGGGTGTTGTATGTAAAATTAAATAATTATAAATAAAATACCGTTTATTTTAGACTCCCAGCAGTCCAATTCCACTGCCATCAGCTTTGAATGTAATAGGCTCATCCAGCTTCTGATCAGCTTCTATCTTATGTGCAATTCCAGACAATACAAAAACAACACCATTATATAACTGATTTGTGATCACAGCTATTGCACTGTTACTATTTTCTATAGTTACTTCCATAACCTTGAGCTTACTCTTTATCTCCTGTATCTGGCGCTCTTTGATGCTGGCTGCAGCATTTATTTTAACCTTCCACTGCATCGCTTCTCTGTTATTCACAGCTCCCATTTCCTGAAGTCTCTCTTTTTCTGCACAGATTGTGTTGTACTCTTCTTCCTTACGAAGCAGGTCTTTTTGCATACCCATATATGCAGTCTGGAAATCAGTAGAAAGTCCAAGGTTGATCACTGTCTCAGCTCCGCCTCTACTACCTACGCAGGCTGCCTCAAATCCAAATGTAGCCTGTAGATTTCCGCCGTAAACAACTCCATCTCTTCCTACAATCTTGATTTTTCCCTCAGCGGAAATATCGCCGTTAATAATAGCGTTTGTATATACATTCTTGGCTTTAACAGTAACTCTCTCAAGATATTTGGCGTACACGTCTCCTGCCGCTTCTATCCCACCTCTGACAGGACATGCTGCGCCACCTTTGATCACAACATTTCCACCACTTGTGATGATTGAACTGGTTACACGTCCGCTTATAATAACGTCTCCGGTCGCATGTATCTCTGAACCGGAATCCACATCACCTGTTACAAGCAGTGTTCCATCAACTCTTACGTTCTTATCTGTAATTTTTACCTCAGACATTATAGTCATCTTGGTAATATTTATCTCGCCATCAGAATATGACAAAGCACCTTTATACTTGGCAACGTAAGTTACCCTGTCATTCATTACCATGAAGCCCTCTCCTCTGAGGATTGGTATCTCATGGCCTCTCTTTGCTGAGATCACATTTCCAAAAATATCTTTTCCATCAACACCAGCTGTAGCCTTATGATAAACAGCAATAACACTTCCTACATTTACTCTGATAATCGCATCCAGATTAGAGAAATCTATTGTTCCGTCTTCATTTTCCACAAAGCCTCTGGCATTATCTTTATCAAAACAGTACTCATAATAGCCGTCAGTGCCATCAACTGCGCCAACTCCTGATGTAACAAGGAATTTTTCTCCAGGGTGCTTAATCAGCTTGGCAACTGCATTCTCATCAATTTTGCTCTTAATGTTACATTTAGCCAGAAACTGCAAAATTATCTCTTTAGTATAGACATTCTTTTTACCATTAGTTGGAAGTGTCATATAGCCTAGCATCTGTCCGCATTCTACAGATAGATACTGTTTCTTACTTGCAAGCATCTCACTTAGAAGATCAACCTTCTTGTAGCTTGCATCTTCCCCATTATCTGTAAACTCATTGATGAGGCTCTTGTCAAAATAAGCCCCTGAGAGCATCTGCCCTCTGATACGCCTCATGTCACGAGCAGTGTACATAAGCGATGAGAAATAGCTTACATCAAGTCCATCCTCAAGGCCCAGACGTATTTCTCGCATCTGGTCGGCCCAATAAAGCGGATTACTGTATGGCTCAATATTGATCTGGTTCTCCAGACCAAGTCTCATCTCATGCATCTGCTGCCAGTTAAATCTGGAATCAGCGTATTCTGAAACCACCAGACCTTTCTCAAGGCCCAGTCTTACCTCTTTTATCGCATCGGAGCGCATCTCAGGAGAAATATATCTGTCGATATCAAGAGCCTCTCTAAGGCAGATACATATTTCTTCAAGCTGATCCGCATCATATCCCTTAGCGATATACATATTTATATTAATATTGTCTTTAAAAGCGTTATGGAGCTGGTTAAGAATACCGTAGGAGTAATTATCGATCTTTTCTTTGTCGAAATGAAGGCCATCTTCTGCGCTTTCTCTGATAACGCGCATCTTCATATAAGGCACATCTACATATGCATAGTCTGATACATCGAGCTGTGCTTCGAGGCCTTTTCTAATTTCTCGCATTTGCAGATAATCAAATGCCGGATCCTGGTAAAAAATGATTGGGAAATCAGGAGATGCCACTAATCCCTTTCGGATTTCTCTCATCTGTTCAGCCAGATACACTTTACGCGCAAAAATAGAAACATCTACGCCACTAACAAGTCCCTTTCGAATCTGGAATACCTGCTGTGTATCAAAGCCCTCTTCCCTATACTTGGACATATCAATGCCTTGACGAAGCTCCAGACGCATCTCTTCCATATCAAGCCATGATAATTTGGGATTAAGGTACTTCCTGACATCTAACTTGTCAGCAAGTCCCTTTCGTATTTCTGCAAGCTGCAGAGGATTATATTCGTTTTTAAACTTATGAACATCTACTCCTAATTCCAGTAGCTGCTGCGCCTCTCGTTCAAAAGAATCCTTATCAAAAGAGTCAATGCCGGAATAAATGCTGAACTCCTTCTTTTTTCCAGCTTTCCCATTTGTCATTTGTCTTGCTATCATAACCACCCCTATATTTTTCACAAACCACCAATGTAATTTTAGTTTAATACTAATGGGCGTTCAATTAAGTGAAGATTAAATGCACTTAAAAAAGTATGTTCTAGCATTATAATTTTTTATTTTTATTTTATTTGACATAAAAAAGAGCTGATAGCCTAAGCCATCAGCTCTTAATAGTCATATAATTAGTTCTCTTCGTTCTGCTCAGCGATAACCTTGTCGATATCAACAGATACTACATCGCCTTCCTCTGCAGGAGCTTCCTCTTCCTTCTCAGGAGCGAACATAGCCTTGATTGAAAGAGAAATCTTCTTTTCATCCTCGTTGAAATCAACGATCTTAGCTTCTACTTCCTGGCCAACCTTGAGTACATCAGCTGGCTTCTCAACATGCTCCTTAGCGATCTGAGAAACATGAAGAAGTGCATCGATACCAGGCTCAAGCTCTACGAATGCACCGAAGTCTGTCATTCTGGCAACCTTTCCTTTTACTACGTTGCCAACTGCATACTTCTCAGTTGCATCCTTCCAAGGATTCTCATCGTCAAACTTTCTTGAAAGAGCAATCTTGCTGCCGTCGATAGACTTAACAAGAACCTTAACTGTGTCGCCGATCTTGAAGACCTTCTTAGGACTCTCAACACGGCCCCAGCTCATCTCTGAAATATGAAGGAGACCATCAGCACCACCGAGATCGATGAATGCGCCGAAGTCTGTAACGTTCTTAACTACACCGTCAACAACATCGCCAGCCTTGATTGAATCAAAGAGCTTCTTAGCTGCCTCAGCCTTCTCCTGAGATACAAGCATTCTTCTGTTTCCGATGTATCTTCTTCTCTTAGGATTGTACTCAGTTACAACGAACTGAATCTCCTGATCCTGATACTTGGAAAGATCCTTCTCATAGCTATCAGAAACAAGGCTTGCTGGGATGAAGATTCTAACTTCATCTACAACTACTGTAAGGCCACCCTCGAGTACCTGTACAACCTTAGCTGTAAGAACTTCCTTATTGTTGAAGGCTTCCTCGATTCTCTTGTTTCCTCTGTCGATAGCAAGTCTCTTGTATGAAAGAATAACCTGTCCGTCAGCGTCGTTGGTCTTAAGAACCTTAACATCCATTGTATCGCCAACTTTAACGGCGGTTGTAAGATCAATACTATTGTCGTTGCTGTATTCGTTCTTAGTAAGAACACCATCGGACTTGTATCCGATGTTGAGGATTATCTCATCAGGCTTAACGTCAATAACAGTTCCCTCAACAACCTCCCCTGTGTGAATTGTTTTGAACGATTCGTTAAGCATCTGTTCAAAAGTTTGTTCTGACATAATTCTGAACCTCCTCGATAATGTTCTTTGGGGTCGATGCCCCGGCAGTAATCCCTACGAGCTTGACATTTTTTGTCAAATTTAAATGCAAGTCCTCAAGGGTCTGAATAAAATATGTATCAGCACATTTCTCCTTGCAGATTTCATAGAGTTTCCTTGAATTCGAACTGTGCGCACCACCAATCACTATCATGGCATCTGCCTTGGATGCAATTTCCTCAGCTTCTGTCTGACGTTCATCAGTCGCATTGCATATAGTATTCACAATATTAATATTGTAACCGTTATTTTTGAAGATTTCAACGGTTTCTTGAAATTTCTTCTTGTTGAAAGTAGTCTGGGCCACGAGTGTGTAATCCAGTTCCCTGTTCTCATCGAATTCTGCTGCACTTTCAGGGCCATCGATCACATAAACTTTTCCATCACCGTAGCTTACGATACCTTCAACCTCTGGATGATTGGCACTGCCTACAACTATGATACTCTTACCCTTCTGGCTCTCCTCTGCAACTACCTTGTGGATTCTCTTTACAAAAGGACAAGTAGCATCGATCACATCAAAGCCAGTCTTCTCAATAAGAGCCTGAACCTGTCTTGTGACACCATGTGATCTTATCACAATAGTTCCAGCTGGCTGCTTTTTAGAATTATCCTCATTTTCAGCCACCAGTTCCTCAAGCTCATCAATATCATTGATAACCCGGACGCCCTTTTTCTCAAGGTCGCTTACTACGGTCTCATTGTGAATGATCGGGCCATAAGTGTAGATATGACCTGCAGTTCCCTTAGCTATCTGTTCATACACAGTGTCCACAGCCTTGGTTACGCCAAAACAAAAACCAGCATGTTCTGCAACTATAACTTCCATATCACTATTTGCTCCAAATATTATATTACCAAATTGAACTGTAACAAATTGATTTTTATTAATCAATTTCTTTCTTTATACAACTGAATTATCTTATCTGCAACTTCCTGAATAGTCATATCAGAAGAATCAACAAGTACAGCATCCTCAGCCTGCATGAGAGGGGAATTCTCTCTGTGCATATCTCTGTAATCCCTGTCGATGATATCCTGCTCAATTACATTTATATCGCATTCCACACCCTTAGCTGTGAGTTCTTTGAATCTGCGCTCTGCTCTTACCTTAGAGCTTGCTGTGAGATAAACCTTGAGAGAAGCGTCTGGAAGCACCACTGTTCCAATATCTCTTCCGTCCATAACTACATCTGTAGTCTTGGCAAGCTTCTGCTGAAGTTCTACAAGTTTCTTTCTCACATCGCCATTTACACTGCTGGCAGAAGCCATATTACCAACTTCCTCAGTTCTGATCTTGCCATTAACGTTTTCGCCATTAAGGTATACAACCTGCTCGTTATTCTCATACTTGATAGTAATGTCAGCGCTCCGGCATGTTGCGCTGATCTTCTCAGCATCATCTGCACTTACTCCGTTATTCAGCATATAAAGAGCCATTGCTCTGTACATTGCTCCTGTATCTACATACACAAATCCAAGATCCTTGGCTACCATCTTGGCAATTGTGCTCTTACCTGCTCCAGCAGGTCCATCTATTGCGATATTTCCCATTTTTCATAAACTCCTTTTGGTATTTCTTTTATTCCTGAGCAGCGCTTGCTCCAGCAAGATGCCCTGTTGACCAAGCCACCTGAAGATTAAAGCCTCCGGTTTCTGTGTCAACGTCGATAACCTCACCAGCAAAGTAAAGCCCCTGTACCAGCTTGGATTCCATTGTTGATGGATTGATCTCTTTGGTGCTGACTCCGCCTCTGGTGATAATAGCTTCGTTAAAGCTTCTGGTTCCAGTCACTGTCATAGGCAGGTTCTTGATCAGCTTAACAAAAGAACTTCTCTCTTCCTTGGTGATCTCGTTAACTTTTTTCTCCGGATCAATTCCAGAAAGTCTGATCATAACAGGAATAAGCTTAGATGGGAATAGCCCACCCAGAATATTCTTAAATGATTTATTGAGGCCTTCCTCAAAGTCCCTTAATACCCTCTTATCAAGCTGTTCCTCTGTAAGAGCAGGCTTAAGATCAAGAAGAAGTCTGGCTGTTTTAGAAGGGTCATAGTGGCAGCTTGCTGTGAGAACAAGAGGTCCACTAACTCCAAAGTGGGTAAAGAGCATCTCTCCAAAGCCATCATATGCTGGCTTTTCTTTCTTTTTCTTACCCGACTTGTTATCTTCTGAGCCAGCTTTACCACCAGCCTTATCCTTGGTCTCAAGGAACATCTTAAGGCCCACATTTCTAAGTGATAAGCCCTGCAGGTCCTTGCACCAGTCCTCTTTAATTTCAAATGGAACAAGTGAAGGAAGAGGAGTTACAACGCTGTGTCCAAGTTCCTCAGCAAAGGTATATCCATCTCCTGTTGATCCTGTTGATGGATAAGAAACTCCACCTGTACATACAATGACGCTGTCAAACTCTTCTCTTGTAATAGGATCATCATCCTTACTATATGTGACAGCAGACACAACTCCATTAGATGCCTCAACTGACAGCACCTTCGTTCCAAACTGTACATCTACTCCAGCCTTAACAACTGCCCTGTACAAGGTATTGATGATATCGGATGAGTGGTCAGATACAGGGAAAACTCTGTCTCCTCGCTCTATCTTGAGATGGCAGCCATTGTTCTCAAAAAAGTCCATAACTGCCCTATTGTCATAATCGTAAATTGCACTGTACAAAAATCTGGGATTTCTTTTAACGTAGTTAAAGTAATCCTCTACCTCACAGGCATTGGTCACATTACATCTGCCCTTACCTGTGATATATATCTTCTTGCCAGGCTTTTCATTCTTTTCAAAAATAGTGACGCTTCCGCTGCCTTCTGCAGCAGCAAGCGCCGCCATCATTCCGGCCGCACCGCAGCCGATAACTGCTATTTTCTTCATTAAGATGTTTCCTTATTTCTCGTAAGTGGATAACCTATCATTGGCGCATCAGACGCAAAGTCAATCTCGTCATTGATATACACCTGATAATTATTCCAGGTTTCCTCCAGCATCTTGAGGTCTGCCTGAACTTCCTGAGGCTTCCTCATACAAAGCGCTACAACAAGCGCATTTATAACACTAAGTGGTGCTACCAGCGAATCTACGATCGAAGCCATCTCACTCTTAGCAAGAAGGTTACAGGATGAATAGAGATTCATTGGTGAATGCACTGAATCGGTTATAGTAATAACCTTGGCATTCCTGTCGTTGGCAAATTCCATGCACTTAAGTGTTCTCATGGAATATCTCGGGAAGCTGATACCTATGATACAGTCCCTGTCACCGATTCTGATCATCTGCTCAAACATCTCGCTGATACTGGTCGTCTTGATCAGAACATTATTACCTCTGATGATATTAAGATAAAAGTGTAAAAAATCTGCCAAAGGCTCGCAGGACCTAAGTCCCACTATATACACTGTCCTGGACTTGAGAATAATATCAACTGCTGTCTTGAAGGCAGCAACATCAATATTGTTGATAGTATGTTCAATGTTACTGATATCTGACTGAAGGATAGCTGATAATATCTCTCCTTCATTACTCCTGCCAAATCTACGACCAACCTTCTCTACAGAACCAAACTTATCACTGACCCATGCTGCCAGTGCCTTCTGAAAGGCTGGATATCCGTCGTAGCCAAGACTCATTGCAAAGCGGACCACAGTAGACTCACTCATTCCAACAATCTTGCCAAGTTCAGCAGCAGTCATAAATACTGCCTGTTCGTAATGATCACAGATATATGTGGCAATAGATTTCTTGCCCTTACTCATTCTCGAATAGCATTCATTTATCCTGGTGATTACGTCAACACCCTCATCAAACTTCATACTGATTCCCCATATCAGCCAAGGCTGAATGCCTTATATGCAGATTCGAGCATTGCTACAGAAGAAGCCTCGTCAAGATCATAGTCGCCTGTAACTGCCATACAGCCTGCGCCATGGATAAAGATCCACATCTGCATAAATAGCTGCTGTGCATTTCTGGCTCCTCTTGCAGAAGCCTTGCTGATCTCTTTAACAACATTCTCTGTAGAACCATTTACAAGGTCATACATGCTGCGTCCGCCTGTCTCCTGTCCTGAAACGAAAAGAAGGCTGAAAAGGTGTGGATATTTCTGGGCAAAACCAATATATGCTAGTCCCAGATCCACAAATGGAACATCATGAGTCTTGTTGAACTCATTGTAATAATCCTCATAATAAGCTGCTGCTTTATCATAAACGTCCTTTTTAAGGCCGTCCATGTTCTCATAAATACGGAAGATAGGCTGTGTTGAGCATCCTGCTGCAGCTGCAAGCTTTCTGGATGTGATCTGCTCGAAGCCCTCCTTCTTGGTTATCTTAAACGCTGCATTAACAATTTCTTTTTGTGTGATGGTAGCTTTTCTAGACATATTTCCTCCCCGATGTAGTAGATATACAGATATTTAAAAAGCACGCGTTATTATTTTACAAAATACGCTAGGCCATGTCAATGCACAACATCGTTAATTACCTACATTTGTGTTATTATATTATTATCACAATATCAATTATATGTTTAATAATATATCAGAGAGGTATATTGATGGAGCAGATCAGATTCTTGGGCGAGGAAGGATTCCTGGCCGCAATGGAAGAAGAGAATAAGAAATGGCGCAAACAATATGTCACCAGAGGTTCTCTTCGCAGTTTTGATGGTGCCAAATTAAACTACTACGTGGCTTCTCCGGAAAATCCAATTGCAAGTGTTACTCTTGTACATGGCCTTGGTGAATTCTGGGGTAAATACCACGAATATGCATGGTATCTGTTTCAGGCCGGCTACAAGGTATTTTTTGTTGAGCATCGTGGCCACGGCTATTCCGAAGGTAAGGTATCTGATCCGCAGCTTATTCACATAGAGAATTACAATACTTATGTTGAGGATTTCCTAAGTTTTACTGAATCAGTGGTTGTTCCTGAAAGTGCCGGTCTAGATATGATGCTTATCGCCCATTCCATGGGAGGTGCCATTGCCACTTTGTTCATGGAAAAGCATCCTCAGTACTATTCAAGAGCTATCCTTAGCTCTCCTATGCTTAAAATACAGGTTTCCAGCAACTCACCTTTAGTAGCACTTACTATAAGTCTGGGTAACATTTTCTTTAGAAGGAGCAAGCATATAGCTCCTAATCAAAAGAGATTCAGTCCCAATGCGCCTTTTGAAACAAGCAACGCTGCTTCAAGACCACGCTTTGAATATCAGCTAAGACTTCGCAGAAAAGACGAACACTATCAGACAAGTGCTGCCACTATAGGCTGGGTTCTGGCCAGCATCAGAGTTCACAGAGAGATTTTCAGGCGCATTTCTAATTTAAAAGTTCCGGTAGACCTCTTCACAGCGGGCAAAGACCATTTGATTGACCCCGCCGGCTATGATATGTTTAAAGAAAAGCTTCCCGGAACGAGAATTCATGCCTATAATGAATCAAGACATGAGATATTCAACGCTGATGAAGCTTCTCGAAAGCGCTATTACACTGAAGTTCTTGAGGTTCTAAATGGCAAATAATTCACTGGATAATTCTAAAAACGGATTTGTAACCGCCTCTGGTAGGCGGTTCATTTCTGATGTGCAAAAAGACTTTCACTATACATCCTTTGAAACCAAAAAAATTCTAAAGGAATATTCTCCCGAAAGCAGTGGTCCTATGCTCTACAAGAAAACTTCCACTGTTAATCTGGAACCACACGTTACCCTAAATCGCGATAAATTATCTATAACTTTTAACATATACTCTGGTACCACAGGACACAGCTATGTACTCAAAGATATTGCTGCTCTCCTAACCGCAATTGATGAAAGAGAGATAGTAAGCTACGGTAAGCACCTGGAATTCACTCATGATATGTCTGCTTTTTCTGAAGAATCCCAGAAAATCATCGCATTCCTTAAGGACTTCTTTAGAGGCAAGCAGCTTGGAGATGCTTTTTCTGCCTATTCTTCTTCCTCCTACTCCTATGGCAAAGGGCATAGCAAGGAATTAGAACTATCAGGTCATGAGATTGATGAATTCTTTGCGTCTGTTGGCACTGTTTATTTCCTCAACACTGACTTCAGATCCAGATATAGCGAAGAAAGGCCTGTAGAAATCGTGCCAGTCTTCCCTCCAATCGATCTTCACATTGAAAAGACAGCCAATGGTGTTAACTTTGAAGCCAGCTCTTTTACCATGTTCGAGGGTTATTCTAATATTTATTTTGAGAGAAGGCGCAAGATTCATATGATCTCCAGAAAGGAATGCGAAGCTATCTTCCCATTTCTTAAATTCTTGTCTGCCCGCAGAACTGAAAACGAGCTCTTCATTTCCAACAAAGATCTACCTCTATTTTCATCAGGGCTTTATCCGATACTGGAGGAATACTTCAACGTAAGTAATGATGGCTTCTATCCATCCAAGTATTCCCCGGATATTCCTAAGTTTAAAATATTCATTGATATGCCTGATTCCGTCACAATAACTTGCGATATGCAGGCTACTTATCATGAAGGAAAACCTTCCGAGCAGATAATTCATTTATTCGAAGGCCCAGAAGCAACGGCGGATGCTGCTTTAAATAACGAATCCGAGGTTCTCATCAAGAGAAACTTCCATCAGGAGAGTACTATCATCAAGCTCGTAAGCCAGCACTTTGATACTCTGGATCAGCAAAGGGGCCTCCTAATCCTTAATGGAGCACAGGATAACGAGGACAAACTCTTTTTATTTATTGCAGATGATATTCCAAAGCTTGCAAGGCTTGGAGATGTTTATTTATCAGATTCCATCAAAGCTGTAAACATAACATCTGCTCCTGCTGTAACCATGGGCATCTCCGTGGTTTCAGACCTGTTAGAATTATCTATAGTACCAACTGATATTTCTGCAACTGAGCTCAACAATATCCTTAACAGATACAAGCAAAGGAAAAAATATTTCCGCCTGTCCTCTGGAGATATTATTGATCTTCAGACCAAGGAAATGGAGCTTTTATACAGCATAAATGAAGGCCTCGGACTCTCTCCCAAGGATATTCTGGCAGGCCACGTTTCTATTCCCAAATACAGAGCACTATATCTAAATGAACTTGCTGACAACAGCGCTATTATAAGTGGTGCTGCCATTGGTAAAACCAGAGAATTCAAGGAACTTGTAAGTTCTTTTGCCACTACCAAGGATAACCTGTTCTCAGTTCCCAAGTCACTTGATAAGGTAATGCGTGATTACCAAAAGGACGGCTTTGTATGGCTTCGTACTCTTCGTCACAATGGCTTTGGCGGAATTCTGGCCGATGACATGGGTCTTGGTAAGACTCTGCAGGTTCTGTCGCTCCTATTAAGTATCAAAGAGGAATCTGTCAGAAACAAAAAGAAAAATCGACCATCTCTTGTTGTATGTCCAGCATCTCTGGTCTACAACTGGCAGCATGAAATAAAAAGGTTCACTCCTTCCCTTAAATGCGAGCTAGCTGTTGGAATCAAGCCCGACAGAGTAAGGGTAACTTCTGAAATCGACGAGGAAGAAACAGATGTGCTTATCACTTCCTATGACCTGCTACGTCGCGATATTGATCTTTACAAATATATTGATTTTGACTGCCAGGTTATAGATGAAGCGCAATTTATCAAGAATCCAACTACACAAGTAGCCAAGGCGATTAAAAGCCTCAATGCCTCCTTCAAGATAGCCCTCACCGGAACTCCTATCGAGAACAGGCTCAGTGAGCTATGGAGCATATTTGACTTTTGTATGCCAGGATATCTGTTCAATTACAGGCATTTTAAGGAGTCCATAGAATCTCCTGCCATCCTTGACGGGGATGAAGATGCCATGAAACGCCTTAAGAGAATGATTTCTCCATTTATCCTAAGGCGTCTTAAGAAGGATGTACTTGCTGATCTTCCGGATAAGCTTGAAGAAAACATCTATGCGCCTATGGTAAAAGAGCAGGAGGAACTGTATAAAGCTCATCTGCAGCGCATTAAACTCATGGTTGATTCTAAGAGTGAGGATGATTTCAGACGCGACAGAATCATGATCCTGTCAGAGCTCACAAGACTTCGTCAGCTGTGCTGTGATCCGGGGCTTATTTATGATAATTACGAAGGTGGAAGCGCCAAGGCTGACCTGTGCCTTGAGATGATCAGAAGTGCCGCGGAAAGTGGCCACAAGGTTCTGCTGTTCTCCCAGTTCACATCAATGCTGGACAGACTGACTGCGCTTTTGAAAAAAGAAGGAATTAAGCACTATCTTCTAACAGGCTCTACCAAGAAGGAGGATCGAATCCAGATGGTTGATGCCTTCCAGGAGGATGACACTCCTGTATTCTGCATTTCCCTTAAGGCTGGAGGAACCGGACTTAACCTTACTGCTGCAGATATCGTAATCCACTATGATCATTGGTGGAATATAGCTGTAGAGAACCAGGCAACTGACAGAGCTCACAGAATAGGCCAAAAGAATGTGGTGACCGTTTATAGGCTCATCATGCAGAACACAATCGAGGAGCGAATTATTCTTCTTCAGAACAAGAAAAAAGAGCTGGCGGACCAGCTTCTTAACTCAGATTCACTAAGAAATCCTACCTTGTCCAAGGAAGAGCTTCTGGAAATTCTCGGATAAGCTTTATGACAAAATCAAAGCCGGTGCAAATGCACCGGCTATGTTTATTCTGATACTATCAGATTTCCTCAACGTAGCTTACAAAATCAAGCTCATTGAGCTCAGTTAAAAACTCTCTGTGAGAACGTTTTTTATCAAAATCCACATCAACAATAAGCGCTACATCAGATGAGTTAAGAGTCTTTTCTTTAGACTTGGCAAGACTGCTGGTTTTATAGCCCTGTTCATTAAGCCATTTGGACAACTTCTTAACTCCGCCGCTCTTATCAACCTCGATAAAGATACTGATATACTTGCTGTATTCCTCAACAACTCTGCTGACATTCATAAGAACAACGTTAGCGATCATAATGAGAGCAAAGCAGGCAATACCCACAATAAGGTAGCCTCCGCCAATTGCCATTCCCATGCAGGAAGTAACCCAGAGAGAAGCCGCTGTTGTAAGTCCCTTGATCTGCTGACGGCCTGTTACAAGGATTGTACCAGCGCCCAGGAAACCAATTCCGCTTACTACGCCCGCAGGAATACGGCTGACATCCGCATTAAGGCCAGGCTCCATAGCAAGGAATATGTTAAGAGCTGTAGCTATGGCAGATCCAAGACTTACAAGTGCAAAGGTCTTAATTCCTGCGCTATGTCTTTTGACAACTCGCTCCCATCCTATAAAGCTTCCAAAGAGCGTAGCTATTACCAATCTGATAGCAACTGCTATATCAGTAGGCCCTTCCAAAAATTCTATTAGTGTCTGTGCTCCCATAGGCACCTCCTAATAATCTTATTATAGTGCGTAAAGAGTGTTGTCCTCAAAATTCAGGCATACTTCGTCACCTACATTATATATCTTCTTATTCTTAGGATTATACTCCTGAATCTTAACAAGTGCATCTGCTACCTGAATATGGTAATCCTGATAAGCACCCATGAAGCATGAGTACATTACTTTACCACGGATAGCGCCGTTATCACCAAGGTAAGCTCCCTCTGGTCTAAGAACTACGCTACACTGAGCACCTGGCTCCATGCTGCCTGTAGAGCACTTAACCTCTGCCCCATCGATAACAACAACGTCCTGAGACTTAACTGTTCCATTAAGGAAATTCGCTTCGCCAATGAAATCAGCAACAAACTTGTTGTTAGGATAATAATATGCTTCCTGAGGTGTAGAAATCTGTTCAACAAGGCCCTTGTTCATGATGATGACCTTGTCAGAGATAGCCATTGCCTCACTCTGATCATGAGTTACATAGATAGCTGTGATACCTGCTTCCTGCTGGATTCTTCTGATCTCAGTACGCATTGATACACGAAGCTTGGCATCAAGGTTAGACAAAGGTTCATCAAAAAGAAGAACTCCAGGCTCAATTACAAGTGCTCTTGCAAGAGCTACTCTCTGCTGCTGACCTCCAGAAAGCTGGTTAGTCATACGGTTCTCCATTCCCTCAAGTCCAACGAGCTTAAGGATATCTGTAACCTTTTCCTTGATAACTGCCTTATCAAGCTTACGAAGCTTAAGTCCATAAGCAACATTGTCAAAAATGTTGTAGTGTGGAAGAAGCGCATAGCTCTGGAAAACCATGGCCGTATCACGCTTATTAGGTGTAAGAGCGTTGATAGGCTCATTTCCAAGATAAATCTCACCCTCATCTGGGCTCTCAAAGCCAGCTATCATTCTAAGAGTTGTTGTTTTTCCACATCCTGATGGGCCCAGAAGTGTTACAAAGCTTCCTGGCTCGATCTCAAGATTAGCATCCTTAACTGCGTAAAAATCTTTTCCTGTCTTAGGATCTTTATAAATTTTTGAAATATGTTCAAGGCGTACGCCCTTTTTCTCTTTTGCCATTTTTCATTCTCCTCATTATTCTTCTATTGTTACCTTACGACTTGTTCCAAAATGCTTGATGATAAGATTCATGATAAGAACTGAGCTGTAAGTGATAAGGATCAGGATTGAAGCAAAGGCACATGCTATACCATAGGATCCTTTCTCAGCAAACTCATTGATCTGAACTGTAATAAGCAGATACGAAGGTGTAACCAGAAGGATGATCGCACTTATAGCTGTGATACTACGTACAAATGATGTTACAAATCCTGAAAGGAAACTGTCCTTAATAAGCGGAAGTGTAACAGTCATAAATACTTTAAAGCTGTCGGCGCCCATGTCGTAGGCAGATTCCTCAATACTCTTATCGATCTGCCTGAGTGCTGAAATACCGCTTCTGGTACCTGTTGGAAGGCTTCGAACAATGAAGACGATTACCAGGATTGCTCCTGTTCCATACAGTCCCTGCAGAATTCCTGAACCAAAGAGACCTCCTGAAAAGCCTCTGATATATCCGATACCAAGAACTGTTCCAGGAACTGCCATAGCCAGCATTGAAACTGCTTCTATAAAACCCTTAGCCTTGAATTTTCTTTTAACAACAAGGTAAGAAATGATCATGGATAAAAGAGCTGTTATCGGAGCTGAAATAAGTGACAGGATAAAGCTGTCCTTGAAGGCTTTAAAGCCCTTGTACTTGGTGAATACAAGTCCAAACCACTTGAAGGTGAGATGGAAATCGTAGCCCCAGGTTCTGAACATAGCTCCGAAAGGAACGCAGATATACATGATGATTACGAATAAAGCAAGTGCTGAGCACAGGATTGTAAGAGGAACTGTAACGCTCTTATCAGTAATGAGCATACGCTCTCTTGAAGCTTTTCCTGAAAGTGTTGCTGTACTCTTGGCCTCCAGATAGTACTTCTGAACAACGAACATAAGAAGTGTTATTGCCAAAAGAACTACCGCCATAGCTGCAGCGCCCTGCTTATCATAAGCTCCCGTGATCTGCAGATATATAGTTGTTGCAAGTGTATCATATGAACCGCCAATGATCATTGGGTTTGCAAAGTCTGCAATTGACTCAATGAAAGTAACAAGGAAAGCATTTCCAAGTCCTGGCAGTATCAATGGGAAAGTCACTGTCATAAATACCTTGAATCTTGAAGCGCCCATATCTCTGGCAGCCTCTTCAAGGGATGGGTCGATATTTTTAAGAAGACCCTTAAGCATCATGTAGCAAACTGGGAAGAAGGTAAGTGTCTGAACTATTGCAATTCCCCAGAAGCCATATACGCTATTGTCATAAATATGTAAAAGAAAACGTGTAATGATACCAGCTTTTCCAAAAAGCATGATCATTGAAAGTGAAAGTACAAATGGAGGAGATACTACAGGAAGCATTGATACAACCTTGAAAAGTCCCTCCATGAACTTGGTACGAAGCTTGACATAAACTTCTACGTAGGCAAACAACAGACCAATAAGTGCAGATGCAATACCTACTAAAAAGCCCACCTTAAGAGTGTTGGAAATAGCTCTTCTAAAGTTTGGAAGTGCCATTACTCTCTTAAAGGTATCCATTGTAAAATGTCCATCTGTTAAAAAGCTGTCCACAAGCAGAATTGCCAGTGGATATAAGATAAATACCGTCAAAAAGACGATTAAAAGAATTATGGTGGTGACCATAATCGGATCCGCCAAAAGCTTTTTCCTGTCAAGGCTGGCGCTCTGACTCTTTGCCATCTTAGATTTCCTCCGGTTTAATATACATGGAGCGGATGAGGTAGTCATCCGCTCCAGCAAGTATTACTATAAAACTTTCATTACTCTGTCTTGAAACGATCATCAGCTGCACTTCCAAGTGCTGTCATAACTTCCTCAACATACTTGGTTGTGTTCTCTTTTGCATCAGCAAAGTCATAAGCCATAACATTCTCTGGATCAAGGCCAAACTGAGCTGCAACCTCAGGCTGCTGTGCATTATCAATAACAAGGAACTGGTAAGAACCGTTCTGAGCTGCAAGTTCTACGCAATCAGGGCTAAGAGCATACTCGATCCAAAGCTTAGCTGCATTTGGATGTGCGCATCCCTTGAAGATAGCTGTAGCACCAACTTCGAAAGAAGTTCCTGATGAAGGAATGATAAGTCCTACATTGCCATATCCGTTATCAACGATCTGTGTAATACCATCGTGAAGGAATCCGATACCAACTACGCACTCACCTGTACCAACGTTCTTGGATGGGCCAGAACCTGACTTGGTGTATACTTCGATGTTCTTATCAAGGTCAACAAGGTACTGAATACCTTCGTCGTGACCATACTTCTGAATCATTGTGTTAACAACAAGCTTAGCTGTACCAGCTGTGTTGTAGTTAGAAAGCCATACAAGACCTTTGTACTTCTCGTCGAGAAGATCCTTCCAGTCAGCTGGCTCGTCGATACCCATACGGGAAAGCTCATCCTTGTTAACCATGAATCCAAGGATTCCCTTATAGATACCATACCAGTATCCGTCAGCATCACGATACATATCGCTGAGAAGATGGCTTGCATTCTGAGCCTCGTAAGCCTCAAGAAGACCTTCGCCTGCTGCTACGTTGTAAGGATCAGTTGTGCCACCGAACCAAACGTCACCAGAAGGATTTCCGTTCTCTTCTTCGATCTTACTCTGAACTTCACCAGTTGAAAGTCTCTGATACTGAACCTTGATACCATACATGCTCTCAAAGTTCTCACATGCTGCTGCTAAATATTCCTCCTCACAAGAACCGTAGACAATAAGTTCACCCTCTGCCTTAGCAGCTTCAACGAGCTCTGCAAGAGCATCTGTTTCCTGAGCCTGTGGCTCTTCTGTTTTAGTTTCTTCTGTCTTTGTTTCTGTCTGTGTTTCTGTTGTTGTAGTCTCTGGAGCAGGCGCTGCTGTATTTCCGCATCCAATTGCGCCAAGTGTCAAAAGACCTGCCAATACCAATGCTAATTTCTTTTTCATTTCCCTTCTCCTTTCAAAATGTATAATAAACATTTGATAAAAAAATGATAAAAGAAATAGCAACTCTTCTATACCTATTTTTCTGTTTTATTATCCGATTTTCTGAACTAGTTCATAAATTCAGAGGGCGCCACATTTGTATAGCGCTTAAAGACAGTATTAAAGTGCTTGTAATCAGTAAAGCCCGTCATATCCGACACTTCATAGACTTTATATTTGCCTGTTTCCAGGAGCTTAACCGCCTGCTGTACTCTATACTTATTAAGAAAATCCAGATAGCTTGTGCCTGTGGCCTCCTTGAATTTCCTTGATAAATAACTGGCAGAAACACCCATTTTGTCTGAAAAGGCTTCTATGCTGATCTTCTCTGCATAGTGTTCCTTGGTAAAATCCAGTATCTGCTGGACATAATCATTTTCTTTATCCGATTTTATGAACAAGGCTTCTGTCTCTTCTGCCAAAACCTTTTTCTCAAGAAGCTCGTCAAACTGTTTTTCTTTTTCCAGCTCTGTAATAATCTTACTGATAGCGCCAGCCAGTTCCTGCTCATCTACTGGCTTCATAAGATAGGCTGATACATCAAGGTCGATAGCCTTCTTGGCGTAGTCAAAATCAGCGTAGCTGGTGAGGATTATTGATTTAAACAAAGGCATGCTCTCATCAGCCTTGGCTGTCCTTATCATCTCAATCCCATCCATTACAGGCATCATAATATCAGCAAGCACAATGTCAGGAGACAGCTCTTTTATCTTATCAAGACCTTCACTTCCGCTTGCTGCCTCTCCAACTATAGTACAGCCCATGCCCATCCAGTCCATGGTATAGGCTATGCCTTTTCTGATAATATCTTCATCCTCAACAATTAAAACTCTATACATGTAAGTCAACTCCTAATGCTTGGGAATAGTAAGTCTTACCACAGTGCCCTCATTCTTTTTGCTGCTGATATCAAGGCCGTAATCGCCCTTGTACATCAACCTTATTCTGCGATGAATGTTGTAAAGGCCATAGTGGGCAGTGGTATTGTCTTCTTTCTTGAGATTTTCCTGTATCTCACGCAGCATATCCTCTTCTATGCCAGCGCCGTCGTCCTCGCAGACAAAGATAAGATTCTCCTTCATCTGATAGCCGCGAACATTTACTGATAATTTCTCCTGACCGTTAAAGCCATATTTGACAGCATTCTCCAAAAGTGGCTGTATAAGGAGCTTGGGGATAAGGTACTCCATAATATCCTCAGTCACGTCGATTGAATAAGCAAAACGCTTGTTGAATCTTATCTGCAGGATATTGAGGTAATACTGGAGGTTTTCAAGGTCCTCTTTTACCGTAACCTCTTCACGCATCTCCCTGATACTGTAGCGCAACAGTCCTGACAAAGAGACAATCATCTTATCTGCTGCCGCCGCATCTATCTTGGCCATAAACCTTATGTTATCAAGGGTATTAAAAAGAAAATGCGGATTAAACTGACTCTCCAGCTGCTTAACCTGAGAAAAAGCGGCATGTTCAGCCAGCTCTTTATTCTGCTGAATCTGGTCCTTAAGGCCCTGTAACATGTCATTGAAATCGTCGGCAATTATCGTAAACTCAGTACTGCTGTTAATATCCAGTTTGGCATCAAGGTTACCATTCTGTACCTCTTCAAAAGCATCCTCGATTTTCCTGATATCCTTGGTATATTTCTCAGAGCTCACCTTGGTGCTCCTGACGGTAACCAGAGCAATCGCTCCAAAAATAACCACAATGATAGCTATCAGAACATAGATCAGATGAACGCTTCTACTGATGTCATTTATTGTGTAAACCACAAGGCCCTTACCTGTATTGTTCCTGTTAGCATAATAAATGTTGCCATCATATCTGATATAGCCTGATCTCTCAGTAAAGATCTGCTCCACCTTGCCATATTCATTCTGAAGCTTTTTGGTGTTGCTGGCATATACCCATCCATTTTCATCTGTAATGATCACGTACCTGGCCTGAGCACTTATGTTTGAAGTGATAGCTTCACCCGGAATAGCATAGACAGCGGCTACTTTCAGATTGCTTCCTTCATATAAACCGTAAGTCACATACAGATTTTTGTTGTAGAGAATGGTATTGACGCTGTTTTTATTCTTGTAGATCTGATGCCAGATTCCCCAGTCATAGCTCTCCCTGCCCGTGAGAAATCTTGGTACAGAATTCTTACTGGAAAAGAGCGTCTTGTGATCCGATGACAGGATGATGAGATTTCCCATCTCTCCAAAATCAGCAGTACGCTTATATAAAACAGCAAATATCTCGCTGTCCTTGACCTCAAAATCATTATCCACAAGAGAATCTGCCACATCTGACATCATCTCATTACAGATGTTCATGGTCCTTGTAATCTCAGATACAATTGACTGATTTTCCTGCTCATTGAAATGTGCCATGAACATTATCCATGAAAAGACAAACAGAAATAGCGCTACAGTTACAATAACCGCAACGGGTACAAGCGAATACTTTATGAATGTTCCTCTTATGTTTTCCTGAAAAGAACCAGTTTTTTTACTCATGATTCTTCTCCCTATACATAGCAGAAAATCTGTCAGTCCACAGTGACTTGCTGTTTACTACTCTGTCTTTTTTAACACTTATGGTGTGTATCTCATCATCAGCTATAACAAGGCTTGATGGCTCCACATCCTTGCGGACAGAGCGTCTTCCAAGTTCACTGGCCATATACACCTGAGTATTCTTGGAAGTCATGAAATTCACAAACCTCTCTGCCTCTGTGAGTTTATCCGTATTCTTGTTGATATAAATGCCATCAGGAGTTGTTACTACGCCTTCTTCCATGTACACGATTCTGATATGTTTATCATTTTTAAGCATGGTTACAGCAGCTTCTTCAAAGGTAAGGCCAACCTTGTACTTGCCATTAGCTACCCCCGTATACACCTCAGAGGAGCTTGTAAGAAGCTTACCATCAAGCTGATCAATGAGTTTACCAACATACTCCCAGCCATCATCAGCATTACCATCCCCCATGGCATATAGCATGTTAACCAAATGCTCAAAGGAAGATGATGATTTAGCAGGATCAGCAAAGGCAATCTCACCCTTAAGCTCAGGTTTTAACAGATCTTCGTAGCCTTCAATGATAGTGTCACCTATAATGTCTTCATTGACGATCAGGATACTTGGGACATCAGAAAAACAAGTAAACTCATCGTCTACCTTTTTATATTTCTCTTTATAAACTGCCCTGTTAAGGCTCACATATGGGTAAAAATAGTCCTTGTAGGGACCAACAGACAATATAGATCCGCCCCACAGAACATCCACATCTTCACCATTTTCTATGCTCTCAATAGCATTTGATGTACCGCTACTAATGATAGTAGTCCTGATGCCAGTTTCACTCTCAAACTCCTGAATAAGCGGAATCATGAATTCCTTGGGATGAGGAGACACTACCACCAGGGTCTGTGAGGTCTCTATATCTTTATTAGATTTGGATATCACAAAAAAGCATATACCCGATAACAGCAATGCCGCTATTACCAGAATCGCCCCCACTTTTTTCTTCATACTTTTCCAGATAGCCCCTTAATAAGAATGTTACACAAAAGTCATATTAAAACTAGGCAAGTGCTGCCAAAAGATCTGCCACAACCTCTTCCATTGTCTTGCTGCCTTCGTCAATTACGATGTCAGCATACTTCTCGTAAAGAGGGGTTCTCTCGTTGTAGAGAGATACCAGTGACTGTCCTTCTCTCATAACTACTCCGCGCTGCTTAACATCACTGAGGCGCTTAGTGAGAACATCCATGCTGACCTTAAGGTAAACAACTCTTCCAATGTTCTTGTAATGATCCATGGCTTCTTTGCCATATACAGCACTTCCGCCAGTTGATATTACAGATTTCTCCACTTCTATTTCTGAATTGATTCTATTCTCTATATTGATAAAGCCGTCAATGCCCTCTGTTTCTATAATCTCAGCAAGCTTACGTCCTTCTTTTTCCTGAATCACTATATCTGCATCTATAAAATTGTAGCCAAGAATCTTAGCAAGTATTACGCCAACTGTACTCTTCCCTGACGCTGGCATTCCAATCAAAATGATATTATTTTTTTTCACAATAAACTCCTTTTCCAGGTCTGAAAATGCACGTTATCGACATATACAAAAAGATTGTAAGCAAAAATGTGCAGTTCTCGGACGAGGAGATAATTTACAAAATGAAAAATCGAAGACTAGCTGACTGTTTTGAACAACGCTGAAAGGAAGCTAGTCTTCGATTTTGAGTTTTAGTAAATTACGACACAGACGAAAACAAGCATTTTGGCTTACATTTTTCGTCTAGGTCGATATTCACGCATTAACAATCTGGCCGAAATCTGGCTTCAAGCTAGCGCCGCCGATAAGTCCACCGTCGATGTTAGCCTTTGAAAGAAGCTCTGCTGCGTTGCCAGCGTTCATTGATCCGCCGTACTGGATGCGAACTGCATCAGCTGTAGCCTGATCATAAAGCTTAGCAATAAGCTCACGGATAAGTGCACAAACTTCTTCAGCCTGATCAGCTGTAGCTGTCTCACCTGTTCCGATAGCC
>JAEEGI010007121.1_pt1 | contig 25119 bp, 20 predicted proteins | sample 8958751 | NCBI WGS metagenome assembly JAEEGI01 (sample SAMN16246545, study PRJNA631951) | gut metagenome | biome: gut microbiome; feature: rumen; material: KS-attached | host: Bos | place: Iran: Karaj | collected 2018-10
CTGAACACGATAGAGGTCGTATACCTCTTCTTCAAGACGAATGCGATTCAGGGATGAACGCAACAAATTCTTCTCTTTTTTCATCGTTTTGACACTTTTGGTGTCAACCTTATCTACAAAAAGACAGTGCGACAGAACTCTGTCTCCCCGTCGGACTTTACCCGCCCGCAGCCCTTACCCGCAGCTCTGCTGCTTTACCCGGCCGAAGGCCCTTACTCATCCGAAGGACATTAATCGCAAACCCACCATCATATGAAGAAAACCATTACCATCCTGCTGGCACTCGCCATGAGCGCCGCCCTCCACGCACAGGAGATTGAGAAGATTGACAAGTTCCCATCTGGCTACATCAATGGCAACTACGTCAACAAGTACAAGACCATCGACGGCGTACTCTATGCCGTTGGCTACGAAGGCACCAAGGACTGGATCCTGGTGCGCTATCCCGCCGGCTGTCGCAACATCACCTACACCGTCCACCCCAACTGTCGCCGCATTGCACGAGGCGCCTTCGAGGGTGCCGCCTATCTGCGCGAGATTATTCTCCCAGAGACCGTCAGCTACATCGGCGATGACGCCTTTGCCGGCTGCACCTCCCTGCAAGGAATCTACTATGCAGAAAGCAACCCCTCGGCAGTTAGGAACATCGGCGCCGACCGTGCCGACCCCTCTGCCGACGTTGTCGAGGTGGCTCGCTACGACCTCTCCGGCCGCCCCTGCCGACCCACCGACAAAGGCGTCCAGATCATCGTCTTCTCCGACTTCACCACCAAGACCATCATCGCCAACTAATCCCATCCGAACGATAAACCTGTGCAACGAGAATACGACAATAGGTTTTCGCTGTACAGGTTTATTCTTTTTTTCCTTGAATTAACATCGTAATTACCAATTTTTTATTATTTTTGCACCAAATTACAACTATCATGAATAATCAGATTACTAACAACTACACACCTTCGCCTGTTGACACCGATAATGTTCAGCTTCCTGAAGAACTGATGGCTCTCGCAGAAGCCATCTCTAAGAACGTCCATGAAGTATGGGCACAGAACCGCATGAACGAAGGATGGACCTATGGACCAGTTCGTGACGATCAAATGCGTCAGACTCCCTGCCTAGTTCCATATGAGGAACTTCCAGAAGAAGAGAAAGCCTACGACCGCAACACTGCCCTCGCCACGCTGAAATTCATCGTTTCGCAAGGATTTGAAATTCACAATCCATCACAGACACGAGACCCTCATTTGTAGCATTTTAAACAAGCGTGGAATTACCTGTGTCTCCTACAGCGAGATGTCGGTGTCAGCGATGTAAAAGACGGAGTAAAATTTTCCTGTTTGTGTAATCCCACACAATTTTGTTTAATTCATTAAATAAAGTTGGGGAAATATTTGCAAGTTCATTAAACAATTCGTATCTTTGCCACCAGATTTATCAAACGAATCAACAATGGACAAACAGTTATTGAAGCAAATCCTTCGGGATAATCAGCAGGAAGTAGAGCGATATGTAGTGGAACCTCGCGACCTTAAGCTCGAGGGTTTCCCCTGCCGTGTATTGGTTGGAGTACGAAGAGCTGGCAAATCATATATGCTCTATCATGCCATCCAACAATTGCTAGCCCAAGGCCACAAATGGGACGAAATGCTCTACCTCAATTTTGAGGATGAGCGCCTTGAGAACTTCGATACCGACGACTTCAACCATCTATTGGAATGTCATCAGGAGATGTATGGCAAACATCCTATGCTGTTTCTTGACGAGATTCAGAATATTGACTCTTGGCATAAGTTTGCCCGTAGAATGGCTGATAGCCAATATATTATCTATATCACTGGCTCTAACGCAAAGATGCTATCCGGTGAAATCAACACCACCCTTGGCGGACGCTTTCTCATAGCTGAAGTCTATCCATATAGTTTCAAAGAGTTCTTGGCTGTCCACCAGGTGCCAACTGGCGAATTAGACCTTCTCTCCACCGAAGGACGCGCTAGTGTGATACGTTGTTTCGAGGAATATCTTCACCATGGAGGCCTGCCTGCCGCTGCCCTTCTGCCAGCAAAACGCAACTATTTGAGCAGTGTCTATCAGAAAATCTACATGGGCGATATCATCGCTCGCAATAAGATTACCAACGTTGCCGGTATCCGTGTATTGGTTAGGAAAATGGCAGAAAGTGTATGTCGCCCTATCTCCTACAACCGCATCAACAATCTCCTTTCCAGTGTAGGAGGAAAACTTAGTCTTGCCACTACCATCAAATATGTAGAATATTGTGAGGATGCATGGCTGTTACTCCGAGTGCGCAACTACTCATCCGCCTTAGCTGATAAAGAAAGTAATTGCAAGTACTATTTCATCGACACTGGCATACTCGGTCTGTTCCTCATCGACAAAGACGCCATGCTGCTCGAGAACCTTGTCGCCCTCCAATTGTTCCGTACTTATGGTCATGACCCCGAAAACGAACGTGTTTTCTTTTATTATGATAATTTTGAAATCGACTTTTATGTCCCTGACGCTGAACTTGCCATCCAGGTAAGTTACTCCCTTCACGAAGAAGACACCCGAAAACGTGAAACTGAAGCTCTCCGGAAACTCCCTCACCGTCTGCCTTGCAGCCGTCGGATCATCCTTACCTACGATGAAGAAGAAACCATCACCGATCAGCATGGCACCATCGAGGTCATCCCTGTTTGGAAATGGTTACTGAACTAACAATAAAACGATATTGCATTTATGAAGACTATCAAGATATTCCTGGCATCATCAGAGGAACTCAAGAATGACAGAGTTTCCTTTGGTAATTTTATTCGCGAACTCGACAAGCGCTATCAACAAAGAGGTATAAGAATTGACTTATATACATGGGAAGGTGCCGATGGAGCCTATAATGGGCGAAGAAAGCAGGATGAATATAACGACAATGTTCGTGACAGCGATATGTTGGTAGTTCTTTTCTATATAAAGGCTGGAAGTTTTACTCAAGAGGAATTCCACGAAGCAGTAAAAAGTTTCAACGAGACAGGCAGACCAAAGGTTTACGTCTATTTCCGACAATTGGAAGATGAGTCTAAGATATCTAACGAACTCAAGAAATTCAAAGAAGAACTCGAGGGGCAAGATGCTAGAGGACACTTTGCCTTTCGGTACAACAATGATGATAGTCTACATCTGGACTTTGTCATGCAGCTATTAATGCAAGATAAGATCCAAAAAGATGAACTGAATATTGAAGAAGGACAAGTTATGCTAAATGGAATGGTTATTGCTCAAATGGACAATCTCAAATTCGCCACCGATAACAAAGGTAATCAGGATTTGATTAAAGACCTCGAAAAGATTGAAACAGAACTGAACGAAATACGCCAAGCACTCGATCAAAACCCCAATATAGATTTCATTAAGAAGCAATACGAACAAAAGAGAAATGAGTACAACCAGAAGAAAGAAGAACTAGAGAAACATCAAAAGAATCTGCTGAATACTGCTATTAGAATAGTAAATCTTCAGAAAGACCATATTACTGATGAAACTAAGCGAGCCATCGAAGCCTTTAATAGTGGAGATGCGCCTCGTGCAGATTTCTTACTTGATGAAGCCGAGCACAACACAAAACAAATCAGAGACCAACTCCTCGCTGCAAAAGAAGTTGCTTACCAGAAAATTGAGCAATTGCTCTTACACGCATCTTTCAAGATCAACAATACGACCATACCTATTGACGAACGAATTGAACAAACGCAAAAGAAATACGAAGAAGCTATTTCTTTAGCTAAGGAATCTGGGTATGATAATGAGAAAAATGCAGAATTGATTGAAAAGTTTGGAGATTTCCTTCAAGAGTACAATAAATACAAAGAAGCTCTAGAGTTTCGCAAGGAACTTGTTGGTATCAGAAGAAAGGTCTATGGAGAAAACCATGCTTTCACAGCAATTGCTTACTCAAAATTAGGGTTCACCCTTGATTTTAACAACCTATATGATGAATCATTAGAATCACTTCAGAAAGCCCTCAACATTCTAGAGAAACAGCAAGATGACAAATACAAACTTGAAATTGCAGAGATATATAATAACCTGGGTAATGCATATAATAATAAAGAAGAATACAAAACAGCTATGGAATGGCATTATAAAGCCTTGGAGATCAGGTTAATTATTGGAGAAAACACCTTCGACGTTGCTCGTTCATACAACAATATTGGAAACGTCTATAGGGGTATGGGAAAATCAAAAGAAGCCCTCACATATTTTCTTGAATCAATAAAAATAAGAGAAACCATCTTAGATAGATACGATAAGCGTTTAGCTCGTTCATATTATAATATAACTTTCGCATATGCTGATTTATGCATGTATGATAAGATTATTGATTATTTAAAGAAAGCCTGTATAATATATGAAGAAACACTTGGCAAGACTAATTCAACAGTTTCTGACATATATAACAAAATAGGATATGCATATAGAGAATCTGGTGACTACACATCTGCATTTAACTGGTATACAAAGGCTACAAGTTTAGGCAACGCAGGTGCCATGTGCAGTTTAGGTTGGTTATTTGAATTAGGTAATGGAGTTGAGCAGGATTATTCAAAAGCCATATATTGGTATCAGAAATCTGCAGAAAAAGGGAATCGTGTCGCTCAAAGCAACATGGGAACAATGTTCGAATATGGAAAAGGAGTCACTCAAGATTATTCAATAGCAGCAGAATGGTACAAAAAATCCGCAGATCAAGGATATGCAGATGGCCAACTTTATCTTGGTATACTATATGAAGGAGGTAATGGCGTAGAGAAAAATGAATCTAAGGCAGTAGAATTATATGAATTAGCAGCAAAACAAGGCAACCCAAATGCTCAAGCATGTCTAGGCTTTATGTATATGCATGGGAGAGGAATTAAAAAGGATGAAAAAAAAGGTGTTGAGTGGTATCAGAAATCCGCCGAGCAAGGTTATCCTAGAGGACAATTCTTATTGGGATGCTCATATGAGGAGGGAGAGGGGGTTGAACAAAATTACAAATTAGCGTTCGAATGGTACAAAAAAAGTGCCGATCAGGATTATCCCGATGCACAATGTAATTTAGGAGTTCTCTATTCAAATGGATGGGGCGTAGAGCAAGATACCACAAAATCCATTGAGTTATTTACGAAAGCTGCCGAACAAGAGGACGAGGTGGCTCAATATAATCTGGCATGTAGATATTTTTGGGGAAAAGATGTTGGGCAAAATTACAGTATAGCAGCTGAGTGGTATCAAAAATCAGCAGAGAATGATTATGAGGAAGCATATAATGAATTAGCCTGGACACTCCACCTCCTAGGCCGCTACGAGGTGGCATTACCTTGGGCAGAAAAAGCGGTTGAAGTATCCCCGGAAGATCCCAACGTAATAGACACTCTGGCGACAATATACCAAGGGCTAGGACGATATAACGATGCATTGCAGCAGTTCGAACTATGTCTTAAACTATATAAAGAGCAAGATATTTCTGATGGTATCCACGAAACCGAAGAAAAGATAGCTGCACTGAAGGAATTGATGAATTCAAAGGATGATTGTTAAAAAAGACAAAAACCACACATTTTTATCCCTCATTTGTTAGATTTTGCCTTCTTACTGTACCATATATATATAGAAGTTGAACTAAAAAACAGTAAGAACATGAGCAAAATTAAGGAAGCAATCCAGCAAATGAGTACAGAAGAGATGCAACAGCGTCTGGCAGAGTATATGGCCGCAGATAAGGCATGGGCACCCAAGCCCGTGGCCATCGAAGTGCGCCATCGCCCCATCCAGGACATCTCGGGAACCAACATCTACGATGTCGTCGTGCTGAAAGACGATGGCACAGAGGAGGTTGTCAAGTTCGACGACCGCTACTCGAAACTGATTTACATCTACACCCTAATGCGCCCCAAGGGGTATCAGCGTCGTAGCCTCAACAATCAGAACCAGAGGTTTCCGGAACTCGCCAGCCTCTATCGGGCCGTCTACATGGCAGACCCGGAACGACTGATATCGTGTGCTGCCAAGGACTTCAACCACATGATGAGCATGGCAGTTTCGTTCATCCGCAAAGCCATCGACAAGATGATTGGTTGCGAGGAACTGACCATTGGCAACCCTCGTCAGTTCTATGGTCGCACAGTCATCCCCGCAGTCTACAATGGGTTGGAAGTCATCATCGACTCCCATCTTCAAAGGCACCTATAACCTTTTTAATTTTTTGTTAGCGAATCAAACATCTACACCTTTTTTATAAGTATTGAGGATATGATCCATATCTTTGCCATTACAGCACACCTATTTCCAACTACTTGAGCATGTTGAACAAACCTCTTTTTGTTAAAAAAGCCAAATGCCAAGAAAAAAGTTATCACATGCTGTTAGATTTGCCATTTTTGGTGTCCTAATTATATGAAGACGAACTTAAAAAATAGTATGCTTATGAACAAGATTCAAGATGACGGTGGATAATTCAAGGAAGCTTAGAGAATTGGACTTCCCGGATGGGAGCCGCCTCGCAGATTTCCCCCTTTCTTAAGGGGTTCCGGTGGAAATATAGCCCGAACATCCTCCAGAAGAAGAGTTTGGGTTGTTTTCGGTATAAAAGATGTAGCATTTATGTTAGAAATTTATAAAAAAGCTATTCTTTCTTGTTAATTCCAAATAAAAACTATATCTTTGCATTATGAGAAAGGAAGTGTATAATAGCGAACGCGAACTAGTCGATGGGCTTCTCGCAGGGGAGCAATCGGCACAGGAGGTCTTTTATACAAAGTATAGAGGGCTATTGATCTATTGTGTGAGGCAAGTACTCGATAACATTCCTTTGAAAAGAGATTTTGAAGATGATTTGGTGAATGATTTTGTACTCTATTTAGTAGAGGATAATGCAAGGAGGCTCAGCACTTTTAGAGGCGAAAGAGAAGGTAGCCTTACATATTATCTTGCTAAAAGGGCCAAGAAATTTTTCATCAGGACAAAGTCAAAATATCAATCTCTTCTTTTTTCAGAGTTCAATGAAGATGGACAAGAAAAATATACGGGATCAGCATTGCATGACGATGAAGACAACACAATAATTGTTGCAGTCACTGATTCGTGTGATGATGGGATGATTGAATCAGTCAAGTACGAGGAAGCTTGGAACTATATAGAGCACATTATGGAATATATGCACAATCCTCGTTATGCAGAAGTCCTTAGGATCTATTATGCAAATCAATGCGACGACGAAAAGTCCAGGCAAGAACTGGATATAAAAAAAGCGAATTGGTATGTTCTCAAAAAACGTGCACTAACACAATTGAAGATTACTCACAGAAAAAATTTTAAGTTATGGCAAAATATCATTTCTCAGATGAGTTAATGACTCGTTTCTTCATGGGTGACACCACCGTTGAAGAAACGTCCATGATACTCCGCGCAGCAGAGGAGGATGAAGATCTGAAAAAAGAGATAGACTTCATGAGTTCCATACCCGAGGAGTTCACGAACAACAGCATGTGGAAACGTCATGAAGAGGATGGCGACGAAACGCCAGCCAATCTAAGCTACCTACCTATGTACAGGCTTGCTGCCCAAAACAAGATATATGGCAAGGACATGAAAGCATCCAACGACTGTGTTGTTAGATGTGAACACTATCTGCTTCAAAAGTTCAATGCCAATATTTCTTTAGTTACACTTTTTGAACAATCGAAAGCAAATGGGTGGATGCGCGATGGAGGTACGCCTTTACACCATATTGGCCGTCTTTTCGAACTGAATCGTTTCTCCGTGGTTCGACGTTATGATTGCAACATCAACATAATCGGTCAGGAAATAGGCGATGGGTGTCAAATTATTGCTGTTGTTAACGCTGATAAGCTTTATGAAAAGAGTGAAACAAACGACATCCCTAATCATGCTGTGGTAGTTCTCGCTGTCACCGATACTATAGTTCGTATTTTCGACCCACAGAAGGATTGCGTGGAGGATTATCTGCATGAAACCTTCAATTCTGCCTGGGAAGATTCTCATTATTATATAGTGTCTATTATTGAAAGAGGATTGCGACATTATGATCCACAACCCATTGACACCATAGATTTCCAATTATCTGATGATCTTGAAGAGCTCATCGAAGCCATTGCAGAGAATGCCCACGATGTTTGGGCCAGACAGCGAATGGATGAAGGATGGACCTATGGTTCACAACGCGATGACGAGAAGAAAGAACACCCTGACCTGGTACCATACAGTGATTTGACTAACAAGGAAAAAGAGTATGACCGTCAAATGGCTAAACAAACACTCATGTTGGTCCAGCGTCTGGGCTACAAGATCGTAAAAGAGTAAAAAACAACGAAAATTGACGTTTTTCAGAAAAAATCCCGAAGTCTTTGTTAGATTTCGGGATTTTTATGTCCTAACTATTTAGAGAACAATCTTTAAAACGTCAATAATATGAACAAAAAGAACTACTTCATCCAGAACTGCACCGAGAGTCTTAACCACTACCTCAAGCAAATCGAGAACTACCATGCCCTCACCCGGGAAGAAGAACGGGAACTAGGCCGTCGCATCGTGTCTGGCGACACAACTGCTCGCGACGAGCTCATCGAAGCCAACCTTCTATTCGTTCTCAAGTGCGCCCTCAAAATGCGTACTCCCTACGTACCCATCGAAGAACTCATCTCTGCTGGCAACTACGGTCTGACCGTAGCTGCCACACGCTTCGACCCCTCCTATGACAACCGTTTCTGCTCCTATGCCGTCCACTACATCTACAACTCCATCAGAGAGGCCATTAGGGAATGGACATGTCAGGTCTCCATGCCCGACCCACTCCAAGGACTTCAGGCTTGTCTGTCGCTTGATGAGAGGCACGATGAAGACGAGGAGAACTGGAGTCGCGACCTCATCGACCGAATCCCAGCCCCTCCCATGAGCAGTGACGAGCATCGCCTTGCAGAGGAGGCCAAGGAGCAACTGCATGCGTTCCTCAACAAGTGGTATGACCCCAACGATGCCCAGTTGCTGATGGACTGGGCACAGATGACGAACGACGGATACACCCTCTCCGACTTTGCATTCGAGAAACGCATACCTCTGAAACAGATGAAAAACTACATCACCCATCTCGAAGAGAAGGCAAAGATATATATGTTGCGCGAGAAATACTTCGACCACGCAGCCTAATTCATATTAAACATATATAACACATTAATTATTTAGCATGATGATAGAATTTATTTTTGTAGCAGTAGTTAGCATCATCGTTGGTCTCATCATCGGTATGCTGTTAGTCCGCAACCAGAAGCAGACGCTTCTTACCCAAGTGGAGGTCTTGAACACTCAGGTGAATAGTGTCAGACGCGAGGCAGAAGCAACGAGGCAAGAAGCCGAAAAACACTTCCAAGAGTCCATACGCGAGAAGGAAAGGGTATGCAGGGATGCCCTCGATGCCAAAGACAAATCACTTAGCGAAGCCCTTGCTGCCAAGGACGAAGCTGTCAGAGAGGCTCTTGAGGCCAAAGAACGCGCAATGAAGGATGCCCTTGCCGCTAAAGACGAGGCTTGTCGTGAGCGGCTGGAGGCCCAGGAAACTCGCCACGCAGCCTCCGTTAAAGCCCAACAGGAACGTTTCGACGAGACGGTAGCCAGGATTAGTGAGCAGATGAAGAATGCCACCGACGAAATGCTGAAACAGCGTCAGAAGGAGTTCACCGATGCCAGCAACACCAATCTCGGCCAGATTGTCACTCCGCTGAAAGAAACCATCGAGAAGATGAAACAAGCCATGACCGACAACACTATCAAGCAGACGGAGATTAGTGGCGAGATGAATGCCAACATCCAGAACATGCTACGCCAGAGTGAAGCCGCCAAGAAGAGTGCCGACGAGCTGACACGAGTCTTCAAGCATGGTTCCAAGGTGCAAGGCGACTGGGGCGAGGCAGTCCTCGATGAACTACTCCACAAACATGGTTTCACACCGGGTGTCCACTATGACGTACAGACCTATATTCGCGACATCAACGACAACATCATCAAGTCTGACGAAGGCTCCATGATGCGCCCCGACATCATCCTCCACCTCGACCAGCGCCGTGAGGTCATCATCGATTCCAAGGTATCGCTGACGGCCTTCATGGACTACATCAATGCCGAAACTGAAGAGGAGCGCGAAAAGTATCTGAAAGCCCACGTCGACAGCATCAACAAGCACGTCAAGGAACTGTCAACGAAGGATTATTCCTCTTACATCCAGTCGCCCAAGGTGAAGATGGACTACGTCATCATGTTTGTCCCCAACACGGGTGCCCTGTGGACAGCCCTTAACGCACAGCCCGACCTGTGGCGTAAGGCTATGGAGAAGAACGTCTATATTGCCGACGAGCAGACTCTCTATGCCGCCCTGCGCATCATCAAGCTGACATGGACCCAGATTGCACAGGTCCAGAACCAGCAGAAGGTGTTCGACCTAGCCACAGAGATGATGGACCGTGTCGGTCAGTTTATGAAGCACTATCAGGTTATCGGCAAGCAACTGGTGGCAGCGAAGAAGGCCTACGACGACGGCGAGAAGAAGCTACAGCCCCAGGGCCAGAGCATCCTTCAGACCTGTGCTAAACTCCAGAAACTTGAAGTGAAGCCGAGTCCTAGGAACCCTCTACCTCAAATCGCCGACATCGATGAAGTTCCTGCCCTCAGCGCATAACACGGGTTCATCACCCATTCCCCATTCAGGCCGCCTTGCTCACAGGGCGGCCTTTTTCATGCTCTCCACATAGAAAATTCCCCAAATATTTGTATCGTTCAACCATTTTTTATACCTTTGCTCCATATTTTAACTAAAAACCTATTTTCTATGGCAGCAGCTATCCTAATGATGAATATGCAAGGTGCCGTCATGGCGGCGGATAAAGATCAAACTATCTTTCGCTACTCTGACAAAGTACCTTTTGCATTAATGATTAATCCAGATACTAACATTAAATGCAAGCAATTCTGGGAGAATGTCTGGAATGGTTTTAGAAGAAGTGATATTGATGGCGACGATTATTTGATATCTTTCATTCAATATCTTGAAGACGCCATTTCTGAAACAATGGAATTGCCAGACGGGTTTGTCGATGAAATATTCATTCTCATACGATATCAGAAAGATCAGATTTTCCCAGAGGCAAAAGAATACCATTATAAGAAAATGGATGACGACTTATTTGATCTTGCCGAAACAGACAATTCCACGTCAATCTCCATAGGAAACCCCGTTGGTATTCTTCGTTTAGGCTTATTTGAACATACGAGTAGACTGATTGATGGTGAGATATCTGACCAGAAAGATGCTTTATGGAGAAAATTTCAAGACATGCGAGAAGATCTGATAGACACCCTTAAGCAGGCTGTTAATAATGAAGACAAAAGGAGAGTCAATAGTATAAGGCTATTGGATTCTTACTACAATAGTACCAAGAGGTTTGAAGAAGTAGTTAATTCATTTATCGTCAAACGTAAAAACGGCATCGTAAAGGCTATTAGTTGTTCTCATATCGAAGATATGGTGAGGATGGTTGAGAACCTGATTGATGCCGAAGCCCAACAATATCATTTGCAGCATCCTGAGGAGCCTTTGGAATCAACAAGAGAAATTGCTACAATGACTCTTGCCGAAAGTTTTAGATGGATTAAGCATAGTTTGTATGGAGCAGTTTAAACTAAGGGAGGACAAGATATGACGGTAGTTGTAGGTGTATTAAACAAGAAAGGTGTCGCAATTGCTGCAGATAGTGCCACAACCAACGATATGATGAATAATGCTACAGGCGAGAAGGAAAAGAAAATTGTTAATTCAGGAAACAAGATGCTAAGACTTTCCGACAAGATGCCTATTGGTGTCATGATTGTCGGAAGCGCGCAACTTTGTGGCATTCCTTGGGATGTTATTATCCGCTGGTATCGAAAGCAACTTGGCAACAAAACTTTTTCTAGCGTAGAAGAGGCTGCACATGATTTATTGGAGACCATTACTAAACAGGATTTTTTCCAACAATCCTATCTGCCAGAAAGGTCTGATTTCCTTACCCAACTCATCTTTGCTGGTTATGGTGCCTTAGAATATCCACAATTGGTACATGTCGACATAAAGGGTGTTGCTTTTGAGGAGGTGTTAGATCCAGAAGAATATGGTTTCCCTATGCGTGCTGTTATCCGTTCCACATTCCATACCCCCTATCAGATTTCTGACGAGCATCCTGCAGAAATCCGATATTTCGGACAGGCCAGCATTGCTGCTGCCTTGACAGATAGTGTAGGGGAGAATGAAGATGTGCACATTTTTTGTTCTGAAGTCAGAGACATTTTCTCAGTTATCATCGATGAGGCGGTCAAAGAAGGTGTCTTAAAACTCGGCTACAAGTTTGACTCCTTTTGTTTCTACAAAGAAATGTTGTCTGTATTTAAAAAAGAGCATGAGGATGCGAATCAACTATGGCTTGATGGTATAGAGCATTATACGTTACAAGAAATGGCTGCTTTGGCTAACAATCTGATTAATTTCACAGAGCTCTATCATAAGTTGATGTGCCTCGACGAATCTGTTGGTGGCCTCATCGACCTGGCTGTCATTACCCGCGAAGACGGCTTCCAGTGGCTCAACCGCAAAAGCTGGTATGATCCTTCTCGCGGCGGCCAATATGGTAAATTTGGTATTTAAACTATCTCCGTTATGAAGAATATTGAGATTTTACTCCCCGATTTTGAGATCGAAGAACTAGTCAGTCAGCAACTCGTCATCGACGAACCGCATATTGTCACGCTAGGCAACGAGTGGGAAATCATCCCCACCAATGCATCGCTGAACAGGGCCCACCATTGGCTAACCACTGTTAATTGTGCTACGATATCTGCTTGGCGCAAAGAGCATAATCGCCAAACAAATGATTCTTTGAACAAGGAACTTCAAAGGCGGTTACGTGATTTTCAGTATGGCGTTATCAAATTGAAAGGGTTCTATCAGGAAATCGGCCAAGAAGCTGACTTTGAGAACAGTTTCTTAACTTTCGACATACACAGAGATCCGGTTTTTTTCCAGAACCTGAGCTATCTCTCTGAAAGCTTTGGCCAAGACTGCTTTTTGTATAAGGCCGCGAACGACGATAATGCCTACTTAATAGGTACGAACAAACAAAAAGGGTATGGAACCCGGGAGCTAGCCGGCCGCCTTCGCATCGGCAACCTCTCCGCTAAAAACTATAGTGAAATCGGTAGTGGAAGAATATCGTTTGAATAATTTAAAAGAGTGATAAAGATGAAAACAGTATTTATTAGTTATAGCAGAGATGATATCGATTTTGTTGAAAACAACGTTGTTAGCGAGATTGAAAGTATCAACGGTGTTAATTGTTGGCTTGACGTTCACGACATAGAGGCCGGAGCAAAATCCTTTCCAGATGAAATCAAACAAGGTTTGAAAGATTGCTTTATTTTCCTTATCATGCTATCGAATTCATCCATGCAGAAAGATTGGCCGCTTAAGGAGCTAAAAGATGCCGAAGCACTGCAAGCTGATGATTCTTCAAGAAAAATTGTTCTTGTTAAAATAGACGATTCCGAACTGACAGATAAGTTTAAAGAATATGAAGAAACGGATATTATTGATTGGAACAAGACCTATCAGCACCGAAAACTATTGGATAATATAGACCGATGGAATCAAATTAAATCGGAATCATTTATGGCAGAAGGTCTGACACTTGAGAACTCTGCAAAAAAGTCTGATTTAAGAAAAGCATTCGAATTGTTTACCACTGCTGCTAATATGGGCTTGGCGGAAGCCCAATCCAAAGTTGCGTATTATTATAGAACCGGAAAATATGATCTTGTCGAAAAGGATTTAGGCAAGGCTTTAATTTGGAACGGGAAAGCATATAAGCAAGACTACCCTCCTGCAGCTAGCCTTATGGCATCAATAAGTAAAGAAATGGGTGATGACGCTGGATATATAGAATATCATAGGAATGCAGCCCAAAACGGATGGGCATTTTCTCAATTCAAAATTGGCGAGGCTTATTATAATGGTTGTATGAAATCTGACATATTGTCTGCCATTTATTGGTTGAAGAAAGCAGCCGACCAAGATCATCCTGATGCTATAGAATTATTAGGAGATATATTAAAGAAAGAATTCAAAGCCCAAGAAAAGGAGGCAAAAAGATACTATCATAAAGCACTCAAGTTATTTGAGAAAGATATTATTGACAATAATGGCGAGAAGAAAAAAGCACATGCCCAAAAGGAAATAGAAAAGATAGAAGAAAAATTGAACAGCAAGAATAAACGAAAGGATAGCTTTCCCCAACAAACTAGGAATCATTGATACCCTCGCCATCGTTTACCAAAGATTAGGCAGATATGATGAAGCATTGCAGTAATTCGAGCTCTGCCTTAAACTATATAAATTCTAAAGGAATCCAAAAGACCGAGGCGAAAATCGCAGAACTCAAAGAATTGATAAAATAAAAAAGTAGAAGAGATATGAAGACCATCAAGATATTCCTGGCATCATCAGAGGAGCTAGACTACGATCGAATGGCATTCGGCAATCTGGTTCGCCGTCTGGACGACATGTACGAGAAGCGTGGCATTCGCATTAAATTGTTTGAGTGGGAGGACTACGATTCTGCCTACAATGATAAACGTAAACAAGACGAATACAACGAATACGTAAAACAGAGCGATATCTTCTTGGCTCTATTCCACAAGAAGGCCGGCCAATTCACGATAGAGGAATTCAATAAAGCATCAGAACAATTCAGGGCTACTGCATCCCCTAAGGTTTATACTTACTGCAAAGACCTAAAGCCTGGCGAAGAAGAATCCAAAGAACTTAAGGATTTCAAAAAACATCTCTTTGATGAAATTGGGCACTACTGGTGCCGCTATGATAACCGTGAGAGCCTGCAATTCCAGTTCGTCATGCAATTGCAATTGGTAGAGAGCAATCGTATGGACGAAGTAAAAGTAGAAGATGGAATTGTTACCATCAATGGCCTACCTGTTGCTCAGATGGAAAAGCTCAAGTTTGCAACAGCGAATGAGGAATATCTCAAAATGCAGAATGAACTTAAGGAACTATATGAAGAAATTTGTGACATACAATCCGATTTAGAAGAGAATCAAAGTATTCAGGAAAAAAAGAAAAGCGAACTGAAAGATAAACCTAGCGATAAAGAGTGCCAGCAGGTTCTTAAAAAACTGAAAAATGATGAAGAAAAGCTCATCAATCGTCTTCAGAGGAAGAAAGACAAGTACAATAGAGATAAAAGCGATCTATCTCAACAGCAACTACTATTTCTTAATACAGCCAAACGAGTAGCTCAGTTACAAGGAGAATATATAAATTATGATATTAGAAACGCAATAGATGCTTTCAACGAAGGAAAAGTAAAAGTGGCTCTATACATATTAGAACGTTCCGAATATTCAAAGCCTAGCTTGGAAGACTATAAATTAAGTAAGGAGATTACGGAGCAGAAACGCCAGAATCAAATTATTTATATAAACAAACTATTATTATGGACATCTACTATTATGGCAGATGCAAGTACGCCCATCCATAGACGAATAAGGGATACTGACGAAAAATACAAAGAAGCTATTGAAAGAGCAATCGTAATAGGATATGATGAAAAAAAATATATTAATCTTTTGTCAGATTATGTAGATTTCTCTTATAAATACGCACGTTATGACGTTGCACTAAAATATGAACAAGAAATCCTCACTATACGTGAATCAAGACAAGATACTCAACCATCAGACATTGCAGATTCGTACAATATGATGGGCCTTATATATAAAAAGAAATGGCATTATAAAGAAGCATTGGATTATCACAAAAAAGCATTGAAAATCCGCAAAGAGTATTTAGGAGACGTACATTTAGATACCGCTAACTCATATAATAATATTGGTAGTATATATAGGTACGATAAGGATTATTCTAATGCTCTTGATTTCTATCAAAAAGCACTAATCATTAAAACGAATATTTTTGGAGAAGAACATCTCTACACTGCTGATTCATATAACAACGTCGGTCTCATCCATTATCTAAGAGGTAACTATTCTCAAGCATTAGTGTTTTTCCAAAAGGCTTTGGATATTTATGAAAAAGAATTAGGTGCTGACCAACTTGATACGGCCATTTCTTACAACAATGTAGGAAACGTACATTATCAGAATGGCGAATACTCTTTGGCACTTAAGTACCATATGAAAGCACTTGAAATCAGAAGAACCTGCCTAGGAAATGAGCATCCTGATACCGCTATGTCCTACTACAATATTGGATTAATATATAATGAACTTGGTCATGATGACACACTATCTCTTGAGTACTACAAAAAAGCATTGAAGTTGTTTGAAAAAAAGGAATTACATTCCGTAAATTGTTCAGCACAATCCTATTACTTAAAAAGATTCTTTGCTATAAGATCTGAAAAATTGAATACACCAGAACAATATCAAGAAGAAGTATCTCATAGCAGGTTTTTTAATCATTTAAAACAGACAGAAACATCAATTCTCAACAACTCTAATACAGATTATAAATATGAGGGGAATAGTGCTCAATCCTGGGTTAAAAGGGCCTATTTAGCAAATTCCTCAGACATTGCCGCCATAGAAGCACAAGCAGCATTATATGAGGGAATGGGGGCCTTTAGGGAAGCATTGAAGCAATTCGAGCTCTGCCTCAAACTTTATATAGAACAGGAGAATTCTGCAGGAATTCAAAAGACCGAGGCGAAAATTGCTGAGCTCAAGAAGTTAATGAATTCTGCCACATGAATAATAAGGTTACGTCAACGATTCCAACGACGAACCGTTCATATACCTATTTCATGACATCAGAAAGATCTAAGATTGTTGTTTTGTGCATTTTCTATTCCGTATTGCATAAAAAAGTACATTTTGTGTGCAATAGACATACGGAATTGAATAATTGCACCGCGAAGTTTTAAAACGCAAGCATGGCACATCACCTTGCACGGAGAACCAAACGTGAAAAAGAGCACCCCATGTGCGGAGCCGCCCCTCTTAGCCCTCAATTTGGTGCAAAAGTACAAAAAAAATTGTTCTCCAACAAATTTTATAGGCAGAAAATAGACGGGGGCTCCCTACCCCCGCTTCAGCGCCTTACACGGCAGCTCCGCTGCTCACATCTGCACTGCAGCCAACGGGCTTCCCTTATTTCTCCACCAGTCTATACTCCTTGCCAGCGCCCACACGGTGACTCTCGAACGAGAACTGGCAGTCGTTCAGAGCGTTGCCCATCGCCGTGTTGCTAGTTCCCATGTCGAATGAGGCATAACGGTTACTCAAAATTTCTTTGATCTCGTCGATGCTGAGCCACCGCACATCCTCCGAGGGACGCGGTTTGCGGAACGTCTCGGCAATCATCTCCTCGAGGGTGTAGAGTTGCTGATAGGACTCGTTTTCCTTGATGAGCGTGGCTATCTCGTCGTCATTCAGCCAGAAGCGTTCACCGTGATTGAAGCAATAGAGTGCTTGAGCGAAGAGCTGGCGATGGTCGAGCGAGTCGTCGTAGTCGATATGTCCCTTCACGCCGACGCACACGAAGCGGCGACTACCCGTGGGGTCTGTCAACGGCTTACGCTTATTGGTTGTCCCGATGAACGAGGTGTAGCGGCGATACTGCTTGATGGTCTTGCCGTAGGGCGGACGGAACTTCACGTCGGCCGACGACAGCAGATACTTCAGCACCACCTGTTGCCCTTTCGTCGTCTTGTCGAACTCATCGATGTTGATCAAGGCGAACGAGGTCAGCGCAATGTTCAGGTCGAACTCATTCTTGAAGTTGATCTTGTCGTTGTAGTAGTCGCGCAACTCCGGCGGGAGGAGAATCTTACAGAAGCGCGTCTTTCCACAGCCCTGCCTACCGATGAGCAGCGGCACCAAGGCATTACCCGTCAGTTGTTTGTCGCTCTCGCGCCACTGCGCCACCATCCCCGTCAACCACATCTTTAGATACTTCTCCCAATGCGGCTGATCCGTGGGCACTCGTCTGGCGAGCTCTGCGATATAGTCGTTCCCGTCCCACTCCGGCAGTTTGTCGAGCCATGTGTTCACGGGGTCATATTGTTCAATACGGGTAGAATCGATGAAGCGGTTCACGTTCTTATCCCACGCTTTCAGTCCAATTTCTGTTGCCTGGAGCTTCATATCGTTGCGCACCTCATCGGTCAGAGGCTTATACTCCTGGTCGTCGCTGAACTTCTCCCGATACTCTGCCACACCCGTCATCAGGTTCTTACGCATGTCGAAGTTGGTATTCAGGAATATCTCTGTCCGCATGGCCTGGATGGTCTCTTCCGGCACACTCTTCAAGGGCTTCACCTTATGTTTCGCCATGTAGTCCTCCTGCAGGCTGACGTCATAGACGCTGGCAAACACGTTCCTCACCAGCATCTCGTCCCTGCCCAAAACAGGGTGCAGTAGCGTCAGACCCTGTGCATGAGCCATAGGGATTCCTTCGTTCAGACAGGCCGTAGCCACTCGCATCAGCAACTCCATCTCGCGCTCCTCGTCAGGCACATTGAAGTAACGGCCCAGCACGTTGTTCACGATGGCGAGCCAGTTTAGGTGATAGGTCCTGACGATGGTACGGCCGGGCATCAGCATATCGCTTTCGTCGCTGATGCTGACGGGCTCCTGCTGCTCCGTCTTCTTCGCATCAACCAGAAATGCCCTCGCCTCTGGATTGTAGTACATCTCCGGATCAGCACTCAAGTAAACCGTTCGGTCCAATCGGGGCTCCAGATACTCGATGTCTATGTGGAACTGGTTCTGATAAGCCAGGCGCGCCGTCTGATACAGATTCTTATGGAACTGCAGTATATCAGCTTCAGCCGTTGGAAGCAGTCCGACACCTCCACTTTCGGAAAGGTTTTGGGAGGTTCCGTATAGCACACCCCGACAAACAATCTTCACGCTTCTGCCCGATGCGCCCAGAAACGCCATCAGCGTCTCGGGCATCCTGCTGACCTGATTCCTCAGGCTAACGGTCTGTTCATACGATTCCAGGCCATTCACTTCCAGCACCACCAGTCCGTTGTAGGCCAGCATGCATCGTTTCTTGTTCCTATTCACATATTCTGCCGCGAAGCAGATGCGTGGCAGCCAGATGTCTGGTCCGTGCTGCGATGTAATGCGTCCGTCTTCCAATCGAGTTGGTTTCATCAGATGGTACACCTCTCGAATGCTGGTAACCTCGTCAGCGACAGCACCTTCTCTGATCAGATTGGCGACATCGGATACCTCCAGGCGATTAATCACCTCTTTCTTTCTGCTAATTTTCAGTAATGTTGTGTTCATCATATTTGTTTTCATGAGATTATTTCTGCAAAGATACACAATTTTCCTGAAATCACCAATAAAATAAGGACTTTTCTTTCCCTTTTAACATACACCTAGCAAACACCGTTCATACACTTAACCTACACAAAAGGCTTTTGGCGTTCAAAAAGCTTTCGCCCAATCAATATGCTTCGCGAGTTCAATAGTCGAGGTGCCCCTAGCGGCAAAAGCATGCATCCAGTATAACTAGAGCATGCATCTAGAGCCTCGGGAGCATAGCTCTAGTGACTCCAGAGCATAGCTCTAGAGCCTCCGGAGCATGCCTTTTGCAAGCCAAGAGCATTCCTTTTAGGGTGTCAAAGCATGTCTTTTAGGGTACTAAAAGCATTGCTCTTGCAACCCAAAAGCATATCTTTGGCAAGTTGGGAGCATATCTCTAGCATGCCGGGAGCATGCTTTTATCGCCGGAGACACCTTGAACGGGCGAAAACCCTTTGAAAACCGAATGCCTTTAGGTGTATGACTAGTGTATGATAAATGTATGTACTATGTAAGAATAATGTATGAGAAAATTTAATAATACACTATATATCAATATATTATGATAACAATTGTGTATGTATTAGCAAATTATATGTATATACAACATTTTGATTATACCTCTTCTACTTATATGTATGAAACAGCAGTCTTTTTGCTCTCATTTCGTCATATTTGTATAAGAAACCATCAAAACATAGAATATGATAGCAGATTTCATCACCATGTATGACACCTTCTGTGAGTGCAACGAGGAATACTTTGACTGCGAACTCCCCATCCCGGAGTTCGCCCAGCTTCACGGTCCACGAACTTGCGGATACTTCGAATACACCAAGGGTGGGTGGTTCAACAAAGGCGTCTATTCCCCAATCATCTCCATCACCGACTACTATGATTTCACCCCTCGTCAGTTTCGTGACATCATGGTTCACGAGATGATCCATTTCTACCTCGCCCTCAACGGCAAAGACCGCAACTGTCATCACGGCAAGCAGTTCAAGACTATGGCTCGCCAGCTCAACAAAACCTTCCGTCTCCACATCACCCCCACCCTTGACATCTCACAATACAAAAAGAACCCCTATCGCCTCAACTGGTGGCAGCGCCTCTTCACACACCGCTAGTGTTCACGTCTGTACTACGATAGGAACGGAAGCGACGTATAGAGCACTGGTTAACAAGTAATCAGTGATGACTCAAGAAGTGTGAAAGGATTCTTGACAATATCATGATTATAACCCCAGCTGTACGAAGCCGACACACTTGGTGCTTTCAAAAAAAGAAAACCACCCTTTGGGAAGAAGGGTTACCCTATTACGACATTATTATTCAATCTGCCAAAATTTTACGCAGATTTCCTTGTCTTATTTTATAAAAATGTCTATTTTTGCAAACGGATAGATTTTAAATGAACAAATAGTTATGACTGACATGATTACATACCTTAGAAACTTCCGTGAAGAAGAACCTGAATGGCTAAAGGATTATTTTAATGGGAAAAAGTTCACATTCAAAGACATTATGTCATCAAGAGTGGGCTTTTATCCTGGTTATTATCTTAAATTGCATTGTGACGGAACATTGATTAGGGTGGGCAACAAATCCCACTCTGTTCATTCCTTCCTCTACGTAGACCATATAAAAAGAAAATACTTAGAAGACGAAATAGCCAAGGAAAATAGTTTTCTTGGCTATCATCCTGTTGGGTCGCCAATAGAATGGCAGGAATCAGATCTAATCCCCAGTGGCCAACATCCTATTTTAAGAACTACATTTAATATTCAAGAAAATCCTTATTGCTTTTCAATAATAATGAATCGCGATGAGGACAAAGACGACTCATGGGGTGCAGAGCATTTTGTTGTAACTTTTCTATTCGGAGATAGTATAAATGTATACTACCGCCTATTTAGGAAAGAATATTCAAAGGCTCCTTGGCTGTTTTTCCTTAATGAGCGTTATAAAGGAACATACTTTGAGCGAGACATTCAAAATAGTCATCGTTATCCACCATATGTCATATTTGCAAATAACGCCAACATCTGGAAGGAATATGAAAAAGTGGAGAATATTTCTCCAGTTGGTGGTGTTTTCAATAGAAGACATGATTTGTATAAATACAATAATAATCTAATATAATGGTCAAATCTTTTTGCATTGATTTATTTGACGGTCATTTGATATTCGAAGATAATGGCCAGAAAGTTTTGGTTGACACAGGCAGCCCTGTTACCATTGGCATGGACAGTCATTTTGATTTTATGGGTAACCAATACAACTGTCACACCAACTTTTTGGGAAAAAACATTCCTGAGATATCGGAAATGATGGGTTATGACATTGATGTATTGATGGGTCTGGATCTATTAAGACAATTCTACATTCAGACTGACTATCAATCGAAAAAGATAACATTCAGCAGTGAGGAGATGCTTTTCGAGGCGATTTGCTCTGTACCTATCATTCAGGAGAATGGTGTTGTTTGCATCAATTTGATAGTTGACGGGCGAAGTGCAAAACTCGCTCTAGATACAGGAGCCAAGATCTCCTATATAGACAAAAGTTATACCGACGGGAGGACTATCGTAGAAACCAGAGAAGATTTCAGCCCGTTGATTAATAGGACATTCAACACTCCGATTTATTCCATGGAAGCTATCATCGGTGATCAGCCTTTCCCTGTCAACTTTGGCAACCTGCCTTCTGAAATAGCCATGATGCTCAGGGCAATGGGTCTACTTGGTGCTATAGGGTTTGATTTGTTCAATGCCTTCACTGTACACCTGGATTTTAACAAGAACGAGCTATCACTTTCTCGATGAGAATCACTTCTGCCGGGAATCGGCATTTCACGTGAACTTGATAGCTCTAACTGCTCCATCAATTCGACAAAAAGAATAAAATTCTTTGTCTTGTCCTCACAAATTTGTATCTCTGGCGACGCCTATGATAGGATGCAATCTAGAGGAATCTTCGCTCTATACTCTGTTTTTTCGCTATTTAATGTGCAAATTACAAAAAAAAGTTGTATCTTTGCAAATTAGAAGTAAAAACTTAAAGAATCTTTGGCACTATCCTAACCAGAATTAATTCATTTTAATTATGAATGACTACAAATCTCAAATCAAGGCTGTCGTTGACAGCATCCGTCAGGATATGAGAGTTTTAGGAATGTTTGCTTTCCAAGGTGTTGGCGACATCGATGTACTGCGCAATTGTTTTATCCGCTCCTACGAGGCTGCTATAGAAGGTGAGAAAATCTACAAGGAACATTTTCCCGACACCCCTCTTAATGCCCCTATCACCCTTTGTGACGGTGATACCAATATTGAGCCCATCAAAGAGTTCTATGACCACCTGAAGTCCGAAGAATTCGTTCCCATGCCCTTCGATGTGCCCAAATACGGGGAATACACTATGACCCTCAATCACTTGTTCATAGCCCTACAGCAAGCAGGTATTTAAGGATTAATGAGCATTCCAATAATAAAATAATTGAATTTTTAACGGCTTTATAAATTGTTTATTGTCATTTCATATTATTTTTTCTTAACATGGATAAACCTGTAAAGAGCAATTTAAAGATATCGGGCTCAACAATAAAAGGGGTAGTTGACAAAACAGTCAAAAGCATTGAGATTCCTCAAGATGTTATAGAAATTAGACCTCGAGCTTTCATGTATTGTAGAAACCTTGAGCGAATTTACATCCCTAATTCCGTAATAGAGATTGGGGTTTCTGCGTTCTCAGACTGTAAGTCTTTAGAAGAGGTCACACTTCCCAGTGAACTTGAAAAAATTCCTGATCGTCTTTTTGAGGAGTGCCTTTCACTTCGTAAAGTAACGATAAAGGAGAACGTCAAGTTTATTAATTGGGGTGCTTTTGTTAATTGTCCTAACTTGACAGAGATAGTCGTGGACGAGAATAATCCGCGTTATCGTTCTGTTAATGGGTTTGTCTACAACAAAAAAATGACGATCCTTTACTTCGTTCCACGCAAGATTCAGCAGCAAGAATTGATTGTTACAGATACTGTTGAAACCATCCGTGAACGTGCATTTTGTTTGTGTAACGGCATAGAACGTGTTGTCTTGCCATCGAGGACACATAAACTTTCAAGTTACTCCTTTTGCTATTGTAGTTCGTTGTCGGAAATCTCTATGCTAGGTTGCGATAGTTTAGCTGTTAAATCTATTATTGGATGCAAATCTTTGAAGAGAATTATCTTTTCTAATCTCTTGACCACTATTCCTGCTGATTTTGCAAGTGACTGCTCGTCGCTTGAAGAAATTTCATTCCCGGAAAAACTCAAAAAAATTGATTCTTATGCATTTATAGATTGCATTTCTCTAAAAAAAATCACTCTTCCTGTAGGGTTAAGAGTTTTGGGCAAAGGCGCATTTTATGGATGTAATGCATTAGAACGAATAGATGTTGCTCCAGACAACAAATATTTTACTTCAGTAGACGGAGTCCTTTACGATAAAAAAATGGAATCAATATTATTATATCCTCCTTCTCATATCAATGAACGTTTTGTTATCCCTTCTTCTATAACTCATTTGGATGATGAGGTTTTTCATGATTGCAAAAATCTTAAAGAACTTCATTTCCCCAATTATACGGTAATTAACAATCCTGTTATCGCTTGTCGCGCGTTGACTGCTATTCATATACATATGAAGGAAATCAATGGGGGAAGAATAAGCAATAATGCATTCAAATACGTTAATAAGAAACGTTGCACCCTATATGTTCCTCAAGAATCACTCCAGATATTCCGGGAGTATCCTGCTTTTGCAAAATTCAAAGATATTCAGGGGATTCCCATGACTATTGATGAAGTCAAGTTTGTTGACATGATAGAATACAATCACGATGCTACAGTTATTACTCGTATAAAAGAACATTATCAAAAGTTCGTCAGCCAAGTCGAAATACCAGATGGAATTAAGGAGATCGGGCAAAACGCCTTTAAGGGCTGTGACAATCTCACTTTTGTCACTTTCCCATCTTCCTTGGAAATTATTGGCAGCAATGCATTCCAGGGATGTTCTCTAACGCAAATCGTTATACCCGAAGGGGTGAGGATGATTGGCGAAAGTGCTTTTATGAACTGTAATAATCTCACTTCAGTTACATTCCCATCCTCATTGGAAAATATCGGCAATAATGCATTTCGCGGGTGTTCTCTTACCCAAGCCATTTTACCCGAAGGGGTGAGGATGATTGGCGAAAGTGCTTTTATGAACTGTAATAATCTCGCTTCAGTTACTTTCCCATCCTCACTGGAAAATATTGGTAATTATGCATTCCGTGGGTGTTCTCTTACTCAAGTCGTCATCCCCGAAGGAGTAAGGAAGATTGGTGATGCCGTTTTTATAGACTGCAATAATCTCACTACTGTTACTTTCCCATCCACATTGGAAATTATTGGCAACTATGCATTCCGCGGGTGTATTTAGAGACCTCTAAACAACCATAAACAATGAAAAACACATAGAGATAAACCACTGTATATCAACCTCTTTTAGATTTTAACACTTCAGACTTGCTTTTTGGTAGTTCTCAAAAATCCGCTTACCTTTGCAACGCATTTCTACCGCGGAGAATTTTGAGGGCTTTTATTTTGCCATCTCGTGGACAGGGTTGACAAAGGTTGACAAGAGTGGACAACTGTTGACTGATGAA
>JAEEGI010007123.1_pt1 | contig 25108 bp, 20 predicted proteins | sample 8958751 | NCBI WGS metagenome assembly JAEEGI01 (sample SAMN16246545, study PRJNA631951) | gut metagenome | biome: gut microbiome; feature: rumen; material: KS-attached | host: Bos | place: Iran: Karaj | collected 2018-10
GGCGAAGTCCCGTTCGCGAGCCGCCAGCAGCGCCTCCGGATGCTCCGCCAGGAGCATCTTCGCCATTGAAGCCTCATCTTCGTCCGGCTGATGCCCGGCGAAATACTCCGCCAGCAACGCCTCCTCCCGGACATCGGTCTCCGCGTCGAGGTAGCGCTCAATCAGAGCTCTGCGTATATTCTTGTCTGTCAATGATCCCATTATCTGTTTAGCATTTTACTGTTCCTAATCATTGCGGCGGCCGTCACATCTCCTGTTTCAACTTCTCGAGCATCTTCCTCCTCGCCGCCGAAATCGTCGATTTGACGCTCGTTTTCGGCTTACCGGTCGCAGCGGCGATCTCATCCAGCGACAGGCCGTCGGCATTGCGGAGGTTCAGGCAGGTCCGTTCCGTCTCCGTCAGGCCATCAAACATCCTTCGCCGGATCTCGACGTAGTCGGACAGGTCTGTTGCCGCCGTGGCGGGAACTCCCCCTTCGTAGGCGTCGCCCCGCAGGGGCTGCATCCGCAGCTTGCACTTCCGGAAACGCTCCACGCATTTTGTCTTCGCGACCTTGACTGCCAGCGCCTCCGCATCCCGCACGGGATAGCCTCCTTCCGACAGCGTCCAAAGCGTAGTCAACGCCTCCTGGACGACATCCTCCGCCTCCGTCACGGACAAGCGGCCAAACGAACGCGCCACCGCAAGCAGCTTGGCGCGCACGCTTTCCGAGAACATATCGAACTCCTGCCTTGTCATTTCCGTCGTTTCTATATACTGGTAGCCAAATCTTCTTAAAGGTAAAACAAAAACGGGAATGAAAAACGCTTTTCCATTCCCGTTCGCAATTAAACCGTAAAACGGCCGGCGTGTGGCGTCTATTCACCCCGCCTGGCCGTCACGGAGATAACGGCTTTGCCTTCGGTTTCACCGTCGTATTTCCCCTCTTCCTTCAGGTTTTTGAGAAGTTCAGTCGCGGACCTTCCCCTCAACTCTTCAAGACCGGTGACATCCTTTGCCTCCAACGCCAGGAACTCCTCTTCGATAACAACCTCTCCGTTTATGACGAAGACTGCGTTATCGGTATTGACCTGACTGAAGAACGCGGAGACTTCAGAAGCAAATCCGGAAGAAGCAACCGTCGTGGTGATATTGACGGTATTTCCCATAGGGACGGTTTTGATCATATGCGTCCTGACCATTCTTGCCCCGGTATCGGTCAAGGAAATCTCGTAGGCCGAAATGGTCTTGCCGTTCAACTGGAACCCGTTGAAACCCTTCACTACGACGTTGTCGATAATGAAGACGTTTGTGGTGTCCTTCCCTTCGGGGGTTGAGCGGAAGAGGCCGGCGGTTTCGGACGACATCTCCCCCGTTCCGTCTTTGACCTTGTTCCCGGAGAGGACGGTTTTGATCGTGTGCCTCCGGACCGTCCTGGATCCATTGCCCGCCAGGTTGATGTTGTAGGTCGAGATGGTCTTCCCAACAAGCTGGGTACCGTTGAAGTCCTTTACATCGACATAGTCGATAACGTAGACGTCGGTGGTGTCTGCCCTGGAGGAAGGGGAAGCCGCGCCCAGCGCAACGGCGCAGATGCATGAGAGAAAGATGCTTGTCATAGTCCGAAAAACTGTTTTATGCCAATGTCCCGGTGTCAGTCTAGCCTGCGTGCGCCGTCGGAAATGACAACGTCATAGACCTTGGGGGCGTGGCCGAACTTTGCGGTGAACTGCTCCACCGCAGCGTCCACGAAGGGCTGGTAGAGTTCCTTCTTCACGAGGTTGATGGTGCAGCCGCCGAAACCTCCGCCCATAACGCGGGATCCGGAGACGTCCATCTTGCGGGCGAGCCTGTTGAGGAAGTCGAGCTCCTCGCAGCTCACTTCGTAGAGCTTGCTCATGCCAAAGTGCGTCTGGTACATCATCTCGCCGGCAGTCTCATAGTCGCCGCGCTCAAGGGCGTCGCAGACATCCAGCACGCGCTGGACCTCGCCGATGACGTACTCTGCGCGGAGGAAGTCTTCCTCGGGAATCTCGGCGCGGACCTCCTCGAGCCATACGCGCTTGGCATCGGAGAGGAACTCTACGTCGGGATGGTTCCTGCGGATGGCGGCCGCGGCGTTCTCACAGGAGGCGCGGCGCTTGTTGTACGCCGACGAGGCGAGCTCGTGCTTGACACAGGAGTCAAGCAGCACGAGCTTGTACCCGGCAGCCTCAGGGTCGAAGGGGAAGTATTTGTACTCCAGCGTCTTGCAGTTGAGGCGGATCAAGCATCCTGCCTTGCCGAAACAGGAGGCGAACTGGTCCATGATGCCGCAGTTGACTCCGCAGTAGTTGTGTTCGGTGGACTGGCCGATCTTAGCCAGCTCGAACTTGTCGATGCCATTGGAGTTCAGTTCGTTGATGGCGAAGGCGAAGGTGCTCTCGAGGGCAGCAGACGATGAGAGGCCGGCGCCGAGCGGGACGTCGCCGGCGAAGACCGTGTCGAAGCCGGCGACCTTGCCGCCGCGCTTGATGGTCTCGCGGCAGACGCCGAAGATGTATCGGGCCCAGGCCTGGTCGGGTTTGTCTTCCTCCTTGAGACCGAACTCGACAAACTCATCGTAGTCGAGCGAATAGGCTTTGACCTTATCGGTCCCGTTCAGGGCGATCTCTGCCATAATACCCTTGTCGATGGCGCCGGGAAAGACATAACCGCCGTTGTAATCGGTATGCTCGCCGATGAGGTTGATGCGTCCGGCCGATGCGAACATCACGCCGTCACGGCCATAAAGGGTGCGGAATTTTACCTGGATTCTTTCTTTCATTGTCATGGTTATATGTTTTTTGTTTTCTTTTGTGGATTTCTACAAAATTAAGAAAATAATACGTATCTCCTTTCTGCGGGGCTCTTCTTTTTTGTCATACTATCTGTACAAATAAACAGCCTTTCCCTGTTGTTTTCTGTTACAGACATTTCAGAATTGACCCTATTTGGCCATTGCGCGTTCTATCTGTACAGAGTTTCGCGGGTTTCTGCCTCTTTATTTGTTCAGATATAGGATTACAGAACGAGGCATCTTCTGATCTGTCCCGGGCTACAGTGGAAGCGTTTGTACAGGTCGTTCGCCATTGCGGTTTTTTCCTGTATGCTTATCTGGTAAACGGTACGGGGGGTCTTCCGCGCTGCCAGTTCGGAATCGATGATCCTGCAAAGATCGAGATCGGTCATAACCGAGAGGCCAAAACGTGTCTTTTCGTTTCGCAACATCTCGAGAATCATTTTATCCCTCTCCTGTTCATTTGCCAGAACCGGAGATTCTATGGTTTCCAACGTGACCGGAGGAAAAGGAACGGCGTCCGTATCCTGCTCTTTATTCCAATCTGCTCCGCTTTTGCGGGAAAGCATATAGTTGAACGCTTGCGGGGTGGCATAGAGCCCCTCAACCATTGGAACCTCTATTACAGACTCCCTTAAGAAAACTCCGGCAGTTCCCATTTTCCAAGACTGGTCGAACTCTGCCCGACGGGGTAATACCTGTCGGATCTGTTCCGGTGTCAGAAGGTTGGGGACCATGTCCTTACCAAGCTCTTTTCGGAAATATGCGTTGGCAGAACAATAGGGGTAAGCAAACGGTGTCTGGGAGATTCCATGGTGAACGGGGTTCTTCAAGACATATGACAACGCCGCAATCTGATGTCTGATGCCTTCCACTTCCTGCAAAAACATACCCTTTTCTCCCAAAGGTCCGGTCCGTCCATACTTGTTATTGAAATACATCGTATAGGACACACGGTGTATTCTTTGAAGCTCACCGGGACAGGAGGTTATATATATACCGTGATGGTGGCTAGTGAGGAAAGACTCCGCAAGGCAGAGGCTTCCTGTTTTATACAATGAGGAACATAAGGAGTTGAAGGCATAATTCATGTCTTCTTCGTTCCTGAACATTACTTCGTCATGAGAAGTGTAGCAGATGTGTTTCAGTGTTTTCATTTAGGTTCTGTCTGTTCACATTATTGTTGTTTTATGCAGTGCGCTTGTACAGATAGTCACACATTCCTTTGTATTCTGTCTTTTGCCAGATATCTGTACAAAAAATGCCGGACAGAGGTAATATGCTTGTACAGATAGGGCAGAGCAGAAACGTGGCTAAGGGCCGCGACGGGAGAGGGAGCGGCGACGGGAGAGGGAGAGAGGGTAGAGACGGGAAAGGGAGTGGGAGAGGCGACAGGAGAGGGAGAGAGCGAGGCGACGGAAGAGGGGGCGGGAGAGGCTACACGAGAGAACGAGAACGAAGTTACACGGGAGGGAGACGCGACGGGAGAGGAGGCGGAGACGGCAGATGGAGAGAGCGAGGCAACGGGAGAGGACGAGACTACGGGGAAGGTAGAAACTACTGGGGAGGTAGAGGCGGGGGAGATGAGGACGAGGATGGGGCGGTGGTCGCTGACGCCGCCGCGGTAACGGGGACCGGAATAGGTCCGTAAGGGCCGGTCCCCGGAGTGGGCGGCGTCACGTTCCGTCAGGAACGGCGGCTCGAGGACCGAGAACGAGGCCTCGCCTTCCAGGGCGGGCGAGACAAAGCATAGGTCAATGAGTTGCCACTCGCCGTTGAAGCGGATGCTTCCGATGCCGTTCCTGGGCCCGTTCCTGTTCTCCGGGGCCTTTGCTGCCGGGCGAACATTTTCCCGGAACGGGTCGGCGCTTCCCGAAGGGGGATTCAGCAGACGTGAGCCGGCAGCAAAGGCTCCGGAGAACGTGGCTCCGGCCGGACCGACCAGGCGACAGAGGGAGAGAGAAGGTGAGAGGCGGTCGAAGAGCGGGTTGTCGGGCGTGTCATTGAAGTCGCCGACGGCGACGATACGAGCCCATCCGGCGGCGGCTAGGGAGTCGCTGACGGCCCGCAGGCGGGCCACTGCGACCTCGCGCCGCCAGTCCGTCTCCCCACCGCCATATTTTGAAGGATGGTGGTTTACCAAGACGGCAAGGCTGTCTCCGGCCGCCGTCATGAACTGCGCGAGCAGGATGTCGCGGGTCTGCAAGTCGGGCGCGCTGACCCGGCAGGGCTGCGCGCTCACAAGCGTGAGCCGCGACGCCCGGTACAGCAGCGCGCAGTCAATCCCCCTCGGATCAGGCGAGTCGAAATGCACGATCTCATAGTCAAGCTTGCGCAAGGCCGTTTTCTCCACCAATTGCCTCAGGACGAAACGGTTCTCCACTTCCGCCATCCCTAAAACGTCAGGCAGCGCCGCCTCCGCTCCCCGGGCGCTCCCCGTCCAAAGGATTGTCTTAGCCACCGCGCTGCATTTCTGGTAGAACCTCTTTTTCGTCCACCGCCTCGGTCCCGTCGCCGAAAACTCCGTGTCCGACTCCCCCGTACCCCCGTCGATGAAATCAAAGAAATTCTCGAGGTTCCAGAACATTATCGCCACCCCGCCGTTCTCTCTTCCGGAATCCCGGCTCTCCCCCACCGTTCCAAACATAATGGCGGTCACAACCAATACCACCCTTCTCAACATACTGTAACCTATTCTCATTATCTTGCATTTTGACTTCCACGGATGTTTCAAAAGCCTGCTCCCGCGAGCGGATTGAACCGCAACCGCAACGGCGCCTGGGCGGAGGGACCGGAACAGACCTGGTTTCCCGGCGTTGATGGCGAGGCGGGGCAAGCACGTGCAAAAATGGGATAAGGATTCGTAAATAGTCTACAAATTCGTACATTTGCATCAGAAATATATCTTTTTATAGACCATGTCATTGAAATGCGGTATCGTCGGGCTTCCGAACGTCGGTAAATCCACACTCTTCAACTGTATAAGCTCCGGCAAGGCCCAGAGCGCCAACTTCCCCTTCTGCACCATCGAGCCGAACCTCGGCTCCACCAACGTGCCGGACAAGCGCCTTGAGGCCTTGTCCGAACTATGCAAGCCGAAGCGTACCATCCCAGCCACGGTCGACATAGTCGACATCGCCGGCCTGGTCAAAGGCGCCAGCAAGGGAGAAGGCCTCGGCAACCAATTCCTGGCCAATATCCGCGAGACCGACGCCATCCTGCACGTGCTCCGCTGCTTTGACGACGGAAACATCGTGCACGTAGACGGCAGCGTCGACCCTGTCCGTGACAAGGAAGTCGTAGACGCGGAGCTGCAGATCAAGGACCTGGAAACCGTGGAGACCCGCCTGGCCAAGGTACAGAAGCAGGCCAAGATGGGCAACGACAAGGACGCCCGCAGGCTAGCAGACCTGCTGGAGCGCTACCGCGCCGCGCTGCTCGAAGGCAAATCCTGCCGCACCGTCGCGCTGGTAAACGAAGAGGAGGAGGCTCTGGCCAAGGACCTTTACCTCCTCACCAACAAACCGGTGATGTATGTCTGCAACGTCGACGAAGCCTCCGCCGCCTCAGGCAACGCATACGTTGATGCCGTCCGCGAAGCCGTCAAGGACGAGAATGCCGGCATCCTGGTCATAGCCGCAAAGACCGAATCCGAGATCGCCGAGATCGAAGACTATGACGACCGCCAGATGTTCCTGGAGGAACTCGGGCTCGAAGAGTCCGGAGTCGTCAGGCTCATCCAAGGCGCATACAGCCTGCTCGGCCTCCAGACCTTCTTTACGGCCGGAGCCGACGAGTGCCGCGCCTGGACCATCCGCAAGGGCGACAAAGCCCCTCGCGCCGCCGGTGTAATCCATTCCGACTTTGAGAGGGGCTTCATCCGTGCCGAAGTCATCAAATACGATGACTATATGACCTATAAGACCGAGGCGGCAGTCCGCGCTGCGGGTAAGATGGGCATCGAAGGGAAGGATTATGTCGTCCAGGACGGAGACATAATGCACTTCCTGTTCAACGTCTAGTTCTGCACCTGGCCGAGGACCTCGAAGAGGGCCTTGCCGTCGATGACGACGGTGCGGTACACCGTATCATCCACCTTGTAATACTCCTCGCCGTCGAGGGTGATGATCTCGTAATCATCCGGCAGTTCCGCGATAAGCGCTCCGGCCGGAGGAACGATGGTCTGGTACTGTCCGTTGGCGCCCTCTATGAAGAAGATGCCGTCGTCATAATAGTACTGCTGGTTCGCGTTGGCGTAACTCTGGAAGAGTCCGAGACGCGAGGCGAGGTTGTACGACGCTTCTGCGGCGAGGTTGCCGGAGGCAATGGCGGCATTCTGGGCCGCAATCGTAGCGTTGTTCTGCGCGATGATTTCGTTCTGCTCCGCAATGGTGCGGTAATTCTCGTTCACGATCCTGTAGCTGCGGCGCACGGTGCTATAGTAGGCAAAGTCGCAGAGCACGAGGTCGAGATTGTAAAGGGCGCGGTCAAACAGGATACCGAATGGCGGCCTGCAGACGTAGTAGCAGTCATTCCACCAGCGGTAGTAGATACCGTCGCAGATATAGTAGTCTATGCCCCAGTAAGGCCTGATGACATATCGTGCGGGCAGTACGCGCACCCTGTATCCGAAGAAGTGAGGGCCCCTGTTATAGAACAGGGTGGGACGGCCGTGCTCGATGAAGTCACGCTCGCGGGGATGGATCCTCGGACCGTTGTCGCGCGGCGGCTCGGATGCGCGGATGCTTCCGCGCGTGCCGGCGCGCTCGCCTCCGCGGGGCTCAGCGGCAGAGGTGCCGCGAGGGCGTGCGGGCGTAACCGTCCTGGACGGACGCCCGTCCGCTGACGCCGCGCCGGACCGGTTCACCGAACCGGATGAGCGGCTGGCGCCGCTGGACCTGCTGACTCCGGAGGAGGAGCGGCTCGTGCTGCTGGAAGGCTGCGCCGTAGAACGCTGCGTGCTGGTAGAGCGCGACACGCTTCCGGACGTTGTAGAACGCCTGTTCTGCGTGGTCGTGGAAGGCCGGGACGCCGTGCTGCCGGAGCGCGAGGCGCTGCCCGTGGAATGGCTTACGCTACCCGATGAGCGGCTGACACTGCCCGATGAACGGGAGGTGCTTCCCGTAGAGCGGGACACGCTGCCGGAACTGCTGGAAGACCGGCGGTTCTGAGTGCTCACGGAAGGCCGCGAAGCGCTGGCCGAGGAACGTGAGACGCTCGAAGAAGAGCGCGATGCGCTGGAAGAGGGGCGCGAAACGCTGGCCGAGGAACGGGACGATCCGGCCGAGGAACGTGAGACGCTCGAAGAAGAGCGCGATGCGCTGGAAGAGGGACGTGAGACGCTCGCGGAGGAGCGGGATGCTCCCGACGAGGAGCGTGAAACGCTCGAGGAAGAGCGGCTCGCGCCACCGCCGCCGCGGGACTGGGCAAAAGCCGTCTCGGGCGACATTGCCAAGGCTGCAACGACTGCTGCAATCCATGCTATTCTGAAGATCCTTTTCATATCGGCAGTTTTGTGTTTGGTTGACTATGTTTATCAGAAGACGTATAAACCGCCGAAATGTTAAAGGGGACGCATCCCTTAGCGGAATGCATCCCCTTTTTATCCGGTCAACCGGCAGACTTCTAGAAGAAGCGTGCCCTGTTGTCCTTTACGTCGGCGTCGTCCATCATTACCGACATGAGCATCTGGGAATTGTACTGGTTCTTCTGAAGTTCGTAGAGGGCGGCATCGTCCTCGGTGTAGAAGGAACCGGTGTCACGTCCCTTGACCTGGTACACATAGACTCCGATAGTGCCGGGCACCGGGCCGCTCACGACACCGATGGGGGCGTTGGAGAGAGCACCGATGAATTTCGGGTCGAGAGTACCGGAACCCATGGAGGCGAAGGTCACGCCGGACTGGCTGCTGACGGTCGTTCCCAGGGCATCGGCAATAGCCTCGAGGCTGGTCATGCCCTTGATCTGCTCGGCAATCTCGGCTGCCTTCTTCTCTCCGAGTTTCTCATTGTAGAGTTCGTCGCGGATGGACTGTGCAGCCTCGGCAACCGTTGCATATCCTTCATCGTGAACACCGTTGACGGTGGCGACGAAGAAGTAGTTCTGGTTGACGGTAATGATATCGGAAACCTGTCCGGGCTTGTGGTCGAAGGCCCAGCGGGTCACTTCCTTGGCATTGTCGATGGCACCGTAGGAGGAGGTGGCCTCGGTGATGCGCATCATAGGATGGGAGTAGACTCCGAGAGAATCGACAGCAGCCTTGTAGCCTTCGGTGCTGCCACCCTTCTTTGCGGAATGTGCGATGGTGGCGAACTTGTTGGCCTGGGCATAGAAGCCGTTGTAGGTCTCATTGCTGGGAACCGCGGTCTTCTCAAGGATGGCCACGCGCTTCTTCAGGACGGGAGCGGACTTCTTGGACACGAGGATCACGTGGGTGCCGTAAGGAGTGGTCTGCACATAGGGCTTGCCCACCTCGGCGTCGATGACGGACTCGAATCCGGAAATCATATAGTTCTGGGTCATCCAGCCGATGGCACCGAGCTCGCCGTCAAAGCTTGAACTCTGGTCGGCGGAGAAACGTGCCACGAGGTCGGAGAAGTCGGTTCCGCGCACGGAAGCGACCTGGACGAGGCTGTCTGCAAGGTGTGCGGCATTGTCGCCGGAAAGCAGGATATGCTTGACATAGGCGGAGTCGGAGACCATCGCGGTTTCCATGACCCTGGCGGAATAGAAGGTGTTGCCACCCGAGTAGATGGGGGAAGCGCCCTCCTGTCCGGAGAATGCGAAAATGTCGATGTCGTTGTTGATGGAACTGAGCTCACCCTCCTTGTACCAGTAGTTGGAATACGGCCTGTCGGAGTTCTTGAGGAGGAAATTCCTCACGTTGTCGGTAGTGGCGAACTCCTCGTGTACCTGGCTGAGCTTCTCGTTCACGGCAGCGATGTCGGAAGCGGAAGGAACAACCTCGAACACGACATATTCGATATCACGGCTTGCGCTCTGCTTGAAGAAATCCTTGTGCGTGTCGTAGAAGTCACGGATCTCGTTGTCGGTCACGACGATGGTGGAGTCGGTGGCATAGATCAGAGGTACCATCACGAAATCCACGTCGGCGGTCTCGTTGTTCTCGGAGATAGCCCTCTTGAGCATGAGGGGATTCTGGTAAGAACTGGCGTTGAAGAGAGCGCCGTACTTCTGATAGAACTGCTGGGTATATACGGTGTTCTGGAGATAGTTCCAGAAAAGCTTGTAATTGTCGTCACTATTCGCCATCCTGACGAAATCGACCACCATGTCGGGAGAAAAGTTGCCTTCGCTGTCCAGGAACATTCCGTTCTGGACGATGACGGGTGAAGGGTTGGCACCAGTGGTGAGGTCCACCATCTCCTCCTCACCGACGGTGATGCCGGCGGCCTTTGCCTCCTTGACGAAGAGGAACTTGTCTACGAGCGACTGCCATGCAGCGTTCCTGACCTGGATCTGGTCCTCCTCGGAAGAAGCGGAGGTGCCGGTCATAAGCTCGTTGAGGGTGGTGAAACGATCGACTTCTTCCTGGAAATCCGTGTAGGAGATGGATTTGCCGTTGATCTTGCCGACATCGTACTTTGATGACATGGACTGGACGGCAGACTGGATCTGTCCGGGGTCGATGATAAATGAGAGAAGGCCCAATGCAACTATGATGGAAATTGCAAGGCCGAATTTAGTTCGTAGGGTCTGAAGAACAGCCATTGTATTGTTACTTTAATTAAAAATTCGATTTGGGCTGCGAAGATAGTGATTTTCTGTAAAAACAACACTATTTTTTAGGAAAAGGACCTATAAAATTAACAGAATCAATCATTACCACCGTCGTGTCCTGTACGACGACGCCGAAACTGTTGAAGGGACGGAGGATGATTGAATTCCTCGCCTTGTCGTCAGTCCGCATGCCGTAACCCTGCATGAAACCGTCAGGGGAATACATCCGGACATAGCAGTCCGTATAGATCTCCCCCTTTCCACGGTCCCAATAGATGGTGTCCGTTTCCATGACTTCGCGCTTGATCTCGTTCTGGATGACGACGTTGCCGAACGCCGCCCAGGTTTCCTTCCCGCCTTTTTTCAGGGTCTCGTGCAGGGCGTTGTCGGCATAGACCGTGCTCTCCAGCAAACCTTCATCGGTATAGCTGTACACGGCAACACCCTTGGGAAAAGTCTCGCGCGAAGAAGTATCGTTCTCGAAACGCTCCATCAGGTCCGCCTCCATGCGCATGACGATAACGCCGTTCTTCGTCTGGACGGCAAACATGTTGTCTATCGTCTGCAGAGGAACGGAGGAAAGGTCGAGGGTATCGGTCTCCGCGAGTTTTCCCTTGCACGAAAACAAGATGAAAGCAACCGCTGCCGCGGTTGCCATCATCTTCAAAGTATGTCCCTTTTCAGGCAAGCAGATGTTTATTTCTGGGTTCTGACCGTGGTGGTGGCCCTCATGCCGCCGCAGGAGACGGTATAGGACTGTCCGTTGGTGAGGTCGTACATGAACGCCTCGGCGGTCTGCGGATAATATGCGGAATAGGAACCGATGAGTTTGTTGGCGTCCTCGGTGAGGGAAGGATCGGCGGACTTGGCCTTCTGGAGGAAGTCGACTGCCACCCAGTAAGGAGCCCTGCGCTCGATCTCGTTTCCGCCGCAACTGGAGGAACCCCAGATGGTACCCATGAGGAAGTAGGCCTTACCGGCGAGGGTAGGGTTGAGTTCGATGGCCTTCTGGGCGGCGGAGTAAGCCTTGGCGTTCTGACCGTTCTTGGAGCAGAACACTGCGAGCTCGTAGTTGTAGTCGCCGTCGGTGTTGGAGTCGGACTCAGGATAGTTGATGGCCTCCTCAAGATACTTGATGGCATCGTCTACATTACCCCTGGAGGAGTTGAGCCTGTAGAGGAAGTATGCGGAATTGTACGAAGGATCGAGCTTGTACATGTTGGTGACGGCATTGAGATAGAGGTCGTTGCCGGTGCAGTCGTCGGTGATGCTCATCATCCTCACGATGTTGTTCACGAGGTCGAGGTTGTTGGGATCGGCCTGGAAGCGGGGAGTGAAGAGCGCGATGAGGTTGTCGCAGGAAGCGACCTTGCTGGAGATGAAGAGGGACTCGACGTCGCCCTTGACCTTCTCGAGCTGCTCGCTCTCGGACTCGCTCTCGGCAGTGGAAGCGTTGAGCATCTCCATCGAGGACTGGTAAGCGTTGATCACATCCTCAGCGGTGAGTTTGTCGGCCTGGAAGAGGTCGATGGCTGCGTTGAGGTGGAAGAGGAATATCGAAGGCTTGGTCTCCTCCTTGAGCTCGCCGATGATATCCTGATAGGTGTCATACAGCCTCTGGGGATTGTCCTTGATATAATTATAGAGGTCCTGGCCCTTGTTGTTGAGGGCAGTGGCCCTGTTGTTCGGATAGTACTGTGCCCTGACATCGTACAGGTCGAGGAGAGAGTCTACGACAGCTCTCTGGGCCTCGGCGTCCTTGGTCTTGGAAATGACCTGCTTGAGCAGGGTGGAACCATGGATGAGGAGGTTCTGGCTTGCGGTAGGAGGGCAGAGTTTGTAAGCTTTCCTCCAGTTGGGAAGAGCTTCATCATAGTTCTTCTGCTTGTAGTACTCGGAGTAGTAGGAGAGGTACTTGATACACTCTGCGCTGTCGGCTCCGTATTTGCCCTGGGCAGACATCCTTGCTCCCGGGAAGAGCAGTGCAATGGTCAAAATTGCTAAAATCGATTTTTTCATATCCTTTATGGTGTTAGTTCAAACTATTTGTAAGTAAACTTCTGGAACCAAATGTCGTGGAAGTTGAATCCAACCGTAAAGTTGACATATCGTTCGCGGATCATGTTTCCGGTTACAGACCCTCTTTGTCCCAAGTTGACCGCCAGGGTCACGGAATTGTAGTACCTGAAAACCGGCAGGGAAGCACCAAATGTAAGACCTATGTCCTTTATCTGGTTCCCGTCCACTGCGAAACGGGAGTCTTCGTAATAAGCACCGAGCCTGTAAGTACAGGTCTTGTAGTAGTACCTGATGTCGTTCCTGTTGGGAACTATTTCAAAGCCGGCTCTCACCGCCTGCGATACCCTCGTATCGAAAGACGAGGAGCCTTTCACTGAAAATCCCTTCGCAACATCCATACCAGAAGTTGTCCAGTCCGAGCGGGAATAGTTGATCTCTGCCTTCCAAGTGTCTGAATGATTGAAAGATATACCCGCTCCAAACTCCTGCGGAATATTTACTCCACCCTTGTCCCGGCCGAGGTTGTCAAGTGAATAACGGAGCGTATCGTTCTGCGCAGCACCCACGGAAATGCGATAATCCTCCACTGTTCCTTTGAGTATGGTACCGGTAGAATATGTTCCTCCGATGATTATGGATGAGTTTACGCCGGTAGGCTGTTCGTACTGGATGCCTACCTTCGCGGACTTGCCCCTTAGGAAAAGGTCGTTGCCGGACTTGATGTCACTGTACGCCGACTTGGCGAAGGAAAAGGAGTTCTCCTTAGAGATGTTTCCGAACAGGAAGTCTCCTTCCAGACCGAGCGAAAGCCTGTTCCAGAAAGTGACGCCCGCAGAAACGAATAAGTTGTACGTCCCGCCGTTGCCGGAAGAATAATACACGGCATTGCCGGTATTGCCGACGATGGAAGGATCTTCGAGGATATAGGAATAGTGATATCCCGTGGACGAATAGGGCGCAACGCCCAATAATACAGCGGAATGCCTTGTAATCGGGAAAGTTATCGCTATATTCTTGATATTGAACGTATTATTGAGTGAAGATTTGTCTCCCTGCGAAAAGAAGGTATTTTTCTGCGAAAGGGACATGTCGGCCATGAAGGCCAAGGAGTCACGCGCCGTTATGGATGCGGGGTTGATATAATTTATCACTCGCTTGTTCCTGGTGGCTATGCCGACGCCGCCCATTCCGAGGTTGTATGCAGAGCCCTGGGTCTGTATGTCGCCTATACCGAAAATCGAATACGGAGTGAAACCTGTGAATGCGCCGTCCTGGGCATACAGGGACAGTTCCGCGACTAGAGTCGCGAAACACACGGCCAGAACCTTACCGAATCTTCCTTTCAACATAATCTTCCGTGATTAATGCCAATCCGATCAATATCAGGTTACAAATTACAAAGATGGAGTTTTTCATCCTTTTTGCAAAATAATTCGCATCTCCACCAGTAAATACGATGATATTGCTGCGTCCGGAATCGACGTACCCCTGTATTTCAAACATTATGCCCGAAATGACTCCTGCCTCGATCGAGGACTGTACGGACGTACCCACAGCCGGAGGATTGTCGGGAACATTGACTAACGGCAGGGCTTTGGAATAACGGTTGACCGCCTTGAAACGAGTGCGGCAGCCGAGCGAGATGTTTCCTCCCTTCCATTCGCCGTCCTCACCGATGAAGTCGACGGTAAGTGTCGTACCGAAATCGACAAGGGTGCAGCTCTTCCCCCTGAAAAGATAACGGGTGCCAATTATAGCAGCAGCCCTGTCTAGCGTAAGGTCGGCCGGAATCCCATATTTATCAAGTACTTCCCTGTGCGAAGGATCGAGAAGGAGGAGTTCCGGAAAAACTTTTCGAAGGCGTTTTTCGTCAGAAACAGGTATGTCATATACCGATGCCAAAACCACCATCGAAGGTTTCTCCTTCTCAATAAGGGAAAGGATGAACTCTGTTTTCTTCTCCCCCTGGTATCGGAAGGTCTTTCCGAGGGTCATTCCTTCGGACAGGGCGGCCTTGAGTGCCGTATTGCCAATTTCGATCAGAAGATTCTGCATGGTCGGGCGGGGAGAATGCAAATTTACGCTTTTATTGTAGTTTTGACAATAGAGAGTGAGCCTTCATCATCGAATCCACGTTCCTCTGCACTATCTTCAGTTTATTCTCAACCTGCTTGAGATTGAACACCGGATTCTCCCCTATCCTTTCCAACACCCTGTTGAACACCGGTGAACGATAATAGGACGACATAGGGTTGGAAATGAAGAAACAAATCATCATTCCGTTCTTTACTATGATCTTGTCGAAACCGAGGGATGCACCGAGATTCCTTACCTTGACTACATACAGCAGATTCTCTACCTCTGCCGGAAGTTTGCCGAAGCGGTCCGCAAGCTGGGCGGCGAAACGGTCTATCTCCTTCTCGGACACCATGGAATCGAGTTGCTTATAGATACGTATTTTCTCTGCGTTGATGTCGATGAAATCGTCCGGAATGAGAGCAGGCTGGTCAGTCTCTATCGTGCAATCCTCCACGAAAGCGTTGCGCATATTCTTCGCAGTCAAGCCCGTTTCAACCCCAAGTTCTTCCATCGCCTCCGCCAGGATCTTCTGATATGTCTCATAGCCCATATCCATTATAAAACCGCTCTGTTCCGCTCCGAGAAGGTTTCCAGCTCCGCGGATATCGAGGTCCTGCATTGCTATGTTGAAGCCGCTTCCGAGGTCGGAGAACTCCTCTATGGCCTTAAGCCTTCGACGTGCATCGTCGGTAATGGTGACAAGCGGAGGCACGATGAGGTAACAGAATGCACGCTTATTGGATCGTCCTACCCTGCCCCTAAGCTGGTGAAGGTCGCTCAGTCCTATGTTCTGTGCCTGGTTGATGATGATGGTATTGGCGTTGGGGATGTCAAGTCCGTTCTCTATGATGGTCGTACAAAGAAGCATGTCGTAATCCCCCCTTATAAAGTCCAACATCCTGTTTTCCAACTCTTTGGATTCCATCTGACCGTGTGCAACACAGATGCGCATATCAGGAACGAGCCTGTGTATTATTTCGTAGATGGACGGAAGTTCCTCCACCTTGTTGTGCAGGAAGAATATCTGCCCTCCCCTGTTGAGTTCGTAATTGATGATGCTCTTTATCTCCTTCTCATCGAAAAGGATTATCTCCGTTTGGACGGGGATGCGGTTCGGGGGCGGAGTATTGATGATGGAAAGGTCGCGGGCGCCGAGCAGCGAAAACTGGAGCGTACGCGGAATGGGGGTGGCGGTAAGGGTAAGAGTGTCTACGGACAGTTTCATCTGGCGGAGCCTTTCCTTCGCCGCCACGCCGAACTTTTGCTCCTCATCGATGACAAGGAGTCCCAGATCCTTGAAATCGAATCCTTTACCCAATATCTTATGCGTTCCTATCAGGATATCTATCTGTCCTTTCGACAATCTTTCCTGAATGTCCCTGATCTCCTTTGCTGTACGCAGTCTGCTGACATAATCGACCGTACAGGGCAGACCCTTGAGCCTGGAAGTGAAAGTAGTGAAATGCTGCAGGGCAAGGATGGTTGTGGGTACAAGGACCGCAACCTGCTTACTGTCACAAACAGCCTTGAAAGCGGCCCTGATGGCTATTTCCGTCTTTCCGAAGCCAACATCTCCACATACGAGCCGGTCCATGGGGCAGGAATCCTCCATGTCATGTTTGACGGCTATCGTAGCCAGTTCCTGATCCGGAGTATCCTCATACATGAAGGAAGATTCAAGTTCCTCCTGCAGATACGAATCGGGAGAGAATGCGAAACCCTTGGAAGACTTGCGCTTTGCATACAATTGTATAAGATCCTTGGCTATGTCCTTTACCCTGGACTTGGCATTTGACTTCAAGGTCTGCCAACTCCTGGATCCGAGTTTGTTTATTTTCGGGGTCTCCCCCTCCCTGGGCTTATATCGGGATATCTTATTGAGTGCATGTACGGAGACGAATACTACATCGCCGTCCTTATAAGTAAGTTTCACAACCTCCTTCACCCTTCCCATATCGTCCCGCATACGGACAAGACCTCCGAAAATACCCACTCCGTGGTCTATATGCACAATATAATCCCCTACGTTGAAAGCGTTAAGGTCATTCAGCGTGAGTTGTTCGCTCTTGTCCACCGTACGCCTTAGGCTAACCCTGTGGAAACGATCGAAGATTTCGTGGTCGGAATAGCAGCAAACCTTATTTTCTGAGTCAATGAAACCGTTGTGGATGTTGCTGCCGCTTACGAACTGAGGTACTATGCCTCCGTTCTGCAGGAGGATGGAACGGAGACGCTCAAGCTGGGATTCCTTTTCGCCGTAGATGTAAACCTTATATCTGCTTTCTACCTTTGACCTTATATCCGCTGTCAAGAGTTCGAAATTCTTATTGAAAACGGGCTGGGGAGATATTGAAAACACTATCTTCATGTCCGTCCCGTATGACATAGGGGTATCTATGAACACTTTCTGGAAACGCTTCAGCCCTGAAAAGAATCCCTTGTGCGAATACATATCCGATGAATCCAGCCAAAGGACCGATCCCTCCGGAAATACTGAAGAAATCTCTACCTGGGAAGTGCCTTCACCGTCAGATACAACTGAAGATATTATTTCAACAGATATTACTTCCTCCTTTGAAAGCTGCGTATTGCAGTCGAAAGTATGTATCCCTTCAATCTCATCTCCCCAGAAAGAAAGACGGTAAGGATCTGATGAAGAGTATGAGAATATGTCCACGACGGATCCCCTGAAAGCAAACTGTCCGGGAGCCGAAACGAAATCTACTTTCTCGAAACCGGCGGAATACAGTTTTTCCTTGAGCCCTTCGTATGATATCTCCTTCCCTTTTTCAAGGGTGAAGACGGAGGAGCGGATGCTTCCAGGATCAGGTATGGTTTCTTCCAACGCTTCAGGAAAGGTCACGAAAACCTTTAACCCTTCATCCTTTGAAAGGAGTTTTCCGACAGCGGCAGTTCTCTGCACTCCAAGCGAAGATTTATAATTGCTGCGCTCTATCCCTTTTCCTGAAGAAGGCAGATAGAAAACCCTGTCACCTTCTATCAGATTATACAGGTCTGCAGAGCAATATTCAGCCGCTTCCTTATTGGGAAGCAAGACGATATGAGTGCCGGAATCAACGGCTTGTGACAATACGAACCAGCGGGCTGAGAGGTACAGTCCGGAACAATAGACATCACATTTCTCCTTAAGACGGTCGCGGAGAAGTGACGTGGAGGTTGAACTTATCAACATCACTATTCATAACCCTGTTGAAAAATGGTGGAAAAACGTGTTGATAAACACCCACTGGAATGTTGATAGAAAAGCCGGAGTATTTATCCACAATCAGGCACTTTCCGCCAAAACAGTTTTTCAACAGTATAATACAATGTGTAAATAACTGAAGCATAGTCCCTTCACGGGAGTTTTCAACAATTCAACAGCTACAACACAACCATAAAAAAATAAAAAATAAAGACTATATTTGTATCTATAAAAGATCGATGCTTATGACCGACTTCGACCCCCGCAATACAAACGACAGCAAAGATAAGGAATTAGACGGAATAATCAGGCCACAGGAGCTGGAAGATTTTACCGGACAGCGCGAGATAGTATCCAACCTGAAGGTCTATATCCAGGCTGCAAAGATGCGTGGCGAAGCCCTTGACCACACTCTTTTCCACGGCCCTCCCGGACTTGGAAAGACTACCCTCGCGCATATCATCGCAAACGAGATGGGGGTGAACATGAAGATCACTTCCGGTCCTGTCCTTGACAAGCCGGGCGACCTCGCCGGCCTTCTTACTTCTCTTGAAGACGGCGACGTACTCTTCATAGACGAAATCCACAGACTCTCTCCGGAGGTAGAGGAATATCTCTACTCCGCAATGGAAGATTATGTCATTGACATAATGATAGACAAGGGCCCGGGAGCCCGTTCTGTACGCATTACCCTCAACCGCTTCACACTTGTTGGTGCGACTACCAGGAGCGGCTTGCTAACGGCACCGCTGCGCGAGCGCTTCGGCATTACATGTGCGTTGGAATATTATGATACTGAAGAACTTGTAAAGATAGTCAAGCGCAGCGCATATATTCTCAAGGTCGGCATCGACCAGCAGGCTGCGCGCGAGATAGCCATGCGCAGCCGCGGCACGCCGCGAATCGCAAATGCGCTGCTCAAGCGCGTCCGCGACTTCGCGCAGGTGATGGGCGACGGCCACATCGACCTGAAGATTGCCAAGTATGCCCTGGACAAACTCAAGATCGACACCCTCGGCCTCGACTCGATCGACCACAAGATACTCCGTACCATAATCACGACCTTCAAGGGCGGGCCGGTCGGTGCCGGCACGATCGCCACCGCCATCAGCGAGGATCAAGGTACCCTTGAGGAGGTCTATGAGCCCTTCCTCATTAAGGAAGGTTTCATAGTGAGAACTCCGCGCGGCCGTGTCGCGACGGACCTTGCCTATAAACATCTGGGACAGGAAAGGGAAGACAGCGGCGGCCTGTTCTGATAATTTATTAGTAATGAAAAGATTATATTATCTTATTGCTTTTCTCTCGGGGTTGTTTCTCTGCGTCGGGTCTTATGCGTGTACCACCGTCATCATATCTGCACGCAAGACCGTCAGCGGGCGTCCGCTGATGCTCAAGAACCGGGATTCCGACCATCTTGACAACCGAATCGAATATTTCAATGGTCCGATATACAGTTTCATAGGACTGGTAAACTCCGACTCGACAGAAGAGGAAGTCTGGGCAGGTACCAATTCCGCCGGATTCTGTATAATGAACACCGCTTCCTACAATCTAAAGGATGACGATGTACCCGCGGAAAAGATGGACAGGGAAGGCAGTCTGATGTTCCGCGCCCTGGGTATATGTTCAACAGTGAAGGATTTTGAGAATTTCCTGGACAATATATCCAAACCTATGGGTGTAGAAGCCAATTTCGGTGTAATAGACGCTTCCGGAGGAGCTGTTTACTATGAGGTTGACAATACCGGATGGGTCAAGTATGACGTGAATGAGATTCCTGAAGGATATCGCGTTGTCACCAATTTCTCCGAGTCAGGCAGGCCTGAGGATTATAAGGGATACGAGCGCTGGCTGACGGCATCGGACATAATGAAGGAGTTCGAGGAAAAGGCTCAGGACGGACTGATGGATCTGGGTCCGCATGACCTCTTCTACGGAATGTCACGTTCATACCGCAGTTCAATGACAGGGATTGACTGGCTGAACGGTTATTATACTCTCAAAAGTCAGTCGAATTTCAATGGAATTGCTGTAGACCAGGATTTTATTCCCCGTCGAAGTACATCCGCTTCCATTGTTTTCGAAGGTGTAAAACCAGGTGACAATCCTCTACATACCGTCATGTGGACCCTGCTCGGATATCCTTGCTGCACCGTAAGCGTTCCGCTCCTTGTAGGAGACTCCGATATTATCCCTTCCTTTATGAAAGCGTCTTCGGACTCAAGCCATGCATGGATGTGCGACATTGCACGCAAGATAAAGGACCATTCCGTATTCCGCTTCACTTTGAGCAACGGATCTTCATATTTCGACCTGAACAATGTGATGGAACTCCTGCATAATTGTCTTGTAACGGAGTCCATGCTTGAGGGAAAGTGGCAGAACCTGTATTCAGATTGGGTTGATGGCCGCTTGGACATGTCCGGATTCAAGGAGGGTTATTCTTCCTTCTGCAATGAATACTTTGATGGATATTTGGGGCAGTTTGCTTCTTTTATTCAATAATTTAGGCAGTTGAATTGGTCTTTTCGTAAAAAATGACTAAAATTGTAGATGAATTGGAATTTCAAACTATAACTACAATACAATGGCCGATAAATTAATTTCCAAAATTCCTGACGGACCGCTCGCCGAGAAATGGACAAAGCGCAAGTCAGAAATTCATCTTGTCAGTCCCAACAATAAGAGAAAACTCGAGATTATCGTGGTCGGTACCGGTCTGGGCGGTGCATCTGCAGCCGCTTCCCTCGGTGAACTCGGGTACAACGTCAAGGTGTTCTGTATCAGCGATTCTCCCCGTAGGGCTCACTCTATCGCAGCCCAGGGTGGTATCAATGCCGCCAAGAATTACCAGAACGACAATGACTCCATCTACAGGCTCTTCTACGATACCATCAAGGGAGGAGACTATCGCGCCCGTGAGGCCAATGTTTATCGTCTTGCAGAAGTAAGTGCAGCGATCATAGACCAGTGCGTTGCCCAGGGCATTCCTTTCGCCCGTGAGTACGGCGGTTACCTTGCCAACCGTTCGTTCGGAGGTGTCCAGGTGAGCCGTACCTTCTATGCCCGCGGACAAACCGGCCAGCAGCTTCTGCTCGGCGCCTATGCCGCGCTGAACCGTCAGATCGCCGCCGGCACCGTCAAGAGCTATCCCCGTTACGAGATGCTCGACCTCGTGCTGGTCAACGGTGAGGCAAAGGGTATCATAGCCCGCAACCTTGTCACCGGCAAACTCGAGCGTTTCGGAGCACATGCGGTCATCATCGCTACCGGAGGATATGGAAATACATATTTCCTTTCCACCAACGCAATGAATTCCAACGGTTCCGCCGCCCTTCAGTGCTACAAGAGAGGTGCTTTCTTCGCCAACCCTTGCTTCGCCCAGATCCACCCTACCTGTATTCCCGTTCACGGCGACCAGCAGTGCAAGCTCACCCTTATGTCCGAGTCGCTGCGCAATGACGGACGTATCTGGGTTCCCAAGAAACTGGAGGATGTAAAGAAACTCCGCGCCCATGAGATCAAGCCTTCGCAGATTCCCGAAGAGGACCGCGACTATTATCTCGAGCGCAGGTATCCGGCATTCGGAAACCTCGTTCCGCGCGACGTCGCTTCACGTGCCGCCAAGGAGCGCTGCGATGCCGGCTATGGTGTGAACGAGACCGGAAAGGCTGTTTTCCTCGATTTCTCAGAAGCTATTCAACGTCTTGGACATCAGAGGGTTGCAGAGAGATATGGCAACCTCTTCGATATGTATGAGAAGATCACGGCCACTTCCCCTTGGGAGGAGCCTATGATGATTTACCCTGCCATTCACTACACTATGGGTGGCATTTGGGTGGACTATGATCTTCAGACCACTATCCCTGGTCTTTATGCCATCGGTGAGGCCAACTTCTCCGACCATGGCGGAAACCGCCTCGGTGCATCGGCCCTCATGCAGGGGCTTGCAGACGGTTACTTCGTCATTCCCGTCACCATCGGCGACTATCTCTCCAAGAAGTTCCTCGAGCCCAAGACCGATGTCTCCCGTCCCGAGTTCGATGCTGCAGAGAAGGCCGTGCAGGCACGTATCGACAGGCTGTTCTCCATCAATGGAAAGATGACCGTGGATTCCCTGCACAAGAAGCTAGGAAACATCATGTGGGACTATGTAGGTATGGCCCGCGACGAAAAGGGCCTCAAGAAAGCCATCAAGGATATCGCTGAACTTCGCAAGGAGTTCTACGAGAACGTCAAGGTTCCCGGATCCCAGTTCGAATTCAACCAGGAGCTCGAAAAGGCCCTCCGTCTCGAAGATTTCTTCGAGATTGGAACCCTCATGGCCTACGATGCCCTCAACCGTAACGAATCCTGCGGAGGACATTTCCGTGTGGAGAGCCAGACTGAAGAAGGTGAAGCCAAGCGCGACGATGCCAACTTCATGTATGTCGCCGCATGGGAGTACAAGGGTGACGGTGTAGAGCCTGAGCTGCACAAGGAGCCTCTCGTATACGAAAATATCAAGGTTGTTACCAGAAACTATAAAGACTAATTAAGATGGAATTCAACTTAAAAATATGGCGCCAGAAGAACGCCAGGGAAAAAGGACATTTCGAGACTTATCATATTTCTGGTATTGAGGAAGATGCATCCTTCCTCGAGATGCTTGATATCCTCAATGAGCAGCTTATCCGCGAAGGTTGCGACCCTGTCGCAGTGGAGCGCGGATGCAAGAGCAGCGGTCCCGTCTCTTTCGACCACGACTGCCGCGAAGGCATCTGCGGAGCCTGTTCGCTCTATATCGACGGCCGCGCACATGGTCCCGACGACCATGTGACCACCTGTCAGCTGTTCATGCGTCATTTCAAGGACGGTGCCACCATCACCGTCGAGCCTTGGCGCAGCGCAGCCTTCCCTATCATCAAGGACCTTGTGGTAGACAGGGGTGCGTTTGACAAGATCCTTCAAGCAGGAGGCTTTATCTCCGTGCGCACCGGTTCCGCCCAGGACGCCAACAACATCCTCATTCCTCACGACAAGGCAGAGGAAAGTATGGATGCTGCCGCTTGCGTGGGCTGCGGAGCATGTGTAGCCACCTGTAAGAACGGTTCCGCCATGCTGTTTGTAGCAGCGCGTGTCAGTTCCCTCGCCCTTCTCCCTCAGGGACGTCCCGAGGCAAAGAAAAGGGTCAAGGCCATGGTAGCGAAGATGGACGAACTCGGATTCGGTAACTGTACCAACACCCGCGCCTGTGAGATGGAGTGTCCTAAGGGCATCTCCGTATCCCACATCGCAAGGCTCAACAGGGAGTTCCTCAAAGCCAAGTTCTCCGACTGATCACCAAAGGAAATTATTGAAGGGATATCTTCCCGCATGGATCTCCGCAACCATCTTGTAAAGGTCGTTGCGGAGTTTTTCTATGTTTATCTTCTCCTTTGCGGAGATGAATATGCAAGGACTCTTTTCGTCTGCTATCCATAGGTTCTTGAGGTCCTCGAGGGTATGGTTGCGCTTGTCCCTGGGCTCCAGGGAGAATTCGTCATACTCTTCGTAGGTGTAAGCATCTATCTTATTGAATACTACATAGATAGGTTTATTTCCCGCGCCTATCTCCTGCAGCGTTCTTTCCACTACCTGCATCTGCTCCTCGAAATCGCTGTGCGAGATGTCCACCACGTGGACCAGAATATCGGCTTCCCTGACCTCATCAAGAGTGCTCTTGAAGGCCTCTATGAGTTGTGTAGGGAGTTTTCTTATGAAACCTACGGTATCGCTTAGAAGGAAGGGAACATTCTCTATTACTACTTTCCTGACCGTGGTGTCCAACGTGGCGAACAACTTGTTTTCCGCAAATACGTCAGATTTGGCCAGAAGATTCATCAATGTGCTTTTTCCTACATTGGTATATCCCACCAGTGCGAGGCGCACCATACGGCCTCTGTTGCCCCTCTGGGTGGCCATCTGGCGGTCCACTTTTTTCAACTGTTCCTTCAGGCGCGCTATACGCTCCTTAACTATACGGCGGTCTATCTCTATCTGGGTTTCACCCATACCGCCTCTCGTACCGATGCCTCCCCTCTGCCGTTCGAGGTGGGTCCACATACCTGCGAGTCTTGGAAGCATATAGTTGTACTGGGCCAGTTCGACCTGCATCTTTGCGTAGGAAGTCTGTGCCCTCTGAGCGAAGATTTCAAGGATGAGACTGGTTCTGTCAATAACGTGAGAAGATTTGATAACTTTCTCTATATTACGCTGTTGCATTCCTGTGAGTTCATCATCGAAAATTACGTATTCGATATTGTTCTCCTCACAGTATGCAGATATCTCCTCTAATTTTCCGCTGCGGATGTAGGTGGATTTTTCCGGTTTGTCCAGTTTCTGTATGAATTTTCTATCCCCGATGGCGCCGGCTGTCTCGGCCAGGAATTCCAATTCATCCAGATACTCCCCTACTTTCCTTTCGTCCTCATTCTGTCTGACGATGCCTACGAAAACGGCTTTTCCGCTGCCTTCTATATTCTTCTCTTCTTTCTTCATCTCAACTGAAAAAAGGCCATCCCGAAGGACAGCCTTTGATGATTGTCTAAAATGGATCTTACCTGAGCTGGAAAATCACAGGGAAGGTGTAGGTCACCTTGACGGCGCGGTCCCTCTGCTTTCCGGGCTTCCACTTAGGGTGGCTGGAAACGACGCGGACGGCTTCCTTGTCAAGCGAGGAATCGACACCACGGAGAACCTTGACGTTGGAGACGGAACCGTCAGGGTTGACGGTGAACTGCAGGGTAACACGGCCCTGTACACCATTCTCCTTAGCGATTTCAGGATAGGAAAGATGAGCGTTCACCCATTTGGAGAACTCGTTGGCATCACCTCCCTGGAAGGTCGGTTTCTCCTCGACGAGCTGGAACGGGATAGCTTCCTCTTCTACTTCCTCTTCCTCGACGGCTTCGACATAGTCCTGGATCTCGACACCGAGGCTTGCATCGTCCTCGAGATTGATGAGCATGTTGTCATCAAGTTTGATGTCATCGTCGACGATGTCGATGTTGTCGGAAAGGACAGGGATCTTAGGAGTCTCCGGCGGCGGAGGAGGGGTCTCCTGGGTGATAGGGATGATCTCTTCTTCAATCAATTCTTGATTGACATCATCGAACATTGCCGTCTTCTTCTCCTTGGTAGTGTAGGAGAAAGCTCCCCATACTATCAGAAGGGCGGCGATGAAACCAATCTCTGCAAAGAGCAGCCTTTTGTTCTCGAGGCTGGCCTTGGGTGATTTCTTGAC